>ENA-OPAV01001677-OPAV01001677.1-human-gut-metagenome-genome-assembly--contig:-NODE-1677-length-14533-cov-3.013745_pt1 | contig 14533 bp, 16 predicted proteins | sample MGYA00241056_ERZ501428 | MGnify/ENA primary metagenome ERZ501428 (study PRJEB25962, sample SAMEA2042621) | human gut metagenome | biome: human gut; feature: human-associated habitat; material: faeces... | reverse complement strand
ATAAACAAAACCGCCCTCAAAATGAGAGCGGAGGAGTTCGAAACTGTGAAAACGCAGTATGCTTATTCGTCCGCAAAAGCGGCTTATCTCGCATCATCCTCCATAAAGGAAGTTATATTAATGTTTTCAAGGAGTTTCGACACTCCGCCGCCGGTCTAACCGTTTCCGTCGGCAGAAATGATTATAAAGACTAAAAGCTATTTTGCAACGCCTTTTTTGCAGATGTCATTCCCCGGCTTTCTTCCCTCTTGTCATTTCCGGGGATTCTCCCTCTTGTCATTTCCGGGGATTCTCCCTCTTGTCATTCCCGGGCACTTTTTCTTTTCTCTGTCATTCCCCGGCTTGACCGGGGAATCTATGGATGTCCGGGTCAAGCCCGAACATGACAGAAAGAGAGAGGCAATGACAGAAAGAGAGAGAAGCAATGACAGAAAGAGGGAGAGACAATGACAGAGGAGAAACAAGACCGCGGACGACAACAAACGAATGAACGGTGTATTGTTCAGCGGTCAAGGACAGTCGTAGACATATGGGCGGGCTGCGGCGCCATTTTTCTTTTTTCACGGGCGGCCAAAATCATCAGCGGCGACTTCAGGAGTTTTATCGGAACATCGCGCTGAATTTTTCTGAGCATCAGGCGCGCCTTGGTTTCCAGCTCCCGGCTGTCATGTTCGGCCGGCGTATACTGAATATAGGTCGGCGACGTATTGAGCGCATTTATCCAATCCTTTTCGCGCACCGGTTCGGCAAACAGAACCGGATCAAATACCAGTCTTTCGCGTTTGGCGCTGTTTTGATAGACCGGCAGGTCCAGACACATGGCAACATGGTGTTCGCGCCACATCAGATAATCGACCCCGGCGGCATTGTCTCCGGGGATACGGGCGACAATCATCGACGGCAGTTTTTCCCTGGCCGAAACGCTGCGCAGCGCTGCCGGCGCATTCTGTTTCATTTCGCGGAACAAATCCTCGCTTATTTCCGACTTACAGCACCATATGTTCAGCGGTTCGACGCCGAAATCGCGGCGGACGCGCGCAGACAGCAAATGAGCAAAAGCGCTGCAAGCCTCGTTACGGTACTGATATTCGCCGTCCGGAAACAATTCCCGCTTCAGTTTCTGGAACAGGGCATTGTAGTTTTCCGTTTTTTGGTAATCAAGTTTAAGAGTTTCGGGCATCGTCGCGTCCTTTGCTGAAATTTTCGGAAAAGCGCGCATTGCGGCGAAGTTTCATCGCTTCCATAAACAATGCCGAATTACGCGGCTGAAAATGTGTTGAATTGCAGTCGACCCGGCTGACAAACATTTTGGCATGACGGCTCAAATCCATGGCCGGATCCTTGTCCAGCCAATAGCCGCTGCCCCCGTAGACCGAAGTATCTTTTCCGGCTTCTGCGCCGAACCGACAGCCGGAAACGCTGAAATATGCCGCGCCGCCGGCGCTCAAAACCTTCTTCCAGTCTTTTTCGAGCACGGGCGCATTGAAAATTATCGGATCGAAGACCAGACGCTCGGTCTTTTTGCTGTCTTTATAAACCGGCAGGTCGAGCGCCAGCGCGACATGGTAGCCTTCCCATTCGCGTTTGCCTGTACCCAGCCCGTTGTCGGTTGCAAACTGCGCCTCAAGCCTTTTGCCGGCCTGCGGCAGGCTCCAGACTTTAAGCGGCATCATTCCCCCTGCTTTTGCCTTTTCGGCCAGCAGATGCGCAAAGGCAAAACAGCAGCCGTTGCGATAGGCATATTCCTCGCGCGGAAAAAGTTCCTGTTTCCATTGGTTAAACTGCCGGGCATAGCCGATAATTTTTTCATAATCGAGTTCGCTCATCATTCCCGCTCCAAAGCAGCAACCACCGCACGGTCATAACGTGAAGCGCCGCGGTTTTCCTGCCGTTTGTGCAGGACTTTCAGACGGTCGGCGACATATTTGTTTTCGTCTTCGCGAACCGGACGGCTCAGTTCTTCAATCCAGGCAACGGCTGCGTCACGGCCGCGGTTAAGCACCTCGCCGCTCAGCGAATTAACAACTTTCAACGGATATCCCCGCCGTTCGACTTCGCGGACAATGTTGCCGGCCTCACGTACAGTTTCCGGCGCCAGACGCATTTTGGCATAAGGATGCGGAACATGCAGCCCGTTTTGCGGACGTTTGCCGGCCAGCGCTTCGTCAAACTCTTCCCTGCCGCGTTCGTAACGGGTGGCAATGTTCAGCTCCAACAGTCGCCGGGGCATGACCGGAACAACAAAATCCACTGCATAGCCCTGCTCTTTGGCATCTTCGGCAATGTCTATCATCTCTTCCGAGGGCAGGCCGTCGACAATCACATTATATCTCTGATTCCGGCAGAAATCCAAAGCCACCCAGAAAGCCTCCTCGGCAAACTTCTCAACCAGACTTTCCCTTTCGCCGTCTTGATTGGTTATCTGCGCGGCATCGTAGCAATCCGGCTCTTTGGAGTTAAGCCGTACCGGCGCCAGCTGATTGAGCTTGAACAAATTAGGATGGTAAGCCAGCATGTCGTCCTTGCCGATGCGGACAAAGTTTTCGCCGGAAGCCATAGCCTGCGAGGTTTTTCCGGAACCAGGAAACCCCATGATTATGCGCATTTGCGGCCGGCCTTCCATTTTGGCATTGGGTTTGGCGGCCATGATGTCCTTGAGTATGCGCGTGAAAATCTTTGTCTTTCTGGCTTCGGACAAATAAGAGAGACGGAAAATTTCTTTTTCTTGCTCGTTCATTACGAATCGCCTGCGGTAATTAAATATAAGAATATGTTAGCCCAATTTTAGACAAAAATAAAGAGCTATTTGGCCAATGTTTAAAGTTCGCGGATGTCGGGCATTTTATACGGCGTATCCAGAGAGGAGACTATGGCTTTTTCGTAACGGGAAGATGGTGCCGAAGTCAAACGCTTTTCCAAATTTCGCTGCCGCACTTTCAGGCTGACCCGCTCTTGAGGCGTTAAGTCACGTCCGAATTCGGCAAAATAGGCTTCGTCGGCTTTACGGGCGTCGCCGCTGCGGTACAGCGTCTGTCCAGACAGGGCATTATGCACGGTCAGAGCCAGTCCCTGCGCTTCGACGTTTTTCAAATCCCGGCGGAAAGCTACCAGTTCGGCCGCCGATTTGCGCAGTTCGGCCATCGGGTGCTGCACCTGCCGGTTTTTATCCAGCACAACCTTGCCCAGCGCCGCACGGTTAATCAGGTCGCGGCGGTCAAGGTAACGCTCGACGACGTTGCAGTCCAAAATCCGTTTCGGCGCAACCAGAACGGTAACATCGGCCTGATAGCCCTGCGCTTGGGTTTCCTTAACGAAGTCTATCATCTCTTCATTCAGCAGACCGTCGATAATGATGCCGTAGCCGTCTTTTTTCAGGCGGTCGGTCACTTCAAAAAAAGCTTCTTCGACAAAGTCGTACAGATACATGTTGTCCGAATAGCAGGAACCGTGGCGGTCGTTAAGCCGAACCGGCTGCATTTGATGAAGTTCGTACATATGGGGATGATACTGATAAAAATCGTCGACGCTGACGTTGACCAGCGAATCGTCTTCCGCCATCATCCGGCGCGCGACCGAAGACTTTCCCGAGCCGGGCAGACCGGTCAGCAGTTTCAGGCGGCGGGCGGCAGGATTTTTTGTTTTGCCTGCGGTCAAATCCTTATATATCCGGTCGAATATCCGTTCTTTTTCTTCTTCGTCCAGTTTGGTCAGTTCGATAATCTTCTTATAATCAACATTGCTCATATTTACGAATCGCCGCAGTTGTTAAAATCATGAAATTATCATAAAACAATTTTAGACAAAAAGAAAGTTTTTTCAGCGGGAGGAAAACTTATATTCCGGCGCGGCAAAAGGACGCAGGCAGCAGTCAAGCGCATTGCGAAGCTGTCGGCGTTCGACAGGGTCGGCTACTTTTTCGACCCGGGGCAGCAAAAGCTCTCGCCGACGGCGGAGTTCGGCTGTTTCGAAGGCGGTCAGCGGACGTGAAAATTCCTTCAGAAACCCGGCAGACGCTCTGTTTCCGCCAAGGTTCCTTCCGTCGGCCGGATTGACAATCTGCAGCTCAAAGCCGAGTTTTTGCAGACTGTCAACATAAGAGGCGTAGTATTCGACCATTTTTTTCGAACGTTCCAAGGCAAAGGAAAAATGGCGGTCGCCTCCGGTTCGGACGGCAATAAAACGCGTCAGCATATTCATGTCCATTATTCGTTTGGGCACGGCCGCGACAACTATCCGCGTGCGGTAACCCGACTTCTCAAGATATTTGTACATCTGCGGCAGCATTTGTCCGCCCAAGCCGTCAACGGCGACGGAATAAGGCATTTCTTTCAGACGTTCTATCGCATAACCCATGACATCACCGCCAAACTCCATAAAGGCACGATCGGAAAAAGGGTCGTCATGGCGGTTAAAGCGCGGCGGCCGAACGATATCGGCAAAATGCGGACTGCGCTGAAAAATCTCGTCAATCGACAGGACTGCCAGAGAAACGTCTTTCCGTCCCAACCCCTCAATCAGACGGGATTTTCCGGAACCCGGCATGCCATAGCTGAAAACCGCACGGCGTTCTGCCGCCGGCATTTTTCCGGACGTTTTTTCGGCAACGATTTCCCCCGCCAGGCGGTCGGCTTCTTCCGGTCCCCAATCGTACCAATAAGGCATTGTGCCGTTTTCGAACATATTTTCTTCCTTCAAACCAAGATTTATATACTATACCACATTTTAGACAAAAATAAAGAAAATTTTCCTTGCCAAAGGCAGCTATTTTTGATAATAACCTTTTCGTTAAAACGTATTTATTTTAAACTTGTTATATTTATGGAAAGATATGTATTTTTATTTAAGAGACAGCAGTATGAATATCTGACAAAGTCTGTCGCCCTGGCCTCAGGCGCATTGCTGTTGACTTCCGTCGCAACCGCCGTCGGCCTCCTGTTCGCCAAAGACGCAATCGAGGCTTCGGTTTTCAGCGGAACATTTGCCTGGCTTTTGTTTTTTGTTCCGGCACTGACTGTTCGTTACCGTCATTTCATCTGCGGCAGAATTCCGTTTCGGCTTTTTTTGCCGTTGACGGCGCTGACGGTTTCGCTGCCGATGGTCTGGATTGTCGCCAAGGCCGGGCTGCCCCTGACGCTGCTGGCTCTTGCCTTTGCCGCCGCGTTGTTTTTTTATACGCTCCGGCGCGGCATGCAGGTCAACCGAACGCGCAGCATTATCAGTCTGTTTTATCTGATGTTCGTCTGCGTCGGCGTGTGCTCGCTGCTTGAAGCGACGGCGGCCATATTCAGCGGCGGCGGACCGTCGATGTATGCAACCTTTGTCGTGGCGGCCGTTATTTTCGGCAAAATCAACGTTCACGACGTGTTTCGGTTCCGAACAAGGCTTCCGGAAGGAACCGCTCTGGAAGAAAAGGAAATTGACAAAGTCGTCGAAGAAACGGCCTTAAGCTTGTATTTAAACTTTATCGGCATGATTTTTGTCGCCGATTTTATGAAATTCGTTGTCAAACTGCTGGCTGAAACTCCCAAAAAACGCGTTTCCTAACCGGAAACGCGTTTTTTTGTTTGTCATGCGGCCTAAAAACCGGAAATGCGTTCCAGCGCGGCTTCGATTTTGGCCTTGTTTTCCAAGGCTTCGGCCTGGCGGCGCTTTTCCTCTTCAACCACCGCGGCAGGCGCCCGTTCAACAAAACTGGCGTTGCTCAGCTTACGGGCATAGCCTTCAAGGTTTTTGTTCAGGCCTTCCAGTTCTTTTTTGAGACGCTCCTTTTCAGCAGCAAAATCAATGACTCCCTTCAGCGGCAAAAGAATGACCGCCTCGCGGAAAACGCTCTGAACCATGTCTTTGCTGATTTCGGCACCGTCGGCAAAACATTCCAGCTTTTCCAGACGCGCCAGCGAACAGATAATCTGGTTGAATGTTTGCAGATGCGCGCAAGAGGCATTGTTTCCGTCTTTCAGATAGACCGTCAGTTTGGCGCCGGCAGGCAGATTCATCTCGGCCCGCAGCGAACGAACTGCCGTAACGAAGTCAATGACCCAGTCGATGTCGTTCAGTGCCGCGGCATCAATTGCTTCCGCCTGCGGCCAGGGATAATTTATCAGTTTGATCTCGCTCTTAACCAGATTATTCCACAGTTCGGTGGTAATAAACGGCATAAACGGATGCAGAATAATCAAAATCCGTTTCAGAACCCAGGCAAAAGAAGCGCGGGTTTCGGCTTTTTCTTCCTGATTTTCGCCATAGAGAATCGGCTTAATCATCTCGATATACCAATCGCAGAATGAACCCCAGACAAACTGATAGACCGCATTGGCCGCGTCTGAAAAACGGAAAGCGTTAAGATTGTCGGTAACCTCTTCTGAGGCCTGTTTGGCTTTGGCGATAATCCATTTGTTGACGGCGCTTTTGACTTTGCTTTCATCAAAATCCGCAGGAAGAACCGCTTCGTTCATCTCGCCGAAACGGGCGGCATTCCAGAGCTTGGTGGCAAAATTGCGGTAACCGGCAATACGGTTTTCGCTCATGTTAATATCGCGCCCCTGCGTTTCCATCGCCGCCATAAAGAAGCGCAGCGCGTCAGCTCCGTATTTTTCGATGGTTTCCATCGGATCGACGGTGTTTCCCTTGGATTTGGACATCTTCCGGCCCTGCTCGTCGCGCACCAGACCGTGGATATAGCATTTGCGGAACGGAACTTTTTTCATCATGTACATGCTCATCATCATCATTCTGGCAACCCAGAAGAAAATGATATCAAAGCCGGTTACCAGAACCGAAGTCGGATAGAAAGTATCCAAATATTCGGTTTTGTCCGGCCAGCCCAGCGTCGAGAAAGCCCACAGGCCGGACGAGAACCAGGTATCAAGGACATCGGTTTCACGCGTCAGCTCAACATGTCTGCCATAATGTCTGTCGGCGGCAGCCTGCGCTTCTTCGACATTTTCTTCGCAGAAAATTTCGCCGTCCGGACCGTACCAAATCGGCATCTGGTGTCCCCACCAAAGCTGGCGTGAAATGCACCAGGGCTGAATATTCCGCATCCATTCAAAATAAGTTTTCTCATAAGATTTCGGCACAAATTCCATATCGCCGTTCTCTACAGCCTCTATGGCTTTGACGGCCAGCTTCGGCGCATCGACAAACCACTGGTCGGTAAGCATCGGTTCAATAACGACGTTTGAACGGTCGCCGTAAGGAATAACCATCGGGTGATCTTCAATTTTTTCCATCAGGCCAAGTTCTTCCAGCTTTTCAATCGTCTTTTGACGCGCGGTCTGGGTATCCATGCCCGGGAACGGCGTATTTTCGTTGAGGGTGGCGTCCGGATTCAAAATGTTTATCAGCGGCAGGTTGTGGCGTTTGCCGACCTCAAAGTCATTGAAGTCATGCGCCGGCGTAATTTTAACCGCGCCGGTACCTTTTTCGGGATCGGCATGCTCGTCGCCGACAATCGGAATCGGACGGTTGACAATCGGCAGAATCGCATTTTTGCCGATTAAGTGCTTCAGCTTCTCATTTTCTTTGGAAACGGCAACCGCCGTATCGCCGAGCAGCGTTTCCGGGCGGGTGGTCGCAATCTCCACAAACTTTCCTTCCTCGCCCACTACCGGATAGTTGATGTGCCAGAAGTGTCCCTCCTGATCCTCGTGCAGCACCTCGGCGTCGGAAATCGAGGTCTGGCATACCGGGCACCAGTTGATGATGCGGGAGCCTTTATAAATGTAGCCTTTCTCATACAGCTTGACAAAAACCTCTTCTACGGCTTTGGAACAGCCCTCGTCCATGGTGAAGCGCTCACGCTCCCAGTCCGCCGAAGAGCCAAGCTTTTTGAGCTGGTTGATGATACGGGAGCCGTACTCCTCCTTCCACGCCCAGGCGTGCTTTAAAAATTCCTCACGCCCGATCTCATCCTTGTCAATGCCCTGCTCCTTGAGCTTTTCGATGACCTTTACCTCGGTCGCGATCGCCGCATGGTCGGTCCCCGGCTGCCACAGCGCCTCGTAGCCCTGCATCCGCTTAAAACGGATCAGGATATCCTGCATGGTGTTGTCCAGCGCATGTCCCATGTGAAGCTGCCCGGTAACGTTGGGCGGCGGCATTACGATGGTGAACGGCTTCTTGTCCGGATTTACCTTTGCGTGGAAGTAGCCGTTGTCCATCCACTTCTGATACAGTCTTTCCTCCAATCCCTTCGGATCGTAGGTTTTTGCAAGCTCTTTACTCATGATGATTCTCCTTTTTATACAGTTTGGCGGAGCATTTTGTCTCACAGGATCTGGGAAGGGATTGTATGGAAATCCCAGCCCGAAAATTCTTTCTGAAAATAATAACTTCCAGGAGACGACGAAAGCCCTCCGCACGGCTTTCGTGCGAAGGGCGTATATACGCGGTACCACCTTCATTTATCGCTCATTCTCCTTAACGCGGATCAGACGTGAATCCTTACACACCGCACAATGCCTCTGCACTGCTTTTGGCATACAGCACGCAAATCTGGGCTACACCCGTTTTCGCATGCCGCACACAGAGCCTTCACTCTGCGGCTTCCGGATTCCGGTTCAAAAGCTACCTTCCATCCGTGCCTTCCCGGATATCCTTTCAGCCGGTGGGATATCCTCTCTGATGGCGCCGCGGATGTACTCCTCTTTCTCAAAACCTTTTCCAATGTCTTTATCATAGCGGACAGCTGAAAATTTGTCAAGAAATTTTACTGCCTGCTTCGGTATCATGGAATTATAGGTTATTGTTCTTTATATTCATAAATATTTTGTTGAATATATAGAATTAATTATTATACACAAAAGATATAAAATAAGTATTGCTATTTTAAAAAATTTTAGCTATACTAAGATTGAAAACAAATTCGAAAGGAGTATATACACATGGCAACACAGAGCATTAAAAAAAATATTGTAATCCATGACAAAAACTCCGCCACTGCTTTTGTGGAAGCAATGGAAAAAGCTGCCGCTATTGCGACAAAAGCAGTTCCGACCAGTCATCAAATAAAAGAATTAAAAGGCAAGAAAAATATCAGGGCCTTCTTTGGAGATAAACTATAATGGATTATGTCGAATTGAATCTTTTAGAAATGCTTGACACATACGGGGAGGAGAAATTGCAGAAAATCCTCTCCCGTTTTATTTGTCCGCAGAATATAGATGTAGAAAACTTTATACAGACAAAAGCTATCAATTTTGCACGGCAACGAATCGCTATGACATATCTGGTTTTCTCGGATGATAATCAGCCAGAATTTGTTGGATACTTTACTCTGGCAAATAAGTTTGTATCTGTTACTGGAAAAGCATTAAGTAAAACTCTCCAAAAACGTATCCTGAAGTTTTCGCAATATGATGCAGAGCTTGACCGCTTTCTGGTTTCAATGCCTTTAATCGCACAACTGGGACGCAATTTCAATCCTGCTTTATCTGCTTCTATCCCTGGCAGTGATTTATTAACGATAGCCTGCGGCAAGGTTCGAGAAGCGCAGTTTATCATTGGCGGAAAAACTGTTTATATAGAATGTGCCAGCAATGCTAAATTATATGATTTCTATTCTGCTTCTCAGTTTGTTCAGTTCGGGCAACGGAACCGGGATATCGACGAAGTCGCCGAAAGCGCCATACTGGTACAAATGTTGAAATACTTTCGGGATTAAAATGCCACTTTTTCCACCATATTTATATGGCAATTCATTCTATCATTTCAGATATAAGCTATTATCCGGTTATCTTGGACGCTTTCCGGTAGTTCAGCGGTGTCTGCCCCGTTTCCCTCTTAAAAAGATTAATGTAATAGCTGGGACTCTGAAATCCGCACAGCGACGCAATCTCTGAAACGGAAAGCTCCGTATCCCGCAGCAGTTCCGCGCTTTTCGACAGCCGGTATTTTGTCAGATACGCAACCGGCGACATCCGGACATACTGCCGGAATAACTGACAGCTTTTGCTCCGGCAGACGGCACCGGCGCCGGCTATTTTATCAAGGGTGAGCTTTTCTCCGTAATTGTTCTGAATATATTCTGTCATATTCAAAAAAGCCATTTGTGTAACATTATTTTTCTCACTGCTTTCCACTGTTTCAATATGCTCCCCTGCATCGGCACATATAGAAACCGCTTCCGCCAGCAGTCTGAGCGGATTGAAGGAAGCCGCATTTATCTCCCGATATATCCGGTCAATCCCCTCTATAATCTTCTTTTGCCAGGAAATATGGGAATCCAGTAAGATGTAATCCACATTTGCAAAACCAAATTTCTGTTCCGCGAAAATGCGCGCTTTATCAAAGGAATTCGTAAACAGGGAAGGATGCACAACAAGCGCAATAAATGTACATTCCTCTTTCTGCCGGGAAAAACCATAATGCAGTCTGCGGCTGTTCACAAAAATTCCCTGCCCCTGCCGGATAGGAATCCTGTTCCCGTTAATAAAATAATCCATTGCGCCATCAATGATGTAAATAAATTCCAAATCCGGGTGCCAGTGGCACAGAGCCTCATAGCCATAACGGGAAAGCTTATCTTTCTTTACATAAAGCGGAAAACCGGATAAATTGTAATGTAAACGCTCCGAGAAATCGGCAGATACCTCTAAAGGTGAATTCATACAATGCTCCTGTAAAAATACGATTTTTATATTATTCTAGTGGATTTTACAAGATTTTTCAAGAGAGCTGATGTACAATATTAATATACATCCAGGGAGGAATACGGCTATGACAAACAAGGAACGGAAAGAAAAGGGACTTGTATACTGTTATGATGATCCGTCATTACTAGGCGACCAGCATATTTATCAGGACAAAATGGTGGAATACAACCGGACTTTGCCAACAGAGACAGAAAAGAGACGGCAGCTTCTGCCACTGGTTTTTGCAGAAATCGGGCATGAATGCACGGTGGAAACACCTTTAAACGCAAATTGGGGCTGCAGGCATGTTCATCTGGGAAACGGCGTTTATCTCAATTCCAATGTCACATTTGTGGATGATGAACATATTTACATCGGCGATAACTGCCTTATTGCCCCCAATGTTGTCTTTTGTACTTCCGGTCATCCTGTTCTGCCGGTTCTTCGCGAGCATCACTATGTTTATAACCTTCCGATTCATGTAGGAAGGAATGTCTGGATCGGTTCCGGCGCCCAGATTATGCCCGGAATTACGATCGGGGATAATTCCGTAATCGGAGCCGGAAGTGTGGTGACTGGCGATATTCCTGCAAATACCGTCGCCTACGGGGTGCCCTGCCGCGTCATACGCAGCATCGGCAAAAAGGATGAAACATATTACTATAAGGAAAGAAAGCTGGATGTATGGGAATAGATAGCGGCTGCTGCCCCGGCTTTTATATAAGGTACCGGGAATATCAATATATTCCCAGCACCTTATACAGCGGCTCCAGTTCTGTCTGAACATTCTGTGCGATTTTATCAATGTCCAGTCGTTCAATCATACCATTGCTTTTCATTCCTTTATAATACATTCTGTTTGCCTGTTTAAAAAGTTTTTTCAGTTTATCATATCCATTTCCTCCGGATACCTTCGTTTTCTTAGGCAAATGGAGAAATGATATTATTCCATCCAAATCAATCAGAAACCAGTCTTCAATGGAATGCTTTGCCTTTATATGAATAACCTGCTGAGCTCCATTCTCCTTAAAAACAGCTTCTACTTCATCCCATTCTACCGGCGGCTTGGTAGACAGCTCAAAAACATCAGTATCTCTGCATAATGCAACACTAAATTCACATTTTTTCCCATATTTAGGCTTTATTTCTTTTATAAACTTACGAAGTGCAATATTTTTAAATCCTCCAACTCCTCGGACATTTTTGCATTCAATATAAATATCAAATCTCCCATCTGCTCTTTTCTGTCTGGCATTCGATATTACACGTTTATAAAACTCGACCTCTGTATCTCCCTCAACAAATAATACAAGGCATTTACTCATGTATATCACACTCCAGATACTCTTCCCAGTTGCTCTCCTCGTCAGCTAACATTGAAAACAGATAGTCTCCTGTGCTCATCTTAAATGCAGCGGCATCCTGCTGCAATAACCGCTGTCCGGATTTCTTAAATGAATAAAATCCGGCAATCCCCGGTTTTCTGTTTACACCTACATGTATCCACGAAGGTTCCAAATAGCTCACAACATAAGGGGAGTGACTGGTAATGATTACCTTGCAGTCATCCAACAGTTGGCTGATTATCTGCATATAAGACTGGAACAAACTGGGATGCACCGAATTTTCCGGTTCTTCAATAGCAATCAGAGAAACATTTCTTTCGTTAGCCAGAATGACCCTCGCCAGAATCATAAATACTCTTTTTGCTCCATCTGACATCATTGCAAAGTTTATCGGATGTGTTAAATTTTTATCTTTGACAAACAGAACATATATCGCATTTGCTATCATAAAGGGAACATCCGCCGGTAATTTATCACCGCTATCGCGTTCGAATTTATACTGCTCTACAATAATATCCTCAACATCCGGGAACAGCTCCTTATATACTTCTTTTAACAGTATAAACTTATCCGGATTTTTCTCCTGCAACTGATATATTACACGCGGAAGACTTTCTGCATCTACCGCCATATCCTCCAGCCCTTTCCGGATAATCGGGTCGGGCTGATAAAAACTTTTTGCATCCAGATTATTTTCCATATAAAATCTTATGCTGTTCATTTTTTTTATAATTTCAGCATAAAATATTTCGTCGTAAGCCCGCAGTTTATTTATAACAAGCTCTGTTAATTCAACATTGATTTTGGAAGAGCATCTGCCGGTTTCAGAGCTTTTGTATAATGCTCTCTGACCCTCCCTGTTAATAAGCTGCGTATATTTTAATCCTCTGTTTTCCGGTCTTATTCTTAAATATTCAGACACAATATGAGGCTCCGCGCTTTCCCGGCACTTCCAGGCAAATTCATATCCGTACAAAACACGATATTCCATATTATCCAGTTCTGTCAGAATTTCCATTTCAAATTTATAATTTCTGCCAAACATACAACAGTTAATTGGTATCAGATTCGCATTCGCCATCATGTCCGCCTTGTCTTCTATCGAGGCTTTCATAAAAGCCAAGCCAAAATCAATGGCTGCAAGTACATTCGATTTTCCAAAATTATTCAGTGCCACCAGCGCCGTAATCTTATCAAAACTAATTTTAACATTTGACAGGTTCTTGAAACCATCAATTAAAACTGCCTGTATTTTCATATCGATGCGTCCCTTCTTTCTCTGTATTTGTATCATAGCATTTTTTCATTTAAATCGCAATATTTAATTTCATTTTATTTGTATTTTTATTTTAAAATATTTATTTTATTTTAGAAACGCAATTATTTATTTCTTTTATTCGACTTATAAACAGATAGTCTGCTGATTCGGCAGGGCGAAAGGGATACATATGCCAGGAGCCGGAGAATCCGCTGTTATGCGGCTCTCCGGCTCCCTGTCTGTTATCCGTATTTGATCGTAACAACTATTTGTCTCTCCAGATGATACGTCCCTTGGACAGATCATACGGGGAGAGTTCAATCGTTACTTTATCTCCCGGAAGGATGCGGATGAAATTCATGCGCAGCTTTCCGCTGATATGTGCAAGCACAACGTGCTTATTTTCCAGTTCTACCTTAAACATTGCGTTCGGCAGCTTCTCCAATACAGTTCCTTCTACTTCAATTACATCTGCTTTCGACATTTGCAAACCTCCTGATTACTCGTCTGATATCTTCGTTTTTTATCTCTTTTTCCGGCATACCCGCAAGCTCCTGCGGGATCGTCCGCATTACCTGGACATGCTTCTTTTTCTTCTTTTTCGGCTTATCCACCGGCTTCAGCCGTCCGTCTGTCAGATAAACATATTCTTCGTCTGTCCTCATTATGACATAAAGCGTGCCGCTGTCATGCCCGGCGCGCGACCATGCCAGCATTCCTGCCTCAAATCGATCCATTCTTACCTCCATGCCGCAGCTCTTTGCGACTCAGTTCCGGGGCTTCCCGTGTGACACATCTGCACCGGCAGACAAATCCGCCGGATGCGCAGCTCCTCCTGCACGCGTTAATCCGCATGCAGGGTGAGAATCTCCGGCGCACCGTCTGTAATCAGAATCGTGTTTTCATAGTGAGCGGACAGGGAACCGTCCTCTGTGACAACCGTCCAGTCGTCATCCAGCCAGCACACATCGTAGCGACCGGCGTTGATCATCGGCTCGATAGCAAGCGTCATACCCGCCTGAAGGCGCAGTCCGCGGCGCTTCTGTGCAAAGTTCGGGATCTGCGGATCTTCATGAAGGCTGGTTCCGATTCCATGACCAACCAGATCTCTGACCACACCGTATCCAAAACTTTCTGCATAATTGCCGATCGCAGCGGAAATATCATACAGATGATTTCCTGCTTTTGCCATTTTGATTCCTTCAAAGAAACTCTGACGGGTTACATCAATCAGTTTCTGAGCTTCAGGGCTGATCTCCCCAACTGCATGGGTACGGGCAGCATCCGAATGATAA
>ENA-OPAV01001669-OPAV01001669.1-human-gut-metagenome-genome-assembly--contig:-NODE-1669-length-14588-cov-7.791509_pt1 | contig 14588 bp, 8 predicted proteins | sample MGYA00241056_ERZ501428 | MGnify/ENA primary metagenome ERZ501428 (study PRJEB25962, sample SAMEA2042621) | human gut metagenome | biome: human gut; feature: human-associated habitat; material: faeces... | reverse complement strand
GCTGCGCAAAGTCTTAACGAAAATTTGCTCGTGTTCCGGTTTTTAGAGAACCCCTATATAAAGTAACGTGAGATATTAAGTTTTCGTTAAAATTTGATAATATTATAGCATAGTTTGCCGATTTTGTAAATAGTTATTTCAAAAAAATATAAAATATTATAAAAAATATAGTGACAAATTATTTGGAATGTGTTATAATAACGCAGTAGGATTATGATAAAATGTTAATTTTTTGTGACGGAGGACAATGTGAAACGAAAATCAAAGACTATGACGGCGATAGAAGCGGCTGTGATGTTTGCGCTGACTTTTTTAGTGGCATTTTATAATGTTTTCTATTCCTTTGACAGCCTTTTGCGTGACAGGCTCTATCAGCCGCATCGAGGGATAAACAACAAGATAAAAATCCTTGCGATCGACGATAAGACCTTGCAGGAGACAGGACCGTTCGGCACTTGGTCAAGGAGCGTTTATGCCGATGTTATCGACAGGCTCGGAGAGTATCCTGCCGTTATTTCGCTCGATATCATGATATTCGGCGATATGGACGAACAGGGCGACAATGCGCTGAAAGAAGCCTGTGAAAAGAGCGGACGTGTTATTTCAGGCTCATACATAAACTATAACACCGCCTATAAAACGGACGAAAACGGCAAGCCTTACATCGATCATTTCAATATCGGGGAAGTCGAACAGCCTATTATTGCGGATGTCGTGAAAACGGGCTTCGTCAACGCAGCTCCCGATGATGACGGGATAGTCCGTTCGGCTCTGCTTTCGGCGGAAAAGGACGGTACTATATATAAAAGCTTCGCAGCGCAGACCTATTCTGAATACTGCGGGCATCTCGGGATAGAGGAGAACACCCCTGCGCTCGACAGCAGCGGCAGAATGTGGATAAGCTATGCAGGCAAGCCGTCCGATTATGAGCATATTCCGCTTTGCAGTTTGCTCGACGGCACGGTCGACCCTAAAATTTTCACCGACTGTATAGTAATAGTGGGCGCTTATGCTTCGGGCTTGCAGGATCAGTTTTCCGTGCCTGCCTGTGCTGACCAGATGTTCGGTGCGGAAATCCACGCAAATATAGTTCAGGGGCTGATTGACGGAAAATATCCCGTTCCCGTCGGAAGAACGGTTTCGGCACTTACTGCGGCAGCTGTTGCCTGCTGTGTGTATGTCCTTTCCCGAAAGCTCAAAATGAAATTTTCGACTCCCATCGTCATTATCGCGGCGGCAGGCTGTGTTGGCGGCGGGATCGCACTCAACAGCGCAGGAATGATATTCCCGATACTTTATGCGCCGCTTTTCGCCGTTCTTGGTTATCTTATAAATATAGTAAGAAAATATGTCGAAGAAGCTGCCGAAAAGCGCAGGATAACAGCCGCATTCAAGAAATATGTCGCTCCGCAGGTCGTTGAGGGGATCGCCAAGACGGGCAATTACCACATTAAACTCGGCGGAGAAAACCGCGATATCGCAGTGCTTTTTGTCGATATCCGCGGCTTCACGCCGATGTCGGAAAGCCTTGAACCTGAGCAGGTCGTTGATATCCTCAACAGCTATCTGAATCTCACAACGAACGCGATATTCAGCAACGGCGGAACGCTCGACAAGTTCATCGGAGACGCAACAATGGCTGTTTTCAACGCTCCGTTCGACCTTGACGACTATGTTTACAAAGCTGTTAAGACTGCTTGGGATATCGTATGCGGCGGAAACGCCATTGAGAGTAAGTTCCAAGAGAAATACGGAAAATCGGTCGCATTCGGCGTTGGCGTAAACTGCGGTCCTGCTGTTGTCGGAAATATCGGCTGTGACTTCCGCATGGACTATACGGCGATAGGCGATACCGTCAACACCGCCGCGCGTCTTGAATCGAACGCAAAGCGCGGTCAGGTCCTTATCAGCGAGAATGTCTATTTGCAGGTAAAGGATCGGGTGACTGTTGAACCTATCGGCGAAATTCCGCTGAAAGGCAAATCCAAGGGCGTTTTCGTCTATTCCCTAACGGGTCTGAACGAAATTGCCGAAACGAAAACGGAGGAGCGGAAAGATGCAGAAACAGTGTAAATTTCTCATAATCCCCAAGCTTGACGAACTGTCGAAAAGCCTTGCTCTTGCGGAGAAATATGGCTTCGGCTTTGAATACAACGACTTTTTTATTCCCGATGTTATGGACGATGAAAAGCTCACCGATGAGATAGTGAGCAGGTACAAATCGCAGAAGCTCCCCGAATACTGCACGATGCATGGTGCATTTTTCGATGTGCTTGTTTTCAGCAGTGATAAAAAGATCCGTAAAATTTCCGAAGAGCGCGTTATTGAAAGTCTTGATATCGCACGGAAAATCGGTGCGCGCGGCGTTGTTTTCCACACGAACCATAACCCCGATCTCACTTCCGAAAGCTATATCAAAAGCTGGCTCGATATCAACGAAAGCTTCTGGCGGAAAGTCCTGCCGCAATATCCCGACCTTGAGATCTATATGGAGAATATGTTCGACCGAACGCCCGATATGCTCTGCGGATTGGCGAAGCGGCTTGCGGATATGCCTAATTTCGGCGTATGCTTTGACTATGCTCATGCCGCTGTTTACGGCTCGGATATTGACGGCTGGGTAAACTCGGTCGCACCTTATGCAAAGCATATACATATTAATGATAATGACCTTGAAAACGATCTTCATCTTGCAGTCGGCTGCGGCAGGATAGACTGGGAGCATTTTAAGGTGTGTTTTGAACAAAAGCTTACCGCGGCGAAAACCGTGCTTATCGAAACTTCTTCAATAGAAAATCAGCGGCGTTCGGCGGAATTTTTGGCGAAGCTTGGAGTTATATGACGCTTTAACGCGTTAGCATTGTGTGTCGGCGTTGTAGATTTTATCATCAATAGTTGCAAATATTAGATATATTTTTAACTTTGTTACAAAATTATTATTTAGCTATTGCAATGATTATATATGTATGATATAATACGAATAACAAATAAAAGGCAAAACCGATGAAAATCGGCGGCGCAAAGCACGAGCCTAAGCTTTGGAACATTCGGGAAGTATGGTGGTCGGGCTGCATTTGCAGGGGTTGACCCGATGATGCAGTTTCGGCTGCATACTTCTCTTTTATTTTTTGGAGGCGATAGAAAATGGGTGTAAAAAGCACTTTGGCAGCAATGTCATTAAAAGCAAAGGCAGTTGTTGTATGTGCCGCGGTCGCGGTGACCGGAGCTGCGGTGGGAATAGGCATCGCAATGACACGCGAAGAAGCTTACCGTGTTCTCAAAGTATTTGAGCTGACGGGCAGTGCAACTGTAGAAAGGGACGGCTCGGGCGAGCTAAACGCTTACACGGGAATGAACCTTGAAAGCGGAGATACGCTCACCGTCGGCGATGAAAGCACTATCAGAATTTCGCTCGATGATGATAAATATATCCTGCTCGACAGCGGAACGATACTTGAGCTGAATGCATCAGGAACAGCAGCCGACAGCAGAACTGCCATCGACCTAAAACAGGGTTCTATACTTAATGAGATAACGAATCCGCTCTCGGAAAAGTCTTCATACGAAGTCGCAACACCTAAGGCTACAATGGCAGTCCGGGGAACGAGCTTCATCGTTACTGTCGATAAGGACGATGATGGTGTTTATATGATAAACGAAAGCACACTTCAGGGCAAGGTCGAGATAGAGCTTATCGACAAAAAGGGCAACCGCACGGATCAAAAAGTGTTTGCCCCTGCAGGCGGCGGTGTTATGATCTGCACTGAGCCTGACGAAAACAGCGGAAACCCTGCCGAGATCGACGGAACATCAAAATTCGTTATCCCGAATGGAGAGGACGGCGGTTTTTATATTTCCAAAGACGGAGAAAACCCTGTAGTCGATATAAATTATGATAATATTTCCTCAGTAATAAAGAATACGGCTCTCCGTTCAAATGATGAAGGGATAATGCCGCTGAATGAGGATATCATTGAAAACCTGAGAGGAAAAGAGCCGCAGACGGAAAGCTCCGTTACAACGACCGTCACAACAACTCAGACAACGACAACAGCTGTTACGACCGTCCCCGAAACAACGGAAACCGAGGAGGAAACCACTATCACAGCCGCACCCGTAACAACGGTAACGACTGTTCCCGAAACAGAAGCGTATGTGCCGCAGACAAAGCCGACAACAACAGCCAAGACCACTGCACCGACAACGAAAAAGTCGGAGAAAAAGACAAAGAAGACCAAAAAGAAGACTGAAAAAACAACTGTCACGACCGAAGAAACCACCGAAACAACGACAGAAACGACCACGGAAACAACAGAGGAAACCACAGAAACAACCACAGAAACAACGACCGTAACAACACCGCCGTATGTTCCGAGCTATATTCCGACAGGAACTACCCCCACGGCAACAACACCAAAGGAGCAAATGCCTGACACAGATTCGACGGAAACACCACCGACGGATACGCCACCTACGGAATTTCCACCTACGGAATTTCCACCTACGGAATTTCCACCTACGGAAACAGGTTCACCCTGATATAGGCTTATAATACTAAACACCAATAAAACACAGGAAAAAATCTGCGCCGAAATCCTATATATGCGAGATTATAGGCTTGATTTCCCCGAATTTTAAATGGTGTTTAGTATAAAAACGGACATTCCGCATCAAATATGATAGCGGAATGTCCGTTTTTTACAATATTTTTGAAACGGGGAGGGTCGGGTCAAAGCTGTCGCTGTCCGTACCCCGATCTTCGCCGATAAAGACGAAATCATCGGGCAGTTCGCGCGGCGTAAAGCCCGTGTACTGCTTGAAAACGCGGTTGAAGCTGCGTATCGTGCCAAAGCCTGCCGCAACTGCCGTTTCACCTGCGGACATATTGCCTTTGGAGAGCATTTTCACGGCTTCGCTCACTCGGACGATGTTGAGATACTCCGAAAAGGTCATTCCCGACATTCGGCGGAAATATTTTGAGAAATAAGGCTTGCTGAAGCACATTATCTCTGCCGCTTCGTCAAAGGTTATGTCGGCAAAGCGCTCGGAAACAAGCCTAAGAAGCTTTTTATATGCGCCGCTTCCCGAAGAAATCTCTGACGAAGATGTTTTTTCGTTTCGGAAAATTTCGGCGGTCAGAGCGAGCGCAAGTCCCGAGCATATCACCTCGTAATATTTTTCACCGTTGGATATCTCCTGTCTTATTTTTTCAAAAGCTTCGGAAACATCATATTTCCTTTCAAGCAAAGGGCAGACGGGCGCAAGCATCCCGAATTCGGCTGAGATGAGTTGCGAATCTATCTTCATAACGGAAATAACGCTGTCCGATTCGGCTTTGATGTAATGCACAGCTCCGCTTCGTATAAAAACGCAGTATCCTTCGGATAAGCCGTACAAATTGTTGTCCGTCATAACCTCGGCAGAGCCTTTTTCGGCGAAGATAAGCTCGCTTTCGATGTGCCAGTGCGGAAGATTCTGCAATCCCCCGTAGCGCTGGACGGACACCTGCGAACGTCCCGAGAGAACGCTTTGTTCATATTTTGCTATCATTTTTGCATCACCCAAGCTATATTATAGCATAAAGGTTAATAAATGTCCATAATCGGCGAATAAGCTTCTTGAAAAAAATTCTTCTGTAAGCTATAATAAAATTGATGACCTATACTAATTTTGAGCGGAGGAAAAGAAATGAAGAAATTATATTTTATCACGGGAAGTCAGGATCTTTACGGCGAGGAAACTCTTGCGCAGGCGGCTGAGGATTCGCAGGAAATGGCGGCATTTCTGAGCGAAAAGCTTGAAAATATCGCAGAGGTCGTTTTTCAGCCGGTTGTACGGAACAGCAGTGGAGCCGTAAGCGTTTGCACGAAAGCTTCGTCCGACAGCGAATGTATCGGCGTTATAATGTGGATGCACACGTTTTCACCTGCGAAAATGTGGATAACCGCACTTAAAGCGCTCCGCAAGCCGATGCTTCACCTTCACACACAGCATAACGAAAGACTGCCTTATGACAGCATCGATATGGATTTTATGAATCTCAATCAGTCCGCACACGGTGACAGGGAATTCGGCTTTATCTGCACACGACTCGGCATAAAGCGTGAGGTCGTTTCGGGCTATTACAAGCACGGCGATGTTGTGGAAAAGATCCGCCGCTTTGCTCAGGCTGCCGCCGCTGTTGATTTCGGCAGGGGAATGAGAGTTGCGATGTTCGGCAACAATATGCGTGACGTTGCGGTTACGGACGGCGACAGAGTTGAGAGCGAGATAAAGTACGGCTGGAACGTCAACTACTACGGCATCGGCGACCTTTGCAGCATCATCTCCGAAATTACCGATGAAGAAGTTGACGCAAAGATGGCTGAATATGCCGAGAAGTACGAAATGAACACCGACAACATTTCCGCAGTAAGAGTTCAGGCGAAGTACGAAGCCGCTCTTGACAGGTTCCTCGAAAGAGAAAATATCTCCGCATTTACGGACACGTTCCAAGACCTCAACGGACTTGAACAGCTCCCGGGAATTGCTGCACAGAATATCATGGCAAAGGGAGTTGGCTTCGGTCCCGAGGGCGACTACAAAACAGCCGCTCTTGCCGCAGTTCTCTGCAAAATGGCAGAGGGAAGAAACGGCGCAACGGGATTTCTCGAGGACTATACATACGATCTCCCCGAGGGTGAGGAAACCGAGCTTGCTTCGCATATGCTCGAAGTTTCGCCGGTGTTCGCAGCTGAAAAGCCAAGGATAGAAGTTCATCCCCTCGGCATTGGCGGAAAAGCTGACCCCGCACGTCTTGTTTTTGAGGGAACAACGGGCGAGGGCATTGCAGTTTCAATGATAGATATGGGCGACCGTTTCAGACTTGTCTGCGCAGAGATAACCCTCGTAAAGCAGCCTGAGCCAATGCCGAAGCTCCCCGTTGCAAGAGTAATGTGGAAGCTTAAACCCGACTTTGCGACAGGCTCGGCGGCTTGGATATACGCAGGCGGCGCACATCACGCTGTTGTTTCGACTGCGCTCACGGCTGATGATATTCGTTTATTCGCAAAGATGACCGACACGGAGCTTGTTGTGATCGATGATAAAACAGAGCTGAATACATTTGAACAGCAGCTTGAAATGCTCGATGCGATAGCTTCTTTGAAACGATAAAAAAGGATAAAGGAGATACTTTGATATGATTTCACTTGATAAAACAAGCCTTGGCATTGAGCTTGGCTCGACCCGAATCAAGGCAGTTCTCACAGACGAAAACCACGCCCCCGCTGCATCGGGCAGCTATGATTGGGAAAACAAGCTTGAAAACGGCTACTGGACATATTCTCTTGACGATATCCACAACGGCGTAAGAAGCTGCTTCGCTTCACTCGCCGAGGACGTGAAAAACAAGCACGGCATAACGCTCACGCACGTCGGAGCAATGGGAGTTTCGGCAATGATGCACGGCTATATGGCTTTCGATGAAAACGACAGGCTGCTCGTTCCGTTCAGAACTTGGCGAAACACCACCACAAAGCAGGCGGCAGAGGAATTGAGTGATGCGCTCGGCTTCAATATTCCCCAGCGCTGGAGCATTGCACATCTTTATCAGGCTGTACTGAACGGCGAAGCGCACATTCCGCAGACAGCGCACATAACAACGCTTGCAGGCTACATAAATTATCTCCTCACGGGTGAAAGAGCGGTCGGTATCGGTGAAGCATCGGGAATATTCCCCGTCAGCAGGACGGATTACAATGCCGAGATGCTCAAAACTGCCGAAGAAAAGCTTTCCTCGCACGGATTTGACAAAAAGCTTGCGGAAGTTCTTCCTCCCGTAAAGCTCGCAGGTGAAAAGGGTGCATTTCTCACCGAAAGCGGCGCAAAATTCCTCGACCCGACGGGTACATTCAAGGCAGGAGTTCCCGTTTGCCCTCCCGAGGGTGACGCAGGAACGGGAATGGTCGCAGCGAACGCTGTACGCTCGGGAACGGGCAATGTTTCCGCAGGAACTTCGGTATTCTCAATGCTCGTTCTGGAAAAAGACCTCAAAAAAGCTTATCCTGAGATCGATATGGTAACAACGCCCGACGGCGCACCTGCCGCAATGGTGCATTGCAACAACTGCTGCTCCGAACTGGACGCTTGGGTGAAGCTTTTCGGCGAATTTGCAGAACTTACGGGGAACAAGCTTGACAAGTCGGCACTTTATGAAACGCTTTATAAAAATGCAATGACGGGCGATGCCGACTGCGGCGGAGTTACGGCGTTCAACTATCTTTCGGGCGAGCCCGTAACAGGCGCAGAGGACGGCAGACCAATGTATTTCCGTCAGCCGAACGGCAGTATGGATCTTGCGAATTTTTTCAGAGCACAGCTTTATTCGGCGTTCGCTTCGCTTAAGATCGGTATGGATATCCTCTTTGAAAAGGAAAATGCCAAGGCTCGGCAGTTCACGGGTCACGGCGGCATTTTCAAGGTAAAGGGTGCGGCACAGCAAGTCCTTGCTGACGCTCTGAATACCCCCGTTTCCGTAATGACAACGGCAGGCGAGGGCGGCGCATGGGGAATGGCTCTGCTCGCTTCTTATATGATGAACGGCGGAGGAAAAGCTCTCCCCGACTGGCTCGACAGCGAGGTTTTTGCAGGAATGGAAAAGCTCACGCTCACGCCGAATGAGGACGGCACAAACGGTTTCAATGAATTTATAAAGAGATACAAAGCGGCTCTCGGCGCAGAAGATATTCTCGGAAAAATTTGAAAGGACAGATAAAAATGCTTGAAAAATTAAAGCAGGAAGTGCTTGAAGCGAATCTTATGCTCCCGAAATACGGACTTGTAACATTTACTTGGGGCAACGTTTCGGCAGTTGACAGAGAAAGCGGAATGATAGTTATAAAGCCCTCGGGCGTTGAATATGACATTATGACGGCTGATGATATGGTCGTTGTGGAGCTTGCAACGGGAAAGGTCGCAGAGGGAAAATACAAGCCGTCGAGCGACACTCCGACGCATCTTGAGCTTTACCGTGCTTATGAAAATATCGGCGGCATCGTTCACACTCACAGCCGCTGGGCAACCTCGTTCGCACAGGCAGGAACGGGCATTATCCCGATGGGAACAACGCAGGGCGACTATTTCTACGGTGAAATCCCCTGCACAAGAGCAATTACCCCGGAGGAGATCGGCGGCGAGTACGAAAAGGAAACGGGAACGGTCATAATCGAAGCTTTCAAGGGCATTGATCCTATGACGATACCTGCCGTTCTTGTGAAGAACCACGGACCGTTCGCTTGGGGCAAGGACGCAAAGGAAGCCGTTCACAACGCAGTCGTACTTGAAGAAGTCGCATTTATGAATTATCACGCAATGTCGATAAATCCGCAGGCAGGACGTATGCCGCAGGAGCTTCTCGACAAGCACTATCTCCGCAAGCACGGTGCAAATGCTTATTATGGTCAAAATTGACCAAGTCAGAACTGACAATGAGGAAAACGATATGAATTTCTGCGATACATATTCAAACAGAACGCTTTTCTGCGATAACTGGGAGTTTTTCAAAGCTCCGTTCGGCTCGGACTATTCCGACAGCTTCGACTTCAAACGCGTAGATGTTCCGCACGACTGGCTAATCTACGATACGAATAATTTGTATGAGACCTCAACGGGTTGGTACAGAAAGAATTTTTCTTATACGAAAAAAGACGGCGTTCGCACATATATCCGCTTTGACGGCGTTTATACAGACAGCAAAGTCTATGTCAACGGTACGCTCGCAGGCGAATGGAAATACGGCTATTCCGCATTTCAGTTCGACATAACCGACCTTGTGAAGAACGGCGAAAATGCTGTGACCGTCCGTGTCGATCACCGCTCGCCGAATTCAAGGTGGTATTCGGGAGCAGGTATTTTCCGCAGGGTCTGGCTCTGCGAAAGCTCCGAAATTCGCTTCGGCAATGACGGCATTTACATCTCCGCAAAGCCTAAAAACAACGCTTGGGAGGTCGAAGTAACCTCCGAGATCGTCCGTGAAAAGAGCGTTCCGATAGCAGGCGTAAGGGTGAAAAGCACTATCCTTGACGACAGCGGAAACAGCATTGCATACTATGAAAGCGATGCCTGCGCAGTTGATATTTCCTGCATACCCGAGGCAGTGAGAGCGGACGGCTCGGCTTATTCGCTCACAACTCAGAGAATGACGGTCGAAGCACCGAAGCTTTGGGACATTGACGAGCCTTACCTTTACACAATGGTTTCGGAAATTATCGTAAACGGTGATATAGTTCAGTGTGTAAGTCAGCGTTTCGGCTTGCGAACGATAGAATTCACGACCGATAAAGGCTTTTTCCTCAACGGAAAGCATATAAAGCTTCACGGTTCCTGCGAGCATCACGACAACGGCTGTCTTGGTGCGGTTTCCAACAAAGCGGCACTCCGCAGACGTTTTGCAAAGCTCCGTGAAATGGGCGTGAATGCGATAAGAACCTCGCACAATATGCCTGCGGAAGAATTTATGGAGCTTGCCGATGAAACGGGTATGCTTGTTCTATCCGAGGGCTTCGATATGTGGGAGCGTTCAAAGACCGACTATGACTATGCGAGATTTTTCGATGAATGGGTAGAAAAAGACGTAGCTTCGTGGGTTCGCCGTGACAGAAACAGACCGTCTGTAATAGGCTGGAGCATCGGAAACGAGATCTTCGATACCCACGCTGACGAGAGAGGTCAGGAAGTAACTGCTTGGCTCAAAAGGCTCGTTAAGCTGCACGACCCGAACGGCAACGGCTATGTAACGTTCGGCTCAAACTATATGCAGTGGGAAAACGGTCAGAAGTGCGGCGACATTTTAAAGCTTGTCGGCTACAATTACGGTGAAAGACTTTACGCCGACCACCACAAGGCTCACCCCGATTGGGCGATATACGGCAGTGAAACGGCTTCGGTCGTACAGAGCCGAGGAATATATCATTTTCCGCTTTCGCAGACAGTCCTTGCCGATGATGATGAGCAATGCTCCTCGCTCGGAAACAGCTGCACGGGCTGGGGCGCAAAGAACACCGAGGAATGTATCATAAAGGACCGTGACGCTGAATACTGCGCAGGTCAGTTTATATGGACTGGTTTTGACTACATCGGCGAGCCAACGCCTTACAGCACGAAGAATTCCTACTTCGGTCAGTATGATACGGCAGGCTTTCCAAAGGACAGCGCATACGTTTTCCGCGCCGAATGGACGGACTGTAAAAAATCGCCGTTTGTGCATATCTTCCCGTACTGGGACTTCAACGATGGTATGCCGATAGATGTTAGAGTTTGCTCAAATGCGCCGAAGGTCGAGCTTTTCTATAACGGAACTTCGCTCGGCGTGACCGAGATAGATCATCTGCACGGACAAAGGCTCACCGCCGATCACGTTATTCCTTATGCAAAGGGCGAGCTTAAAGCGGTCGCTTATGATGAAAACGGAAACATCATCGCAGAGGACGTTCAGCGTTCGTTCGGTGATGCCGCAAGACTTGAAATTTCCGCAGATAAGAACGAGCTTAAAGCTGACGGCTGTGACCTTATCTATCTTGAAATTTCTGCTTTCGATAAAGACGGAAGCTTCTGCGCAAATGCGAATAACCGTGTGAATGTCCGTGTCGAGGGCGCGGCAAGGCTCATGGGTCTTGACAACGGCGACAGCACAGACTATGACCAGTACAAAGGAACTTCACGCCGACTTTTCTCGGGCAGAATGCTCGCGGTCATCGGCTCGACTGACAAGGCAGGGGACATAAAGGTAACGATAAGCTCGCCCGAGCTTCCCGAAAGCGTTATCATATTGAAGTCGGTCGAGGCTGAATACAAGAACGGCGTTTCTTCAATAGAAAATGTTTCGTTCGCCGAAACAGAGTGCGGAAAAACGGACGAGATACCCGTAAGAAAGCTTGAACTTTGCGCCGAGAGCCTTGAATTTTCCGAGGAAAAGCGCGAGATTACCGTTAATGTCAAGGCTTACCCCGAAAATTCCGATTATGCGGACGATATCGAGTTCAAGGTGACGAACGAAACGGGGATACCGACAAATATTGCCGACTGTACCGACAACAAGGACGGTACTGTTACACTCAAAGCCAAGGGTGACGGCTGTTTCTATCTCCGTGCGATGTGCAAAAACGGAACAGAGCGCATACACATTCTTTCCGTGCTGAAATTCACGGCGGACGGACTTGGTGATGCTCTCACTTCGCCGTACAGCTTTGTTCACGGCGGAATTTACACAAGAGCGAGCGAAAATATTTGCAGCGGCGTAAACAAGGGCGTTGGCTTCGCATCTGGCGGAGTTTCCTCATGGGCGGCGTTCGGCAACGTTGACTTCGGCTCGGCAGGCTCGGACGAAGTGACCGTTTCGATATGGGCGAACACACTTGACCCTGTTAATGTTCGCTTCTATGACGGCATACCGAACGAGGGTGGAAAGCTCCTCGGCAGCTTCACATATCACAAGCAGCCCGAGTGGATGATATTCAAGGACGAGACTTACAAGCTCCCCGAACGGCTCAAAGGCATACATACTTTCTGCGTTGAAACGGACGGCGGCTATCAGATGAGAGGATTCAGATTTGAAAAGCCGAACCGTGAATTCGGTGTGAATTATGCGGCAGATTCCGAGCATATTTACGGCGACCGCTTCACAGTCGAGGAAAAAGCCGTTACGAATATCGGAAACAACGTTCTGCTCGACTTCGGCAAGTTCGATTTTGCCGACGAAAAACCGACAAAACTTGTCATAAGCGGAAGATCACCGCTGCCGCTCAACAGTATTCACCTTATCACGAACGGCGAAAACGGCGAGAACCGTACCCTCTGCGAATTTAAAACTGACGACAGCGAAAATTATTCCGAAAGGTCATTCGATATCAGCGGCATAAACGGAAAGCAGACCGTATCGTTTGCATTTCTCCCCGGCAGCAGCTTCGACTTTGAATATTTCCGCTTTGAAAAATAAGGAGACAAAACAATGCTTAAGTTTAAGAATACAGACGTTACCGAAGCACATCTTCTCCCGGGACTTTTCAAGGAGCGCTCCGATGTCAACAGAGCGTATCTTATGGAACTCAAAAATGAGGATCTTTTGCAGAACTTCTACCTTGAAGCCTGCATACGCACGGACAGAGATGTGACTGAAATGCACCTTGGCTGGGAATCTCCGACCTGCCAGCTCCGCGGACACTTCCTCGGACATTGGCTATCCGCTGCTTCAATGCTCATCGCACAGAACGGTGACCGTGAGCTTAAAGCAAAGCTTGACAACATCATCGATGAACTCGAACGCTGCCAGAAGCTCAACGGCGGCAGGTGGGTAGGCTCTATCCCCGAAAAATATTTTGAGATGCTCGAAAAGAATTACTACGTCTGGTCACCGCAGTATACAATGCATAAAACTCTCCTCGGACTTTACCACAGCGCAATGTATGCGAAGAATGAAAAGGCGCTTGAAATTCTCAGCAACGCTGCCGACTGGTATATCGAGTGGACGGAGAAAATGGAAAAAGTCAACCCACACGCTGTTTACAGCGGCGAAGAGGGCGGTATGCTCGAGGTTTGGGCAGGCTTGTATGAATACACCCACGACGAAAGATATTTCGCCCTTGCACAGCGTTACTCGCACCCGTCTATCTTCAAAAAGCTCACGGACGGCGGCGACCCGCTTTCAAACTGCCACGCAAACGCAAGTGTTCCGTGGGCGCAGGGCGCAGCTAAAATGTATGAGATCACAGAGGATTCAAAGTGGCTCGAGATAGTGAAGAAGTTCTGGAAGTGTGCAGTTTACGACAGAGAATCATTCTGCACGGGCGGTCAGAATTCGGGCGAATTCTGGATACCTCCGCACAAGCTTGGAATGTTCATCGGCGAAAGAACGCAGGAGTTCTGCACGGTCTACAATATGGTTCGCCTTGCCGATTACCTCTACCGCTTCACGGGAGAAAGCGAGTACCTCGACTATATAGAGAAGAACCTTTACAATGGCTTCCTTGCACAGCAGAACAAATTCACGGGTATGCCTGCTTACTTCCTACCGATGAAGTCGGGCAGCGTGAAGAAGTGGGGAAGCAAGATCCACGATTTCTGGTGCTGCCACGGCACAACGGTTCAGGCACACACCATTTACCCGATGCTCTGCTGGTATGAGGACACCGAAAACGACCGCCTTGTTGTCGGTCAGTACATCAATTCCGAATACAAGCGCAGCGAAAATGTCACCGTTACACAGAACGTCGATATGAAGTATTACAACGACGGTGCTTCGTTCGATGAACACGATAACAGCAGAATGTCAAGATGGTATTTAAAGCTTAATGTAAACGCAAAGACACCCGAGAAGTTCACGCTCTCGCTCCGTGTTCCGAGCTGGACGGTCGGCGAACCCGAGGTATGCATCAACGGTGAAAAGTTTGACGGCAAGGCTGAAAACGGCTATATCAGCATCGAACGCACTTGGGAAAATGATACGATAAATCTTCACTTCCCCACAGCGCTCACAATGTCCTCGCTTCCCGATATGCCTCAGCTCACAGCATTTTCCGAAGGCCCTATCGTCCTCGCAGGACTTTGCTCTTCCG
>ENA-OPAV01001640-OPAV01001640.1-human-gut-metagenome-genome-assembly--contig:-NODE-1640-length-14691-cov-2.766603_pt1 | contig 14691 bp, 14 predicted proteins | sample MGYA00241056_ERZ501428 | MGnify/ENA primary metagenome ERZ501428 (study PRJEB25962, sample SAMEA2042621) | human gut metagenome | biome: human gut; feature: human-associated habitat; material: faeces... | reverse complement strand
GGATTCGGAAATGTTTGAAACCGTAGCCCGTCTGGGGGTACCCTACATCATGATGCATATGCAAGGCACACCACAGAGCATGCAGGCGGAGCCACATTACGATAATCTTCTGAAAGAGATATTTATGTATTTTGCAAAGAAAATACAGCAATTGCGTGATTTGGGAGTGAAAGACATTGTTCTTGACCCCGGTTTCGGATTTGGGAAAACATTGGAGCATAATTATGAACTGATGGCACATCTCGAGGAGTTTAAAGTGTTCGAACTGCCTTTATTGGTTGGGATATCCAGAAAGTCAATGATCTATCGTCTGTTCGGAAGTACCCCTCAGGAAGCGTTGAATGGGACTACCGTATTGGATACGATAGCCTTGATGAAAGGGGCTGATATTATCCGGGTGCATGATGTGCGCGAAGCTGTGGAGGCTGTAAAGATGGTAGAGAAAATAGTCGGTTATAAATTCTGAATGCGTTTATGGGAGAATATCAAATAATAGCGATGGCTGCGGGGATGTTTTTTGAATTCGGTATAAAAGATTTCATTGATATTCTGTTGGTTGCTTTCCTGCTGTATTACGTCTATAAGTTGATGAAGGCTTCCGGTTCTATCAAAGTTTTTACTGGTATTCTGGTTTTTATTTTGATATGGCTGGTGGTGACTCAGGTTTTGGAAATGAAGCTTTTGGGTTCTATTTTCAATACATTGATGAATGTGGGTGTATTGGCCTTGATTGTATTGTTTCAGGATGAAATACGGCGTTTCTTGTTTACATTGGGTTCACATCAGCATGTCAGCGCTCTGGCCCGTTTCTTCACCGGAAATAAGAAAGAATCTTTGGAACATGAAGATATTATGCCTGTGGTAATGGCATGTATCAGTATGGGAAAACAGAAGGTAGGTGCTTTGATTGTGATTGAACATAATGTGCCTTTGGATAATATTGTCCGCACTGGTGAATTGATAAATGCCAATGTAAACCAGCGCTTGATAGAGAATATCTTTTTTAAAAACAGCCCGTTGCATGATGGGGCAATGGTAATCAGTAAAAAGCGTATAAAAGCGGCAGGTTGTATATTGCCTGTTTCGCACAATTTGGATATTCCCAAGGAATTGGGACTGCGCCATCGGGCTGCGATGGGAATTTCTCAGGAGTCGGATGCACATGCCATTATTGTGTCTGAAGAAACCGGCGCTATTTCTGTGGCTTATCGCGGCCAATTTTATCTTCGCCTCAATGCCGAAGAATTGGAAAGCTTGTTGACTAAAAAATCTTGATTAATAAAAACATATGGACAGACGAAATTTCTTGAGAACAGGAGGAATGGCATTACTCGGCTCACTGGCAGCCGGTTCGGTGCTTGCCATGCCTTCGTCGGCAAAAGGAGCCATGGGGGGAGGCGATCAGAAAGCTGCTCTTTTATCGGCTATGAACCATTTTGGAGTGAGTGAAGAAAATATGAGAAAGGTATTGGCTGCCGCTCTTGAAAAGGGAGGAGACTATGCCGATCTTTTCTTTGAACATACCTTTACTAATGTTATCGGCTTGAAAGACGGAGCGGTGAACAGCTGCAATTCGTATATCGATTTCGGTATGGGAGTTCGTGTTCTTGCCGGTGACCAGAGCGGATATGCTTATGTGGAAAATGTGACGCTCGATGATATGCTGAATGCCGCACGTACGGCGGCCCGGATTGCTTCCGGAAACAAGAAGGCGGGGCCGGTAGGCTTGAAGGCAAAGACTTTGAAGAAAAATTATTATTCCGTAACTACTTCTTGGGAAGAAGTCAGTTTGAAAGATAAGATGCCTTATTTGCAGAAACTGAATGATAAGATATTCTCATTGGATAAACGGGTGTCCAAAGTAATGGCGAACCAAAGTGATACGACCTCTCATATTCTTTTCTGTAATAGTGAAGGGGTGATGTATTATGACTATCGTCCGATGGTGACACTGGGTGCTGTTTGTATTATGGAAGAGAATGGTAGAATGGAAAATAGTTATGCCGCCCGTGCTTATCGCAAAGGTTTTGAATTCCTTTCGGATGATCTGGTAGAAATACTGGCACGTGAAGCGGTGGATAATACTGCCATTTTATTTAAGGCTATAAAACCTAAAGGGGGTGAGATGCCTGTGGTAATGGGGGCAGGCGGTTCCGGTATTTTGTTGCATGAGGCTATCGGGCATGCATTTGAAGCTGATTTTAATCGTAAAAATGTTTCTATTTTCTCTGATCAGTTGAATAAGAAAGTATGCAATGAGCACATCTCTGTAATTGATGACGGTACGATTCCGTTTAATCGCGGTTCTGTAAACTTCGATGACGAGGGAGTGGACGGGCAGAAAACCTATCTGGTGAAGGAAGGGGTTTTGACAAGCTATATGCACGACCGTATCAGTGCCAGGCATTATGGCATTGCACCTACCGGTAACGGACGTCGGGAAACATTCCGTAATGTACCTATTCCGCGTATGCGTGCTACGTATATGGAACCGGGAAATATGAAAGAAGAGGATATTATTGCTTCTGTGAAACAGGGAATCTTCGTCGATCAGTTTACAAACGGACAGGTGCAAATCGGTGCGGGTGACTTTACTTTCTTTGTAAAATCGGGATATCTGATTGAAAACGGAAAGCTGACACAACCTATTAAGGATATTAACATTATCGGTAACGGTCCGAAAGCATTGGCAGACATCACAATGGTGGCTGATAATGATAAGATTGATAATGGTACCTGGACTTGTGGCAAAGACGGACAGTCTTGTCCCGTAACCTGTGGAATGTCTTCGGCATTGGTTAGTAAACTGACCGTTGGAGGAGAAAACTAAAACATAAAAAGAAACAAAAGTTGTAAGTCGAAGCATCGGACAGAAGTTCTGTCTAACTTTCAACTTTCAACTCTCAACTTTCAACTCTTATGATATCAGACAACAATAAAAAACTGGCTCAATGGGCAATGGATTATGCCTTAAAGAACGGTTGTCAGGAAGCAAAAGTGAACCTTTATTCCGGTTCTAACACTTCTTTTGAACTGCGCGACGCCAAAATGGATCGTTTGCAGCAAGCCTCAGAGAACGGATTGACTATCTTCTTATATGTAGACGGACGCTATGGAACTTATTCTACCAATCGTCTGGACAAGAAAGAACTGGAAACATTTATAACGAACGGTATCGAATCTACGCGTTATTTAGCAAAAGACGAGGCTCGTGTATTGCCGGATGCTTCCCGCTATTATAAAGGGGGAAAACCGGATTTGAAACTTCTGGATCCTAAATTCTCTTCTATTCAGCCGGATGATAAAATTGCGTTGGCTAAAGCTGTTGCCGAGGAAGCACTGGGACGGGATGAACGTATTATTTCCGTCGGTTCTTCCTATAGTGATGGAGAGAATTTTGGTTACAGACTTACCAGCAATGGCTTTGAAGGGGAAACAAAGAGTAGTTGGTATTCCCTTTCTGCCGAAGTGGCAATAAAAGGAGAAGGAGAGGCACGTCCTTCTGCCGGTTGGTATGAGTCTTCGCTTTATTTTGATAAGCTGGTTAAGGGGGATATCGGGCGTAAAGCTTTGGAACGTGCTTTGCGTAAAGTGGGACAAAAGAAGGTTAAGTCCGGTAAGTATACGATGGTAGTAGACCCATTGAACGCCGGTCAATTGCTGGGTCCGTTGATAAGCGCGCTATATGGTTCTGCCCTGCAGCAGAGAAATTCTTTCTTGCTGAATAAACTGAATGAAAAAGTGGTTGCCGATAAAATGACCTTGATGGATGAACCTCATCTGGTACAGGCATCCGGTGCCCGTTATTTCGACAGTGAAGGAGTTGCGACTGAACGTCGGGCTGTTTTTAAGAATGGTATATTGAATACTTATTTCATCGATACTTATAATGCGAAGAAGATGGGAACAGCTTCTACGGTAAATTCTCCGTCTATTCTGGTATTGCAAACAGGCAAAAACGATTTGGACGGGTTAGTTGCAGAAGTGGATAAAGGCATTCTGATCACCGGTTTTAACGGTGGTAATTGCAACAGTTCTACGGGAGACTTCTCTTATGGTATCGAGGGTTTCCTCATTGAAAATGGAAAATTGACTCAACCGGTTTCCGAAATGAATGTGACCGGTAATATGCTGGCTCTCTGGTCTTCTTTGGTAGAAACGGGAAATGATCCCCGTCTTTCCTCTTCCTGGCGCATACCGTCATTGGTATTTGAGGGAGTGGATTTTAGCGGACTCTGATTAATCTTATATAGTTTTTTCTTTGGAATGCCACAACATCCTGTATGTCTGTTTTCCGGATTCTTGTTCGGAGTGGATATACAGGATGTTTTTGTATGACGTATTTTAATTGAGCATTAAACTCATATAAGGCTTCAATGGGAGGAGAATTTTTTCGCATAATTCTCCAATGGTCAATTGTGAGTGACTTCCCGGTAGGCGTTCTTTACTGAACATGCATTTTCCCTTGCAGAGATAGTAGTAACCGTTGTTTGTCGTCAATACTTTGTCTGTGAGCTCAATGTTCATTTCTATATTGGGATAGGAAGCCGCATAGATCTGGAGAAATGTTTTCGCGTCAACGATACGTGCCATGCCCAAAACGAACGGTTTGCCATTTGCCGCGGGAGGAGTGAGGAGTGTGACTTTACCGTTTTTTTTGTCCTGTTGAATATGGTAGAGCAAAGCTTTTTCTATTTCTTTGTTTTCTGCGAACAATTCACTTATTTGTAATCTGTTTTCTTGTTGGTACACAATTGCTACTCCGCTTATCTTTTTTTCATAAATGGCTATATACATTTTCCCTCTACTTATTTCGAGATCGGCAAGAATAACTTTAAAGTCCGTTTGAGTGTGTTGGATACAGCAGGGGCGTTCTTTCATCTTTTGATTGAGGTATTGATATACCTCTTCCTGTTCATCGGTCAATCTCTTTACGGAGACATCGGTGGAAGAACGATCTTGATCTGGAATATCGTTTTCTGAATAGCAAAATACCGGTGCATATCCCATATGGGCATAATAATCGAATAACCTGGGTTCGGCCGGGATCAATGTACTTAAGATAACATTGTTGTGCAGCATCTTCGTTAAAGCCTGTGATAATAGTTCCTTCATTACACCCTTACCCCGGTAGTCGGGGTGGGTACAGGCGCCGGAGATATATGATGTCTGGATCTGTTTGCCACAAAAAGTCATAGGATAGGGAAGCATCTGAAGTGCGGAAATAACCTCATCACCGCTTTCTATGGCGATGTTTACTTCATTGTTGTAACGCAGCCGGAAATACATTTCTATGAACGCTTCGCTATCTTCAAAGCAAAGTTTCCATAATGCCTTTACTTTTTCCTTTATCATTTTCCTTTTATGTCTTTGGGTGTTTGATGTGTACTTGAATTTTTTTATGCAGAAGTCAAATGGATGTTTGTTCTACCATTTAATCATATTTTGTGGTTGCTCTTTCAGGCACGCCATGTACTTTTCGAGAATAGTTACGGGTTGATAAGATAACTTGGCTTTGCGTAATCCTTCAATTCCCAAATCTTCTTCTCGGTTGATGTAAATGTACTGTTCCGGGATGTGGTTGGCAAATTCATAATTAATCATCGCATAAGCGCCGTCGATATTTGTGTCGGCTTTTTCTACATGTACGCCGAAAGTCTCTTTGTTGATCAGCATGCCGAAAGTGAAAGCAACAATTGTACCGTCTACATGTAAAATTCCACCTGTCAGTCCTAATGCTTCGAAATTGTGCAATGCATAAATCAAGGCACGGCGCTCATTACCGGTTCCTTCCTGTTGGTCGCAGTTGTTTACTTTGCACCATTCGGCTTCCAGATCAAGGCATTCCTGAATGCGATCGGGGGTGATAGGGGTATATTCGTAATTACCGTATGTGTTACGGAATTTATTGATATGGTTTCGCTTTGCTTGAAATTTCTTCCCTTTCAGGGTGGCGAGATCCGTGCGGAGATAGATGTAGTCGGCATAGTCTCTGTCTGCTGTAAATGTGAATTGTCCGGGCATGATGTTTTCGAGTTCTTCCCTCATACATGAACAGACACCGAGCATGCAGAACGGTTGCCCTTCCTGCCGGGCATCTTCAATAAGCGCTTCCAACACTTTTTTTAAGTCTCCTTGTCCTACGGGCATCATATACGCCAGCTTTTCACCGGCCCAGAATTTAAAAACCAGCCAATCGTCGATGATCGCAAATTTGGTATGATACAGGAATCTCCAACTACAGAGGTTGGAGAAAGAAAGGTCGCAATTGCGGCGACAACTGTTCATTGTATATCCCGTGATGGTATCTTTATCTTGAAGTGTGATATCTTTGAAATCTATCATATAAAGTCGTTTTCTTTTTTAGTGTATAATTATATAACAAATATAAGTCATTTTTGTTATAACATACCCAATAATCGGAGAATAGTCGGTGTTAACAATGCGGTAAATATGCCGTTGAGAGTTAACCCCAAACTGGCATATGCTCCGTATTTACTGCTGATATCCATAGCAGTGGAAGTTCCTACTGCATGAGCGGCCGTTCCCATGGAGAGACCTTGGGCTATCGGGCTGCCTACATGCATCAGTTTCATTGTCTTGAATCCGAGGATAGCACCGAGCAACCCTACGCAAACTACTACGGCGGCTGTCAGTGAGGGAATGCCTCCTAATGTTTTAGTTACTTCCATGGCAATAGGTGTGGTAACCGATTTAGGAGCTAATGACAGAATAACCTCTTGAGATGCTCCCATTAATTTGGCTATCAATACCACGGAAACAACACCGATAAAGCAACCGGCCAGTTGCGACAGCAAGATAGGTAGCAACTGCTTTTTGATTGTTTCCAATTGAAGGTATAACGGGACTCCTAACGCCACAACTGCCGGTTTCAACCAAAACTCGATCAGATGCCCGCCTTTATTATATGTTTCATAACTGATATGCGTCATTTTCAGAAAGACGATCAGGACGGCAATGGTCAATAAAATAGGATTTAGCAAAAGAAATCCGGTTTTCTTTTGCAGTAATTTGGCGAAGAAATAAATCCCGAAGGTAATCGCCAACAAGAAAAACTCATTTTCTAAATAACTCATTTGATTTTCCGTGCTAATTGATGAACCCATCCGGTAACGATAAGCACAAGGATGGTACTGATAAGGGTTGCAATCACTATCGGCCAGAATTGTGCCGCAATAATGTCAAAATAAAGCATAAGCGCCACTCCCGGCGGGATAAAGAAGAAACCGAGATTGGCAACCAGAAAGTCGGACATGCCTTGCACCCATTGCAATTTAATCCAACCTAATTTCAGAAAGAGGGTGAGCAGCAACATTCCTATGATGCTGGACGGGAGCTTGATCCCCGTAAGAAAAACAATCAATTCACCCAAAGCCAAACAGCCAAATAAAATGGCACACTGACGTATCATATTTTTTACCTATTGAATTTGAAAACGCGGCAAAGTTATGAAATTACTGATAGAGTTGTCACTGCTTTCCGTGAAGAATTTTCTTTTACCGCTCTTTTTGTGAAAAAAAACAGGAGAAAAAAGAAAAAGAAAGGGAAATATATTTATTTTTGCATAAATACAACGCATAATTCAAGTATGAACATTAATAATTAAAAAACAAGACGAATATGAAAAAGAGTTTATTAGTCAGCGTTTTTGCTGCTTTGGCTATGATGGTTTCAGTGAATTCATTTGCACAGGAAAAAGCAACCAAGGAAGATTACAAAGAAATTGCAAAACAGGAAAAAGTTTTGAATAAGGATTTACAGAAGAAAGCGATTAAGGAAGCACGGAAAGAGGCTAAAAAATTGACTAAGGAAGGCTTTAAAACTCCGGTCGGTAAGTTACCTTTGGACAAGCAGATTGAAAACGCATGGCAGAAGCAGGCGGAGATGACTCCGGACGGAACTCCGTTCTGGTATGTTGCCTCTTCAAGAGCAATCGGGGGGAATCAGTCTTCTGCAGTTTTACAGGCTACGAATGCTGCCAAAACAGATCTGGCCGGACAGATCCAGACTAAAGTATCTCAATTGATAGAAGCAAAAGTGGCAAACGATGATATGGGACAGGAGGAAGCTGCCAGTCTTTCGAGTGTGGTCGGTGCCAGCAAAAGTGTGATTTCTGCTACATTGGGTCGTGTAGTGCCATTGGTCGAAGTGTACAGAACATTGGACAACAAGAATGTGGAAGTGATGGTGACATTAGGATACAGTATGGAAGCGGCCAATAAGGCGGCTATCAGTGCCGTACGTGCAGAATTGGCGAAAAAATCGGAAGATTTGGCTAAGGAGCTGGATAAGCTCGGTTACTAAAGACAAATTATAAAATTAGAAAACTGAATGAAAATAATCAGGCTACTGGGGTTTATAACAGCTTTTTTGTTGTTGATACCTGTCGGAACTCTTTGTGCACAGAATACTGTAAAGGTGAAAGGTGTTCAGGGACGATGGCAGGTTAGTGATGAGATAACTCTGAAGCAAGCCGAAGAACGTGCTTTCATGGAAGCGAAGAAAGCTGCCTTGCAAAAAGCGGGCGTTATGGAAAGTGTCTGGTCGGTTTTTGGCCAGATCACTCAAAATGACGGGGCGGAATTCCATGAAGCATATTCACAGATGAGTGTGCTTGCTATCGGAGGAATGGTCAATGTGACCAATAAAAAAGTAGAAGAATTGTGGGATGTGGATAGCCGTAGCCTCTATAAAGTAGTAACGATCGATGCCACTGTACAAAAAGACGATAAACCGGATCGTTCGTATGCGCTTGAAGTGAAAGGCGTGGAGACTCTGTATAAAGAAGGGGATGTGTTTACATGCCGGTTGACTGTACATGGAACTGACTCTTATCTGAAGTTTTTCTGGTTTGACAGCACGGGTGGAGCGTTGCTTTATCCCAATGCGTACGAACCGAATAATCTGTTGAAAGCCGGGCATGAATATAAGGTTCCTTTTAGTAATGCGGTAGATTATCTTATGGAAAAACATTCGGGCAAAGGCAATGAAAAAATCAATATTATGATGGTTGCAACGAAAAGTAATGTCCCTTTTACGGAGGCGGTTACTTATCAGAGTGTATTGAAATGGGTTTATTCGATGCCTGCCAATCAGCGTTGTGCTTTTTATGAGATGGTATTGATAAAATGATAGACAGATGAACAAGATAAGGTGTTTTTTTCTTTTCGTATTTGGAGGGCTCCTCTCTGCTACTGTAATGGAAGCTCAGGAAGTGGATTTTGAGAAGGAATTCGATGATTTTCAGAAACAGCAGCAGAAAGAGTTTAACAACTTTAAGAATAAGGCCGATGCGGATTTTGAAACTTTTCTCAGAGAAACATGGGTTAAGTTTGAAGCGTTTGATCCTTTGAAAGCTCCGGTGCGTCCGGAACCGGAAAAACAACCTGTTTTTGATGGAAAACGGCCTCAGTCTCCCGTGGAGATTAAACCGGTTGATATTGGTAAACCTTCTTTGTCGGCTGTTACAGACAAACCGGTTCCGGGGATATATGTACCGGGACAGCCTTATCTGTCTGTGAAAATAGATGTTCCGGTGGTGCCTGTTACAGGGCGTCCGATACACCGTACTCCTGTCAATTATTATGGCTCTGCTTTTGAAATAGCGACCGATGCCATAGAAAACCTGGCATTGGCCGGCAATCGTGAAGCGGACGTCGCTGATGCATGGAGCCAGCTTTGCAAAGCAGACCATGAGCAGTTGATAAAGGATTGCATGACTTTGCGTGAAGAGAAGAAAATGAGCGACTGGGCTTATTTATTGTTTACCAAGAAAATAGGTGAGCAGCTTTACGGTGAGCAGCAAAAAGATGATATTGCTTTTTTGCAGATGTTTATTTTGAACAAATCGGGATATAAAGTCCGTCTTTCGAAGATCAATGAGAAGCTGAAATTGATGGTAGCACCGGCCGGTGTGTTGTATGGCATACCTTATATATTATTAGACGGTACGAAATATTATGTATTTGATGCCGAGAAGACAAACGGGCCGATGGGAGTTTATACCTATAAACAGGATTTTCCCAATGCGAAGAACTATGTTTCCCTTTCCATCGACGCTGTTCCGAAGTTCGATATGGCTGAGCACACAGAATCCGTATCTCCTGAATCCGGTTCGGTTAAAGTGGAAACAGTAGTGAACAAGAACCTGATGGAGTTTTATAAGAGTTATCCGCAATGCGACGTGTCGGTTTATTATCACACTCCGATGAGTGAAGAGTTGAAAGCGGCTCTTTATCCTCCTTTGCAAGAAGCTATTAAGGGAAAATCTCAACAGGAGGCTGCCAATATTCTGATAGAATTTGTTCAGACCGGTTTTGAGTATCAGACTGATGGAGATCAGTTCGGTTATGAAAAGCCTTTCTTTTTGGATGAAAACTTCTTTTATCCGGCATGCGATTGTGAAGACCGTGCTATTTTATATTCTACTTTGGTAAAAGATCTATTGGGACTGGATGCCGTTTTGCTCGACTACCCCAATCATATCGCTTCGGCTGTTCGATTCACGGAAGAGATACCGGGAGATTATGTCATATTGGATGATGGTGCCAAATATTTGATCTGTGATCCTACCTATATCGGTGCATCCATCGGGATGTGTATGGAGCAATTCAAGAAAGTCTCTCCACAAATCATTCGTTAGTGTTAAATATTATAATAATTGTAGATTCGGGGCGTAAAAACACCCCGTTTTGCAATGTAGATATTACAAAATTGTGTACTTTTGCGGCGTGAATAACACCTTACTACCGAATTTATACATATTTTAAATATCTATGCTCAATTTAATTAACTCTATTGTTGCGCGTGCGAAAGCGGATCGCCAACGCATTGTTCTTCCGGAAGGAACCGAAGAACGTACTTTGAAAGCTGCCAATCAGATTTTGACAGATGAAGTTGCTGACCTTATTCTTTTGGGTAACCCTGATGAGATTCATGAGGCTGCTACAAAATGGGGACTGGGAAATATCGGTAAGGCTACCATTATTGACCCGGAGAATCATCCGAAACAAGAAGAGTATGCACAGTTATTGTGCGAGCTTCGCAAAAAGAAAGGCATGACTATCGAAGAGGCCCGTAAGCTGGTGCTTAACCCGTTGTATCTGGGTTGTCTCATCATTAAGAACGGGGATGCCGATGGACAGTTGGCCGGTGCCCGCAATACGACCGGTGATGTACTGCGTCCTGCGCTTCAGATTATCAAGACTATTCCGGGAATTACTACCGTGTCCGGTGCTATGTTGTTGTTGACACATGCTCCCGAATATGGTAAGAACGGTATTCTTGTGATGGGGGATGTTGCCGTGACTCCGGTTCCGGATGCTGCTCAGTTGGCTCAGATTGCGATCTGTACGGCTGGTACTGCTAAGGCTGTTGCCGGAATAGAGGAACCTAAAGTAGCATTGCTCAGCTTCTCAACGAAAGGGTCGGCTAAACACGAAGTGGTAGATAAAGTGGTTGAAGCATTGAAGATTGCCAAAGAAATGGCTCCTACATTGGCTATTGACGGTGAATTGCAGGCAGATGCAGCTTTGGTTCCGGAGGTTGGTGCGAGCAAAGCGCCGGGGTCAGCTATTGCAGGTGCGGCCAACGTATTGATTGTTCCGAGTCTTGAAGTCGGTAATATTTCTTATAAATTAGTGCAACGTTTGGGACACGCCGATGCTGTCGGTCCGATTCTGCAAGGTATTGCCCGTCCGGTAAACGACCTTTCACGTGGTTGTTCTATTGAAGATGTGTATAGAATGATTGCTATTACAGCCAATCAAGCTATCGCAGCCAAGAAAAACAAATAATTTAATAAAACGATAATCAGAAATGAAGATATTAGTATTGAACTGTGGAAGTTCGTCTATCAAATATAAACTGTTCGATATGGACAGTAAAGAAGTGATTGCCCAAGGCGGTATTGAAAAGATCGGTTTGAAAGGCTCTTTCTTGAAATTTACTTTACCTAACGGAGAAAAGAAAATATTGGAAAAGGACATTCCGGAACATACTGTCGGAGTGGAATTTATCCTTCATACATTGACTGATCCGGAATACGGAGCTATCAAGTCATTGGATGAAATCAATGCTGTGGGTCATCGTATGGTACATGGAGGTGAACGTTTCAGCAAATCCGTATTGCTCGATAAGGAAGTATTGGAAGCGTTTACCGCTTGCAACGATCTGGCACCGTTGCATAACCCTGCAAACCTGAAGGGAGTGGATGCCATTTCGGCCATTCTCCCCAATATTCCACAGGTTGGAGTGTTTGATACGGCTTTCCATCAGACAATGCCTGACTATGCATATTTATATGCTGTTCCTTACGAACTGTATGAAAAATACGGTGTGCGCCGTTATGGTTTCCACGGAACCTCTCATCGCTATGTATCTCAACGCGTATGTGAGTACTTGGGTGTTAAACCCGAAGGGTTGAAACTGATAACCTGCCACATTGGTAACGGCGGCTCTATCGCTGCTATCAAAGATGGTAAATGTATCGATACGACTATGGGACTTACTCCGTTGGAAGGATTGATGATGGGTACACGTAGCGGTGATATCGATGCCGGTGCCGTAACTTTCATCATGGACAAGGAAGGACTTAATACAACCGGTATTTCCAATCTGCTGAACAAGAAGAGCGGTGTTCTTGGAGTTTCCGGCGTATCGAGCGATATGCGTGAGTTGGAAGCTGCTGTGGCAGAGGGTAATCCGAAAGCAATTCTGGCAGAAAAGATGTATTTCTATCGTATCAAAAAATACATTGGTGCTTATGCTGCTGCTTTGGGCGGCGTAGATGTGATTCTCTTTACCGGTGGTGTCGGTGAGAACCAAGCAAGCTGTCGTGCAGGTGTATGCGAGGGGCTCGAATTTATGGGCGTGAAGCTGGATGCCGAAAAGAACAAAGTCCGCGGTGAAGAAGCTATCATTTCTGCTGCTGATTCAAAAGTAAAAGTAGTGGTTATTCCTACAGATGAGGAACTGTTGATCGCTTCTGACACAATGGATATTGTAGGAAAATAATTCCGAAAAAATGATTAATACGCAAGGCGGGGCTATCCTAATAAGGATAGTCCCGTTTTTTATTAAAATAATGATGTATCTTTGCCGGTAGATAAAACCAACGAATATGAGATATTCCGTCATCATACCTGTGTATAACCGTCCCGACGAGGTGGACGAATTGTTGCAAAGCCTCGTAAAGCAGCATTTTAAAGATTTTGAAGTGATTGTAGTCGAGGACGGTTCTTCTGTTCCTTGTCTGGCTGTTACGGAAAAGTACAAGGCGGTGCTTGACTTGAAATATTATCAGAAATCTAATTCCGGGCCGGGGCAAAGCCGCAATTATGGAGCTGAGCGGAGTCAGGGGGATTTTCTGATCATATTGGATTCTGATTGCATCCTTCCGGAAAGCTATTTCGATGAAGTAGAGGCGGAATTGGAAACGGCTCCCCTGCCGATGCATTCGGTGGTCCCGACTGTGCGCATGATTCTTTTACAGACATTCAGAAAGCGATTAATTATTCCATGACCTCATTCTTTACGACCGGCGGCATTCGTGGTGGTAAAAAGAAAATGGATAAATTCTATCCGCGTAGTTTTAATATGGGGGTGAGACGGGAGGTATATCAGGCATTGGGAGGTTTTTCCAAGATGCGTTTTGGAGAGGATATCGATTTTAGTATCCGGATTTTTAAGGGAGGATACAAATGCCGTTTGTTTCCCGGTGCATGGGTGTATCATAAGCGGCGCACCGATTTGAAGAAGTTCTTTAAGCAAGTGCATAATTCCGGTATTGCCCGTATTAATCTTTATAAAAAATATCCGGAGTCATTAAAGCTGGTGCACCTGCTTCCTGCTGCTTTTACTTTAGGGGTGGCTTTGTTGCTCGTCGGTGGTTTGTTCTGTCCGTATAGCCTTCTTCCGATTCTGTTTTATGCTTTGTTGGTTTGCGTAGATTCCGCTTGTTGTAATCACAGTTTGCGTATAGGAGTTTACTCTATTGCTGCTTCTTTTATACAACTGATCGGTTATGGAACCGGTTTCTGGAGAGCTTGGTGGCAACGTTGCATTTTGAAGCGAGGTGAGTTCGAAGCTTTTCAAAAGAACTTTTATAAATGAAGGTACATATATACACATACCAATGAAAGATACACACAAACTGACTATTTGCCAATGGGCGGAAGAGGATCGTCCGAGAGAGAAAATGATGTTGAAAGGTTCGGGCGCCCTGAGCGATGCCGAGTTGTTGGCTATTCTGATCGGCTCCGGCAATACCGAAGAGAGCGCGGTAGAGCTGATGCGACGGATACTTGTCTCCTGTCATAATGATTTAAATGAACTGGCTCATTGGGGAGTCCGTGACTTTTCTTGTTTTAAAGGTTTCGGCCCGGCGAAAAGCATTGCCATTATGGCTGCTTTGGAATTGGGAAAGCGCCGTAAATTGCAGGAAGTGAAGGAGCGGGCTGTTATCAGTTGTTCTAAGGATATTTACGAACTGTTTCATCCGTTGATGTGCGATCTTGAACTGGAAGAGTTTTGGGTATTGCTGATGAATCAGGCGAATAAGGTGATAGACCGGGTCCGGATCAGTACGGGCGGTATTTCCGGCACATTGGTAGATGTGCGTTCTGTACTGCGGGAAGCTTTGTTGCAACGTGCTACTCAGATAGCTGTTGT
>ENA-OPAV01001636-OPAV01001636.1-human-gut-metagenome-genome-assembly--contig:-NODE-1636-length-14729-cov-3.327791_pt1 | contig 14729 bp, 10 predicted proteins | sample MGYA00241056_ERZ501428 | MGnify/ENA primary metagenome ERZ501428 (study PRJEB25962, sample SAMEA2042621) | human gut metagenome | biome: human gut; feature: human-associated habitat; material: faeces... | reverse complement strand
GCCGCCGCCACTCTTGGGGTTTCATGTTTCTTGACTGATGCCGGAAGTTTATTCCAGAGCATCTAATCCGAACCGCAGGTTCGCCGGATAAACACGCGGGCATAGCCTGAAAGTGTCACCAACCCAATCGCGCGGAAGGGTCAAGGGAGGAACTCCCTTGTGGGGTCAAGGGGCAACGCCCCTTGCGGAGTCCAGAGGCAGAGCCTCTGGCGCCTCCCCTTACTTGTGCACCCGCACACCCAGCTTGCAGTCCTGACCGTTGATCGACCAGTCGCGGACGATGAACGTGTCGTCCATCGGGGCGCGCTCGACGACTTCCGCCAGCGTGCCGCGCTTGAGCATATCGACGCCGCTCTCGATGGCGCTCGCCAGCACGTCGCCGCACTCATAGCGCACATCCACGCGGTCGGTCACGTCGAAATCGGACTCCTTGCGCATCGTCTGTACCTTGCTGACGACTTCGCGGACATAGCCCTCCGCAATCAGCTCCGGCGTCAGGTTCGTGTCCAGCACAACCGTCACGCCCTTATCTTCCTGCGCGACGAAGCCCGATTTCTGCATCGGCGAAGTCAGCACATCGTCCTTGCCCAGCGTGACCAAAGTGCCGTCAATGTCAAACGACACGGTTTCGCCGCGCTCGAACGCATCGACGACATCGTTGCCGTCCATCGTCTGCAGGTGCTGACCAATCTTGCCCAGCAGCTTGCCGTACTTCGGGCCAAGGGTGCGCATCTGGGGCTTGAGCTGATAGGTGGTGAACTCGCGCGCGGACTCGGTGAACACAACTTCCTTCACGTTCAGCTCATCCTCGCACAGCGCCTGATAGCTTTCGGAGAAAGACGCGCCCTTGACGTAGAGCTTCGCGGCGGTTTGACGGGTCTTGATGTTCGCCAGATTGCGGCACGCGCGGCCCAGCTGCACCACTTCCACCAGCGCGTCCATCTGCGCTTCCATATCCGCGTCGATGGCGCTTTCATCCGCCGTCGGGAAGTCGCACAGATGCACGGATTCCGGCGCGCCCGGCACATTGTTCACAACCAGATTCTGATAGATTTCCTCGCTCAGGAACGGGATGAACGGCGCGCAGACCTTACTCAGCGTCACCAGCACATGGTACAGCGTGGTGAACGCGGCGTCCTTGTCCTTCACATCGCCCTTGCCCCAGAAGCGTTCGCGGCCGCGGCGGACGTACCAGTTGCTCAGCTCGTCCACGAAGTCCTGAATCGCCAGCGCGGGCTCGGTCACGCGGTAATTCCACAAGTCGTCATCGACGCGCTTGATGAGCGTGTTCAGCTTGGAGAGAATCCACTTGTCCATCAGGCTGAGCTGCTCGTTCTTGAGGTCATGCGCGGTCGGGTCGAAGTTGTCGATATCCGCATACATGGCGAAGAAGGCATACACGTTCTGCAAGGTGGCAAGGAACTTGTTCTGCCCTTCGCGAACCGCCTTTTCGGAGTAGCGGCTGGGCAGCCACGGCGCGGAGGTGGTGTAGAAATACCAGCGGAGCGCGTCGGCGCCGAACTTGTTCAGCTCATCAAACGGGCTGACGACGTTGCCCAGATGCTTGGACATCTTGCGCCCCTGCTCGTCCTGCACATGGCCCAGCACGATGCAGTTTTCAAACGGCGCACGGTCGAACAGCAGCGTCGAAATTGCTTCGAGGGTGTAGAACCAGCCGCGCGTCTGGTCGATGGCTTCGGAGATGAAATTCGCCGGGAAGTTCTGCTGGAACTCCTCCTGATGCTCAAAGGGATAGTGCCACTGCGCAAAGGGCATCGAGCCAGAATCGTACCAGCAGTCGATAACCGCCTTGTCGCGCACCATTTCTCCGCCGCACTTTTCGCAGCGGAGCTTTACGGCGTCGATGAACGGACGGTGGAGTTCGAGGTCTGCGCCGGGATCTTCAATCGCCATTTCACGCAGTTCCGCGCGGGAACCGATGACGTGCATATTGCCGCAGGCGCACTTCCACACCGGCAGCGGCGTGCCCCAGTAGCGCTCGCGGGAAAGCCCCCAGTCGTGGACGTTCTCCAGCCACGTCCCCATGCGCCCTTCCTTGATGTTTTCCGGCATCCAGTTGATGGTGCGGTTGTTGCGCACGAGGTTGTCTTTCAGCGCCGTCATGCGGATGAACCACGTCGGGCGCGCATAGTACAGCAGGGGCGTATCGCAGCGCCAGCAGAAGGGATAATCATGCGTGAACTGCGGCGCGCTGAACAGCAGCCCGCGCTCCTGCAAATCCGCCAGCACCAGCGGGTCGGCCTTCTTGACGAACACGCCCGGCCACTTCGTTTCCGCTGTCATGCAGCCCTGCGGATCAACAAAGTTGACGAACGGCACGTCGTTTTCGCGGCAGACACGGTTGTCGTCCTCACCGAACGCCGGGGCAATGTGGACGATGCCCGTGCCGTCGGTCATGGTGACGTAGTTGTCGCAGATGACGAACCACGCCTTCTTGTCCAGCTTACCGACGGCGAAGTCGAACAGCGGCACATACTCCATGCCTTTGAGCGCCGTGCCGGGCATTTCCGCCAGCACCTCAAACTTCTGCTCCGGGAACACCGTCTCCATCAGCGCCTTCGCCATGATGTACACGCGGCCGTCCTCCGCCTTAAAGCGGCAGTAGATGTCGGTCGGGTTCACGCACAGCGCCATGTTCGACGGCAGCGTCCACGGGGTGGTCGTCCACGCCAGCAGGTAGGTGTTTTCCTCGCCCTTGACCGGGAAGCGGACGTATGCGGACGTTTCCTTAACCGTCTTGTAGCCCTGCGCGACCTCGTGGGAGGACAGCGCCGTGCCGCAGCGCGGGCAGTACGGGACAATCTTATGTCCCTGATACAGCAGCCCCTTCTTCCAGATTTCCTTCAGGCTCCACCATTCAGACTCGATGTAGTCATTCTCATAGGTGATATACGGATGCTCCATGTCCACCCAGTAGCCGACCTGATCGCTCATGACCTCCCAGTCATGCAGGTACTTCCAGACGGACTTCTTGCATTCCTTGATGAACGGCTCAATGCCGTACTGTTCAATCTGCGGCTTGCCGTCCAGCCCCAGCGTCTTTTCGACTTCCAGCTCAACGGGCAGACCGTGGGTATCCCAGCCTGCTTTGCGCAGGACGCTGTACCCCTTCATCGTCCAGTAGCGCGGGATCAGGTCTTTGATGACGCGCGTTTCGATATGGCCGATATGCGGGCGGCCGTTGGCGGTCGGCGGGCCGTCGAAGAACGTCAGCCGCTTTGCGCCGTCGCGGAAATGGAACGAACGGCGGACAATGTCCTTGTCTTTCCACAGCTGGGCGATTTCTTTCTCGCGCGCCGGGAAGTTCAAATCCTTGGCAACCTTGTTGTACATACCATGCACCTCATTCTTGTTGTCTCTGCTGCGGCGCAAACAAAAAAGTCCGCCCCAGCATGAAAATGCACTGGGACGGACGAAAATGCTTTTTGCGATTCATCCGCGGTACCACCCAACTTGACAGGCACGATGCCTATCCGCTCTGTGCAGGCGCACGCACCTGCTTTCTCGATAACGGGAGAACCCGTCTTACCCGCTCCGCCCGTTCCGCCCGCGTCGCTTCGGAAAAGCGCGCTCCGGGGTGATTTGCCATCAGGCAGTCTTGACCGGGCTCACACCCTCCCCGGCTCGCTTTCCAAGGCTTGTCCTGCGCCGTCCCCATCCTTGCGCATTCCCATTCATTATAGCCGCATTTTCCCCTTTTTGCAAGGGGGATTTGCAAATTTTCAAGGGGCGTTGCCCCTTGACCCTTTCGCGCGATTGAGTTGAGCTTTCTTCCATAATATATGCGCGTGTTGCGCGGGGATTTCGCGCCTGCGGGCGCATCCCCCTGCAGCAAGCAAAATCCATCCGCAAAGAAACGAAAAACCCCCGCGGCACACACCGCAGGGGGGACACATTTCACTTGCTGGAAGCTGCCGCCTTCTCTGGATACAACCGCTTCTGCAGCTTGCGGATGCAGGTAAAATAGCACGGGATCAGGAACAAATCCGCCAGTATCCACGCAACAGGGTTTGCAAAGCACGCGGCATCGTACCCCAGCGACGGGACGAGCAGCATCGCCACCACCGCGCGGCCGACAAGCTCCATCAGGCCTGCAATCATTGCAATCATGGTGTAGCCCAAGCCTTGAATGGAGAAGCGCACAATGTTCACAAACAAAAGCGGAATATACAGCACACTGTTGATAATCAGGAACTGCTGCGCCATATCGATGACCAGCTGGCGGTCGGCGCTGTCCTGACTGATGAACAGACCCACCAGCGGCTTGCCGAAGAAGTAAATCACCACAAACGCGAGGACGCAGTAGACACAGCCGATGATGGAGGATGCTTTCAAGCCCTGATTGATGCGGTCGAGTCTCTTCGCGCCGACGTTCTGCCCGGCGAAAGTCGCCATCGTCGAGGCGAGCGCATCAAACACACAGCAGAAGAACATGCTCAGCTTGCCGCCCGCCGTGACCGCCGCAACCGCAATCGTGCCGATGCCGTTAACGGCATAAGTCACCGTCAGAGAGCCAATCGCCGTGATGGAGTACTGCAGACCGAACGGGATGCCCATTGCCAGCAAGCGGCGGACAAACGGCGCACGGATGCGCTTGTCCTCCGGCTGCATTTTGAGGATGGTGAATCGCTTGCGGATGACCAGCAGACACCAGAGACCGCTGATGAGCTGGCTGATGACGGTCGCCCATGCCGCACCCTCCACGCCCATGTGGAACGCAAGGATGAACGTGTAGTCCAGCACGATGTTGAGCAGCGCGGCAATCGTGATGGCGATAACAGGCGTTTTGCTGTCGCCCAGCGAGCGCATCACGCCGCCGCACATGTTGTACAGCACCGTAACCGGAATCGCGAAGAAAACCGGCTGGATATAGGCGACCGACAACGGCAGAATATCCTCCGGCGTGTTCAGCATCCGCAGGAGCTGCGGCGCGAAGAAGCCGGTCAGCAGCCCCATCAGCACAGAAATCACCGCGCACAGGTACACGGAGTGCATCACATAGCGGCGCATTTCCGTCTCGTCCTTCGCGCCGAACGCCTGCGCAATCGGAATCGCGAAGCCGGAGCAGATGCCCATGCAGAAGCCGTTGATGAGGAAGTTCAGCGATCCGGTATCGCCCACCGCCGCCAGCGCCTCCGTGCCCAGCACGCCGCCGACAACCATGGTATCCATGAAGCTGTACAGCTGCTGGAACAGGAAGCCGCCCAGCAGCGGCAGGGAGAATGTCAGAATCAGTTTCAGAGGCGAGCCCTGCGTCATGTCACGGGTCACGTTTTTCTGCGCCATGTGAATGTCCTTTCGTTGATGCAGGATGGGGGGAAAATCACGTTTCATTGTCTCCTATGGGGAACGCCTATTTATAGCACGTTTTTCGTCGGTTTTCAAGGGGTTTTGACAGGAATTTTTACGTCTTTTTTCCCCGTGTTTTTCGGACGAAAAGACGCCATTTTTCACGGCTGAAAGCGGTCTTGTAACTGCTATGGTGTAACCTATGTGACGGAATCTGAAAATTCAATCGTATGCTATTGACATGATGCGATTGATTTGCTATAATCACCCCTGTTTCCAATGAAAACATCAGCAAGGAGGTGTCCTATGGACAAGGAATTGGCAGGATTCGGCTGGTACATCAAGCGCATTGACAACGCCCTCGCCCGCGAAGCCTGTCGGAATGTCCAATCCCACAACCTGACGATGCAGCAAAGTCATCTGCTTTTCGTGCTGTCCGACGCGGAGAATCACACACGGACACTCAAGGAGTTAGAGAGCATTTTCGGCTGCGCGCAGTCCACGCTGGCGGGGCTGGTGACACGGCTGGAGAAGAAAGGGCTGGTGGAAGGCTTCACCGACCCGCGCGACCGGCGCATCAAGCATGTTCGCCTGACAGAAAGCGGCGCGGAAATGCGGCAGACGTGCCACAAGGACATTCTGCAATCCGAAAAGCGAATGTCCGCCGGGATGACAGAGGAAGAAAAGCAGCTGTTCCTGCAATGTCTGCAAAAGGTCTATGAAAATCTGAAGGACGACATGGACGAAACAGAGCATTGCCACAATAATAATGAGGGAAAGGAATGATTTCATGCTGAAAACACTATCTGCGCAAATTAAGCAGTACAAGAAATCAACGATTCTCACGCCGATTTTTGCCGCGCTGGAAGTCGTCATGGAAGTGCTGATTCCCATGGCGATGGCGCGCTTGGTGAAGTATGGCATTGAGGGCGGCGACACCGGCGCGATTTACCGCTATGGCTTCCTGATGATGGCGATGGCGATGCTGTCGCTGGTTTTCGGCTCCGTCTGCGCACACACGGCATCCCATGCCTCCACCGGCTTTGCCGCGAACCTGCGCGATGGCATGTACCGCAACATCCAGCGCTTCTCGTTCGCCAATATCGACAAATACTCCACCGCCGGTCTGGTCACGCGCATGACCACCGACGTGACCAACGTTCAAAATGCCTTCCAGATGATTACGCGCATTGCGGTTCGTTCGCCGCTGACGCTGATTTTCTCGATGATCGCGGCATTCGTCATCAACCCGGGGCTGGCGGGCGTGTTCCTGATTCCGCTGGTGCTGCTGGGCGTTGTGCTGGGGCTGATTATCAAGCGCGCGACGCACCTGTTCGATCAGGTGTTCAAGAAGTACGACGACCTGAACGCCTCCGTGCAGGAGAACGTCTCCGGCATCCGCGTCGTCAAAGCGTTTGTGCGCGAGGACTTCGAGGACAAGAAGTTCGGCAAAGCGGCGACGAACGTCTACAACCTGTTCGTCAAGGCGGAACGCATCATCGCTTTCAACAGCCCCGTCATGATGCTGACCATCTACGGCTCGGTGATGGCGCTGAGCTGGCTGGGCGCGTCGCTGGTCACGGGCGGTTCGCTTGATCTGGGCGACCTGACCGCCATGTTCACCTACGTCATGAACATGCTGATGAACCTGATGATGCTGTCGATGATTTTCGTCATGCTGACCATGTCCGCAGCGTCTGCCCGGCGTATCGTGGAAGTGCTGAACGAGGAGCCGTCGCTGTCGAACCCCGAACAGCCGCTGGAAACGGTCAAGGATGGTTCTATCGACTTCAACCACGTCATGTTCAAGTACCATGCTGACGGCAATGGCGACCCCATCCTGAACGATGTTGATTTGCACATCAAGTCCGGCGAGACGGTGGGCATCATCGGCGGCACGGGCTGCGGCAAATCGACGCTCGTCAGCCTGATTTCCCGCCTGTACGACGCAACCGAAGGCTCGGTGGAAGTCGGCGGCGTGGACGTGCGCAAGTACGACATGGAAGCCCTGCGCAATCAGGTTGCTGTGGTGCTGCAGAAGAACGTGCTGTTCTCCGGCTCGATTCTGGAAAACCTGCGCTGGGGCAATGAAAACGCCACGCTGGAGGAATGCAAAGAGGTCTGCGCACAGGCTTGCGCGGACGAGTTCATCGACCGGATGCCTGATGGGTACGACACGCACATCGAGCAGGGCGGCACGAACGTCTCCGGCGGACAGAAGCAGCGCCTGTGCATCGCCCGCGCATTGCTCAAAAAGCCGCGTGTGCTGATTCTGGACGACTCCACCTCCGCCGTTGACACCGCGACGGACGCCAAAATCCGCCGCGCGTTTGCCCAGCGCATCCCCGGCACGACGAAAATCATCATTGCGCAGCGCATTTCCTCCGTGCAGGACGCTGACCGCATTATCGTGATGGACAACGGCCGCGTGGAAGCATTCGACACGCATGAAAACCTGCTGAAGAAGTCCGACCTGTACCGCGAGATTTATGAGACGCAGACCTCCGGCGGCGGCGACTTCGACAGCCCCGACCAGACGAAGGGTGGTGACGCGCAATGATGGGAGGCCCTCGCCGCAGAGGCGCTCCGATGCCCCGCATGTCCATCAAGGGGCAGGGACACATCCTCAAGCGCCTGATGAAAATCGTTTTTGAAAACTATCTGTGGCAGTTCATTGCCGTCATCGTCTGCATTGTGGTGACGGCGTATGCAACCATTCAGTCCAGCACGTTCACGCGGGATCTGGTGGATGTGTACATCGCCGGGATTATGGGCGGCACAAAGACCATGGGCGATTTGGCGAATGCCATGATTCCGCTGGGCTGCGTCCTCGCGCTGGGCGTTGCCGCCAGCTACATCCGCCAGCGCCTGATGATCAGCGTCGGCCAGGGCACGATGCTCAAAATCCGCACGGACTTGTTCACACACATGGAGTCCCTGCCGATCCGCTACTTTGACACGCACTCGCACGGCGACATCATGTCCATCTACACCAACGACGTGGACACCCTGCGCCAGCTCATCAGCCAGAGCATCCCCGAAATCATCAACAGCGCGATTTCCGTCGTCATGGTGTTCTTCGCCATGCTGAACAATTCGTGGATTATGACGATTCTCTCGCTCATCCTGCTGACGTTCCAGATGCTGGCGTCCGCCAAACTCGCGAAACTGTCCGGCAAGCACTTTGTCGCGCAGCAGGCGAATTTGGGCCGCGTCAACGGCTTCATTGAGGAAATGATGACCGGGCAGAAAGTCGTCAAGGTGTTCTGCCACGAGGAAAAGGCGATTGAGCAGTTTGGCGACCTGAACGAGCAGCTGCGCACATCAGCCCACGAGGCGAACCGCTGGGTGAACACCCTTGGCCCTATCAACAACAACTTGGGACACATCTCCTACGTTATCTGCGCGATGGTGGGTTCGGCGCTGTCCATCGCAACGGGCGGCGCGCTGATGTCCACGGGGCGTCTGGTGGCGTTCCTGACGCTGAACCGCAGCTTCTCCCAGCCGATTTCGCAGATTACCCAGCAGCTCAACTCCATCATCATGGCGCTGGCGGGCGCTGAGCGCGTGTTCAACCTGCTGGATGAAGCGCCGGAAGCCGACAATGGCTATGTGGAGCTGGTGAACGCGAAGGAAGCGCCCGACGGCACGATTACCGAGACGACCGAGCGCACCGGGCTGTGGGCATGGAAGCATCCGCACACGGCGGACGGCAGCGTCAGCTATCGCAAGCTGTCCGGCGGCGTGACGTTTGATCACGTTGATTTCGGCTACACGCCCGAAAAGACGGTGCTGCACGACATCACCATGTACGCCATGCCGGGACAGAAGATTGCCTTCGTCGGCGGCACGGGCGCGGGCAAAACCACCATCACGAACCTGATTAACCGCTTCTACGACATTCAGGACGGCAAAATCCGCTACGACGACATCAACATCAACAAGATTCGCAAGGCGGATTTGCGCCGCAGCCTCGGCATGGTGCTGCAGGACACGCACCTATTCACCGGCACGGTGCTGGACAACATCCGCTACGGCCGCTTGGATGCGACGGACGCGGCGTGCATGGAAGCCGCGAAGCTCGCCAACGCGGACGAGTTCATCCGCAAGCTGCCCGACGGCTACAATACGATGCTGACGGGCGACGGCGCAAACCTCTCGCAGGGGCAGCGGCAATTGCTGTCGATTGCCCGCGCTGCGGTTGCCGATCCGCCCGCGCTGATTCTGGACGAAGCGACCTCCTCCATCGACACGCGCACCGAAACGCTGGTGCAGCGCGGCATGGACGCCCTGATGAAGGGGCGCACGACGTTTGTGATTGCGCACCGCCTGTCCACGGTCAAGAACAGCGACTGCATCATGGTCCTGGAGCAGGGCCGCATCATCGAGCGCGGCACGCATGACCAACTGATTGCGCAGAAGGGCCGGTACTACACGCTGTACACCGGGAACGCGATTGGGGAATAATTGAGGATATAGAAAGCGCGCCTGCTTCCGAATGAAAGGGAGCAGGCGCGTAATTTATATAGGGATGTTATTCAACGCCGCCGTAGAGGTACGCTCTCGCCGTTTCGTCGCCCGTGTGGCAGAGGTACAGCCCGTCGTGCGTCTGGATGAGGTAGAAGCCGCGCCAGTAGAAGCCGCACATGGTGTCCTCGGCGAAGAAAGGCAGCTTGTCAATGCCGCGCGGTTCGCTGAACTGGCTGTTTTCCTCGTCGTACTCCATGACCCACACCGTATTGTCATGCACGAAGTACATCGCCGTGTTGTCTTTGTTGGGGGCATAGGCATAGTAGGCATCGTGCGTCACATAATCGCCCAGCGTGACGTCATAATCCTGAATCGGCTGAAGGGTCAGCGTGTTGACCAAGTTATGCACAACGCTCGTCGCTTCGCCGTTTGGCAGGTTCACCATCGTCAGCACCTTGCCGTCGTACAGCGTGCGCTCATACTTCGAGCTTTCAGCGCTCCATCGGAAGAAGCCGGGCATATCAGGCATGAGGTGGCTGTCTTCTTCGTCCTCCAGCGCAAATTCCATCATTTCGCCCTTGCCCGTATCCACGTCGAACCGGACAATCTGGTATTCGTCCGTCTTGTCCTTCGCGATGACGTACAGCCCGTTTTCCGCGTCGTACACCGCCTGTTCGACCGTCACGTCGTACAAATCCTTCGCAATCGGGAACTTCTTCCACCCCATCTGCGGCACGGTGCTGTAATCGAGTTCCGCGACCATCTACATCCGCACCATCGTGTCATCCGTCTGGGGAACAAAACTGTACAGCCGCCCTTCATTCGCGCTGAACAGCACCAGCTCCGCGCCGCCGTTCAGAAGCATCACCTGCCCGTAATAGCCGCTCTGTTTCAGCGCTTCCGACCAGATGATGTCTTCCAGATTGCAGACGACTTCCGGCTCATATTCGGGGTCATCGACGCGCAGCAGCTGACTGCCGCTGATGAAGAAGAGTTCGTCTTCAAGCGGCAGCGCGCTGGTCACGTCCGTGCGGTAGCGGCTGCCGATGCCGTGCGTCCAGTCCATGGCATGGTCGGCAGATTCGGCGAACACGGGCATCACGCCCAGCGTCAGCACCACAGGAGGGACAGGAATGCCATTCGGAGGTTGTGCTTCATGGGGAGGCTCCTTTCTTTTGTTGAGCGGTTATTGTGCGGATTGAGGGACGCGGGACATGTCGCAGACGAAAACGCCGTCAGAACAGGCAAAGTAATAGTATCCTTTCCAGAAGAAACCGTAATACACGAAACGAGCTTCCATCGAAGTGTAGTCAAATCCACGTGCTGGATTCTCACCATCGGTGTACCACGCAACATCATCATGAATGAAGAAAATTCGACGATTTTCCGCATCCCATGCAAACGCTCTGCAACTTCGGTCATAGATATAAAAGCCCCAGTCCAAATCGTAGCTGAGCTGATTCTCCAATCCAAGATCCTTTATCTGCAAAATTGTTTTTTCCTGCTTGAACTCCTCAGGGTTATACGCTGCAAGCACACGCTTATCAATCGCGTAACCTTGTCCTTCATTGTCCTGTTTCCATTCTTCACCATTGCAGTAAATCAGCAATGTCGAAGCCCATTCTGGATTCTCTTGCCAAGAAACAATTTGCATCGTAATGTTTGTGGGCATAATCAATTTTCCCTTACCTGTTTTCAAGGAAAAGCAGAAAATCCCATGTTCAGTCTTCTTTACTGTTCCATATATGCCCCACATGTAAATATTTTCGTCAACTTTCGCAATTCTGCCATAATCATAGTAAGGTTTGAAAACCCGCTCACTTCCGTCGGTACTCTCCCGGTTTACGCCTTCAACATCATCAAAATCAAGTTCCGCACATAATACCGGGGTTGCTTCGCCATCCACAAAGTCAATCCGAAAGACTTTGTGCATCCCCTGCGCAAAGATATACAGCGCATCTCCGTCCGTGAACAGGTACGCCGTTAAAACGATATGCCCATAATAGTTATCCTCTGCATAATAAGGCTGTTCCTCCTCTGGAAGCAGCTTCTTTAATTGCATAACCTCTTCCGGCTTTGATTCCGGATCATGACATTTTAACAGCAGGCGACCATAGACAAAGTACAATTCATCTTTGTAAACTTGCGTGGAAAGTACCCCTACTTGTCCTTCCCATGCTTCCCACTGCTGGAACTCATCCCCCCACTTCCAAAACTCCTCCGCCGCGAGCGCGCTTCCGGCGTTCAGCAGCGTCAGCAGAACAAGCAGCAGGGCGGTCAGCCGTTTCCATCGGGTCGTCATCGTGTTTCGCTCCTTCCGTGTCTCGTCGGGCGCGTCCGAACCATCTTTCGGGCGCTTTCACCTATTAAGACGCTGCAAAGGGGCAAAACGGGACATCATTCCGCAAAAATTTTTTTCACGCTCTGCGCCACCAGCACCGCTTCGTCCGCCGGCAGCCCGATGCTCGTCACGCGCAGCATCCGCTTCCCCTCCGCCCAGATGATGCTCACCTCGTGCGTATCCTCGGTCTGGCGGTCAATCAGGTAGCCCGGCACGCTGTGCAGATAAATCGTCAGCACCCGCGCATCCGCCGCGCGGACGTTCCAGCCGTCGAGGTTGTCCTGCTCCTCAAAGCGCAGGGAGCGCGTCTCGTCGGCATAATAGGCTTCGCTGTGCACCTGGTCGCCGCGCGTCGTTTCGCAGCGCACCAGCGGCAGGCTGTCCGGCAGGAACGTCGGGAAGAACAGCCCCTCCCAGCCGTCCGGCACGTCCATGCGCGGCACGTTCGCGGTCTGCTCCTCCTTCGCGGGTTTCATGTCGACGTGCGCCATGCCCGTTTCGGGGTTGATGGACAGCACCAATTGGAGGATTTGCTCGCGGAACGCCTCAGAATTCGCCAGCGCAATCGGGAACGCAATCCCGACCGCCACAATCAGGCACGCCGCGGCGCGCACCACGCGGTCAAGCATATGCAGGACATTCCGGCGCTTCTGCTGCTTCGCCTTGCGGTCGATTTTCGCCATTGCCCGCGCAAACGCCGCGTCCGCCAGCTTCTCTTCGTCCGCCGTCAGCGGCTGTTCGTCCTGCCAAAGTCCACTGCGGATGAGGGCGTCAATCTGCTCATCCGACACCTGCTGATTCTTTTCGTTCATGCTGCTTCCTCCTCTCAAAACAGTTTCTCGCGCAGTCTGCCCCGCGCGCGGTGGAGATACTGCCGGATGCTGCCCGGCGACAAGCCCGTTTCGGCGGCGATTTCCGCGTCCGTGCGGTTTTCCAGCACTTTCAGGCGCAGCACCTGCTGCTCCTTCTCCGGCAATTCCGCGATTGCCCTGCGTACTGCCGCCATCGTCTCCCGCATCAGCACCTTCTCTTCCAGCGCCGTCGGGTCGGGATAAAGCGCGAGCGCCTCGTCCCCGTCGCGCAGGAACCGCCCGCGCTGCCGCTGCTTGCGCCGCAGTTCGTCCATCGCGGTGTTTCGCACAACTGCCAGCACATACGCGCGTCCCTGCTCTTCCGTCAGCGTGCGCAGCAGGTCGATTTTCTCCATCAGCGCCACGAGGCTGTCCGACACAATGTCCTCCACCGCCGCGCTGTCAGCGGCATAGCACTTCGCCAAGCGAATCATGCTGATGCGGTGGCGCTGATAGCACGCCGCGAGGAACTGCCGCTCGTCATCCGCCTGAGCCACCCGCATCCCGACTTTCGGATGTTGTTTCTCTTGCATCTTCTTCCAGTATAGCATACACATATCGGATTCCGCAAGATTCAGGCAAATTTTTTCCGAAAAAAATGCAAATTTGTACTTGACGAAACCTATGGGAATAGCGTATAATGCCGTCATTCTTCCTCCTGACTTTATCGGGAGGAAAGACACGAAAAGGAGGCGCTGGTTATGCGCATTGCCAAGTCCGTCGCTGAACTGATCGGCCGCACGCCGATGCTTGAACTCACTCACTTTGAGCAGACGCACTGTCTGAACGCGCATCTGCTGGCGAAGGTCGAATCCTTCAATCCCGGCGGCAGCGTGAAAGACCGCATTGCGCTGGGCATGGTGGAGGCCGCGGAAAAGGCGGGCAAGCTGCTCCCTGGCGGCACGATTATTGAGCCTACCAGCGGCAACACCGGCATCGGGCTGGCGATGGTCGCCGCCGCGCGCGGATATACCGCCATCATCGTCATGCCGGACAGCATGAGCGTCGAGCGCCGTCAGCTGATGCTGGCGTATGGCGCGAAGCTCGTCCTCACCCCCGGCAAGCTGGGCATGAAGGGCGCGGTTGACAAGGCGAATGAACTCGCCGCCGAAACCCCGAACGCGATTGTCGTCGGGCAGTTCGTCAACCCGGCGAACCCCGCCACCCACCGCGCCACGACCGGCCCGGAAATCTGGGCGGACACGGACGGTCAGGTGGATGTGCTCGTCGCGGGCATCGGCACGGGCGGCACGCTGACCGGCATCGGCAGCTACCTGCGTGAAAAGAACCCGGATGTGCGCATCGTCGCGGTAGAGCCGTTCTCCTCGCCCCTGCTGTCGAAGGGGATTGCCGGACCGCACGGCTTGATGGGCATCGGCGCGAATTTCGTGCCGGATGTGCTGAGCCGCGATTTGATTGACGAGATTATCACCGTCAAGGAGGACGACGCTTATCGCACGGGGCGCGAGCTGGCGGCGCACGAGGGTGTGCTGGCGGGTATCACGTCCGGCGCGGCGGTCTGGGCGGCATCGCAAGTGGCGGCGCGTCCGGAATTCGCGGGCAAGAACATCGTCGTCATCCTGCCCGACACAGGCGAGCGGTATCTGTCCACGAAGATGTTCGCCATCAACGAGTGAATCTCCTGCCTTCCCGAAAAATTGCTTTCGGGAAGGCAGTTTTTTTGGTTCTTCACGGAATCTTGGGGAGAAGAACAGCTTGGGGGCGCGTCTGCGGACGCGCAAAGTTACTGGCAGGGG
>ENA-OPAV01001629-OPAV01001629.1-human-gut-metagenome-genome-assembly--contig:-NODE-1629-length-14771-cov-2.664243_pt1 | contig 14771 bp, 9 predicted proteins | sample MGYA00241056_ERZ501428 | MGnify/ENA primary metagenome ERZ501428 (study PRJEB25962, sample SAMEA2042621) | human gut metagenome | biome: human gut; feature: human-associated habitat; material: faeces... | reverse complement strand
TGACAGCGGATGTCTCCATTCCAATGGGAACACTGAGCCCGATAGGAAGCACCTTAAGCCCCACCGCAAATATCATCAGCAATACCAGCGCCAGCCAGAAAGCCGGCGTGCTGGCGATCAACAGGCAATAGCCCTTTACCAGTTTGTCCACAGTTCTTCCGCGGAATACTCCGGCAAGCACACCAAGACAAAAGCCGAGCAGCCCGGAGATCACCCATGCCATCCCCATCAGAAACAGGGAATTTGACAATTTTACCGCGATCACGTCCGTTACCGGCTGGCGGTAAAGCAAAGATGTGCCAAGATCCCCCCGGAGGGCATCCTTCGCCCAGTTCAGATAGCGCTTTACGGGCGGCTCATCGACGCCCCAGTAGGAGCGCAGCTTTTCCTTCTGCGCCTCGCTCATACTGCCGAGCGCCGCCTGCCCCACATTTGCCTGCAGCGGATCGATCGGCGAGGCGGAGACCAGAGCAAACGTCGCGACACTCACCGCCGCAAGCAGCAAAAGCATTCGGATAAAGTTTTTTCCGGCAAATAATAAGTTGTGTTTCATGAAAAATAATTTACTCCCATTCCCACTGATCTACGTTATTAACGATCGACCATCCATGCCCATGCGGATGGATTTTCTGATCGGCTACGGTCAGACCGTCGCGCACAAAATACAGATGATCGATATTGCACAGCCATATCCACGGAATGTCGCCGTCCTGGGTGACGCCGGTCTCGCCGTCCCACTGCGCTTTTTTCCACAGCTCATAGGATTCTTCCAGATCGCTCGTCTGCAGCGCCTCGTCCATGTAGGCATCCACCTTTTCATTAGCGTAAGGCGAAAGCTCCGCCAGACCGCTGTCTGTCGTGTGATAAATATTGTAAAGCTCCATCGGTGTGTGTGCTCCCCAGCCCCACACAAGCGCATCCGACTGCGCGCGTGTGTAGGCGGTATCCCAGCCCACGCCCTCGGTCGTCACATCGATGCCGAGCGCTGCAAGCTGATTTGCGGTATCCTCTGCAAGCGCCTGCCGCACAGAATCGCCATTGGAGAACATCAGTGTGAGCTCCGCACGCACGCCGTCCTTTTCCCGGATGCCGTCCGCGCCTTCCGTCCAGCCTGCCTCCTCCATCAGCTTTTTCGCCTCGTCCAGGTTATATTCTGTCACCGCCGCGTCATTGTACCACGGCATTTTATCACATACGCTGTACGCCGCCGTTCCATAGCCGTTTAAAACATTTGTGATCATTTCTTCCCGGTTGATTGCAAGATTGATCGCCCTGCGCACATTCACATCACATGTTAATGCATTTCCGTAAGTGACGCCGTCGATTTCCTGCGGCTCGGTGCACGGAAGATTGATGCCGCGGTTGTCCACAGTCGCCACACTCAGTAAGTTGTATCCGGCAATATCCATCTCACTGTAGGCAGCCGCTGTGTGCGCCACATCGACCTGACCCGCCATTGCCGCTGCAAGAGCTGCGTCCTCTTCCATAAACAGCACTGTCACTTTTTGAATTTTGGGCGCTTCCCCGTAATAATCAGGATTGGCCTCAAAGATCACCTGCTGCCCCTGATCCCACTGCTTCATAATGTAACGTCCGGAGCCGATCGGATTCCAGCCGTAATTTTCATCGTATGCATGCTCCGGCACGATCCCGACGATCGCCATTGTGTACGGCCAGATGGAATAGGGCGTATTCATATGAAATTCCACCGTCGTATCGTCCACCGCAACCGCTTCCTTCAGCATCGTAAAATCATTCACCGAACTGTTGTCCCGGCAGTTATTGTAGGTAAACGCCACATCCTCCGCCGTCAGCGGCTCTCCGTCCGTGAATTTCACGTCATCGCGGATCTTCACCGTCCAGGTAAGCCCGTCCTCGCTGCAGGAGTACTCCGTCGCCAGGTCATTCTCAATCGAAAGGTCTGTCGTCGTGCGCACCAGCGTACTCTGGATCAGCGGCTCATGTACGTGCTCGCCCGCACCCCAGCCATACGCCGGATCAAATCCCGACGCCGGCTCCGAGGTCGCCGGCATCGTCACGATCACGGAATTATCCTCCGCATTTGCAAGCGCTGTCGTTCCAATAAAAAGTGTGCCCGTCAAAATTGCCGCACAGAAAAGCCCCGTTATTTTTCGTACTGTCATATTGTTACTCCCTTTCTGGTCTCATTTTAACCGTGATAAATTTCAGGTTTCGCGAAATGTCGACTTTTCACTATCATTGAAAGCCGCGAACCGTTCCTTTGGCAATTTCACCCGCGTTCGCATAGCACCCCGGCTTTCATTAGTGATATTATATACGTAAAAAAATCCCCCCACAAGCCCGGTGGGGGGATAAAAATTTAACAATCTCTCAGGAAAGGATCTGCGCGGCAGACTGTTCGAGCTGCGCTTTCGCTCTGCGGATTTCCTCCAGCTCCGACTCGGAAATCTTATCCAGCCGGCACTTATTAAGCAGCTTTTGCAAGGTGTTGCAATCATTTTTGATCTGCTTTTTATCCGCCTTGTCAAGATTCTTTTTTTCTTCTTTCAGCGCACGCTGTACCTGCGTGACAAGTGTCTGCGCCTCACGCGTCAGCTCCATCGCATCCACGCGGATCTGATCCTGCCCGGCGTACTCGTTCGCATCGCGGATTGCCTGCTCGATCTCCGACTCAGACATGCGGTCATTCGCCGTGATGGTGATCGACTGCTCCTTTCCGGTGTCCAGATCCTTCGCAGACACCGTCAGAATACCGTTGGTGTCGATATCAAATGTAACCTCGATCTGCGGCACGCCCGCCGGAGCGCGCTTGATTCCCTTTAAGCGGAATTTTCCGATCGTCTTATTGTCCCGCGCCATCGGCCGCTCACCCTGCAATACGTGGATCTCTACGTCGCGCTGATACGGCGCCGCTGTAGAGAACACCCGTGAAAAGCGCGTCGGCAGCGTAGAGTTTCGCTCGATCAGACGGGTGGCAACGCCTCCCACCGTCTCGATGGAAAGGCTGAGCGGAATCACATCCAAAAGCAGCAGATCCTGCCCGGCGCCCGCTGTCACCAGCGCATTTCCCTGCAGGGTGCTTCCAAGGATCGCCGCGCCCTTCGCCACGCACTCGTCCGGGTTGATGTTCCTGGAAGGCTCCTTTCCGGTAAGCGCGCGCACCTTCGCCTGGATCGCCGGAATTCTGGTGGAACCGCCGACCAGCAGCACTCTTCCAAGCTCGGAAGCAGCAATGCCTGCATCATTCAGAGCGTTCTGCACCGGTTCCGCAGTCCGTTCAATTAAGTCTCTTATTAATTCCTCAAACTTTGCACGCGTGAGGACAATGTCCATGTGTACCGGGCCTTCCCTGCCCGTTGTAAGATACGGCAGTTCAATATGTGCACTGTCTGCCGTAGAAAGCGTTTTTTTCGCCTGCTCCGCCGCCTCGGTGACTCGCGTCATCGCCGCAACATCACGTGTAATATCTATGTGATGTTCCTCACGGAAGCTGCGAACCAGCCAGTCGCGGACGCGCGCGTCAAAATCATCACCGCCCAAGTGATTGTCGCCCGCCGTCGCAAGCACCTCGATGACACCCTCGCCGATCTCAATGACAGAAACATCAAACGTGCCGCCGCCCAGGTCATAAACCATCACCTTCTGCGGCTCCCCGTGGTTCAGCCCATAGGAAAGCGCCGCGCTGGTCGGCTCGTTGATAATGCGCTTGACATTTAATCCGGCAATACGCCCGGCGTCCTTGGTCGCCTGCCGCTGAATATCATTAAAATATGCCGGAACAGTGATAACCGCCTCCGTCACCGGTTCCCCGATAAAGCTCTCCGCATCTTTTTTCAGCTGCATGAGGATCATCGCGCTGATCGTCTGAGGCTTGTACTCCTTGCCATCGATCCGGATGCTCCAATCCGTTCCCATGTGACGTTTCACCGAGCTGATCGTGCGCTCCGTGTTTGTCACCGCCTGTCTGCGCGCCGCATCTCCGACGATGCGCTCGCCCGCTTTCGAAAATGCCACCACGCTCGGCGTCGTCATCGCGCCGGAGCTTGCCGGAATGATCACCGGCTCCCCGTTTTCCACAACGGATACGCAGCTGTTTGTTGTTCCCAAATCGATTCCTATTACTTTACCCAAAGCTTATCCTCCTAACAGCACCGGCAGAAGGTGCAGAAAAATTGCAGCATACAAAAACTCATGCACATGCGGTTAAAGCCCTCCGCGTATTTCTGGTAATCCTGCCCGTTTTGATTATATGTGTCCCCGGTCTGCTGCATACACTGAAGCGTCTGCCGGTAAACCGTATTATCCGGCTCCCTCTGGAGCGCTTTCTGAATCTGCTCCACCGCAAATATCGTGTTGCCAAGTCCATGATTCGCGAGCGCACTCAAATAGTACCATCTCGCATTGCGGTTCGCGCTGACAATACTGTTCAGCGTCTGATTGGCATAGCTGTATTGTTTCATATTAATAAAGTCGATCGCCTGCCGGATGTCGGCACTATCCTGCGGCTGTGCATTTGGACGTGGCATTTCCCGCGTCTGTCCAAAGCCAAACAGATCGTCAAAATCAAAACCGCCAAATCCACCGTAACCGCCATAGCCACCTGATCCGTTTCCATACCCGCCCTGCTGTCCGCCGTAGCCGCCTGAACCACTTCCATAGCCGCCCTGCTGTCCGCCGTAGCCGCCCGAACCGCTTCCATAGCCGCCCTGCTGCCTGCCATAACCACTATAGCCGCCTGAACCATTTCCATAGCCGCCATAAGAGCTTCCCGGACCGCGCGACTGCTGACGGTTCTGATATTTTTCCGGGTTATTCAGCATATCATATGCCTCATTTACCTCGTTCATCTTCTCTGCAGCCTTCGGATCATCCGGGTGCAGATCCGGGTGATATTCTTTTGCCTTTTTGCGGTATGCCCGCTTTATTTCATCCTTCGTCGCATCCTTTGATACCCCAAGTACTTTATATGGATCGTCAATCATGGGATTTCTCCTTTCCCAGTATCCTTGCGTAGTATTGCTGCCATACTCCGCCATACAAAATATTTTTCAGCAGGTGCTCATCCTGCACCAGCGGCAGCTTCTCAAACTGATGTGTGGCGTTTCCAATCGCCATCGTAAGCACCGCTTCCATCTCCTCCGGTTTTTTCTGCATACTGACCAGCGGATTGTAATTTTTCTTTTTCAGATCTTTTTTGTAATCCATCGCGGCATCCATCAGATAAATAAACCGCCCCAGCTCATACCCGAAGCTGCGCAGACTATTGCTCCAGAAATCCTCCTCATACACAAAAAGCTCAGAGAGCATTTTCCCGGAACAGTTCACCGCATCATCCGGTATACTGTTATGTGACTTTTCAATCGCAGCCAGCTCTTTAATGCTGCTCGCCACGATCCGGCTCTGTCTGGGATATTGCTGAACCGTTTTCTGGAAGCTGTCCTCCAGTATTTTCGCATAGCGGTATTTCAAATGATTTCGCTCGTCCTCCCAGTCATCCAGACATTTATAATAGGTCATGAGCACCGTCATATCCGCGGCATATTCCGTGAATTTATTTTCCACGGCAATTTTTTTGCGGGTCGGATGAACCGCGCAGCGAAAGCTCTCCTCCTTTTCCGGCGGCTCATAAAGCGATGACAGGAACAGGATCACAAACGTCATATCATACGTCAGACTCATCCGCTCCATCTGTCCGTACCGCTCCCCCAGTGTTTTACAGAGTCCGCAATACACTTTCTGATACCGGTCAAGCTCCTCCTGTGAAAGTCCTTTTTTATTACAAATGATATATCCAAACATATTTTTTGCTCCTTATCATTCTGCTACAGATAATTGTACCTTTCACAAAAAATAAGTCAACGGCTTTTATGATTTTTTTATGGTTCTGCGTAATTTTTTATAAATCCAAAAGGATGTCACGTCCTATTTGTGTGACATATACTTTCTGTGAATGAAAACGGAAGCTTCTCTATCTTCTTCAGGTTTTCATCCGAATGCTCCACCTCGCGGGAATAGCGGTACACCACGTCGATCACATCTTCCTCATCAAGCTGCCGTCCGTTTTTCAGCCAGCGCGCTTTTAAGATTTCCCCGATCGCCTCCGCGCTGAGCAGCGCCATTTTCATTTTGGAAAATACCTGTCCGTCGTAAACGGCGCCGCAAAAATATGTACTCACAAAATATACGAGAAGCTGTTCCTTCTGAATCTCCCACACCGGATAGTTTTCTGCAAGCCAGCTTTGAAAATCCGCCGTAACAAGCGCATACTCCTGCGCCGTGTGTCCCAGAAATAAAAACTGCTCCACCTCCAAAAGCTGTACGTCCCACTCCTGCCGGAGCAGCTCAAGCTGAAAAAGCCCCCGGAAATTTTTCTTCGCCACCGCAAAGCTTCTCCCGGCATCCGCACCTTCTTCACACATTCTTTTTGCTGCAAACTGCCGTGCCGCTTCACGCTGATATTTTTCCAGCACCTCCTGACAGGCAAACAATTCTCCCTGGTCGATGCGGCGCTGCATATCGTGTGCAATACCGTATACCAGCCGCTCCCGCACTCCGTTCGGAAGCGTGCGGTCCTGCAAAATGTGAAGTATCACCTCACGCGCATCACATAATGCGGAATACAGAAGAAGATCAAAATCCTCCTCATACGTCTCCCGACGCTTTGTCTCCGCCCGCTGAAACGTCACAGGTTCTGTATGATGCATCAGAATTTTTGTGACCTCCGGGCACGACAGAGACAGAGTAAGCTCCCGCACGCCTTCAAATTCCTCGATGTGCCGCGGATAACGCCTGCAGGTCTGGCACAGATGATCGCGTCCAAGCGCTGTATAAAGATCGCATAAATTTTCATCATTCAAAAATGCGCAGCGTTTTTCCGCTTTCTGATGAAATACCTGCCCTTTCCAGTCGATTCCCCGGCGCAGCCGTTTCCGAAAGCTTCCCTTGCAGGTCTTATATTTTTTCAGTGATCTTCTGTCGATCACGATCTGCCAGCCGGCACAGCAGGTATCCTCGCAGGCATCGGCTGTGCAGTGAAATTTTGTGTAATAATCCGGTCTTGTATATAGCATCCTTCTGTCAAAAAAATTTCTGCGGGACAGCAGAAACTTTTCCGATCTCCTTTCTCTCACTTTGCGCTCATTACATTTCAATGATTCCATTGGAGATCGCTTTGAAATGCCCTCTTGCACAGTGAATCTTTGATTCCTCGATCAGTCTTGGCTGCATGGTGTCCATAGAGCCCTTTGCTGATTTTCCGCTGTTAATATAATATACATCGGCAATATTTTTGTCAATTATTCGGCATCCCGATAAAATCAGTATATCATAATTGCCTGCAAAAAGGGAGGCTTTTCGCCTCCCCATCTGTCCTATAACTTCTCCGTTACATCCTAATACTCGAGATATGCCCCTTTCATCGGGCTTGCCGCGTGCTCGCTGAAAAGTCTCAGCACACCTTTTTTGTATTTCGGCTCGCGCGGCTTCCAGTTTGCTCTGCGCTCTTTGAGTACCGCGTCGATTTCCTCCGGCGTCTTTTCCACGCCGTGGATGCCGATAATGTTGAGCTTTCGCTCCATAACGTCGATTTCGATGAGGTCGCCCTCTTCGACGAGCGCGATGGGACCGCCGTCCACCGCCTCCGGGCTGCAGTGTCCGATCACCGGACCGGTGGAGGCGCCTGAGAAGCGTCCGTCTGTGATCAGCGCGATACTGCGTCCCAGCTCCTTATCACTGCTGATCGCCTCTGAGGTATAGAACATCTCCGGCATACCGCTGCCCTTCGGACCCTCGTAGCGGATGAATACCGCGTCGCCCTTCTGCACCTTGTGCTTCAATACCGCGTCAAGGCATTCTTCCTCGCTGTCAAACGGTCTTGCCCGCAGCACCGCCTTAAACATTTCCTTCGGGCATGCCGTGTGCTTGATCACTGCGCCCTCCGGGGCCAGATTTCCCTTCAGGATCGCGATGCTGCCGTCGGTTCCGATCGCCTTGTCGTATGGGCGGATGATGTCCTCTTTTGTCACATTCACGCCGTAGCGCGCATTGAAGTCCGCCAGCCACTTTCCGCAGCGCTCATAGAAGCCGTTCTGTTTCAGCTCCTCCAGGTTCTCGCCAAGCGTCTTTCCCGTCACGGTCATCACATCAAGGTGCAGATGCTCCTTGATTTCCTCCATAATCGCCGGAACGCCGCCCGCATAGTAGAATACCTCCGCCGGCCAGCGTCCTGCCGGACGCACATCCAGAAGATAACGCGCACCTCTGTGCAGACGGTCAAAGGTATCGCCGGTGATCTCAATGCCAAATTCGTGAGCAACCGCCGGAATGTGCAGCAGACAGTTCGTGCTTCCGGAAATTGCCGCATGTACCAGGATTGCATTCTCAAAGCTGTCCATCGTCACGATATCGGACGGCTTCATATGCGGCATCGTCGCAAGCTTTACCGCCTGCTCACCGGCCTGTCTTGCGTATGCCAGAAGGTCCGGGCTGGTCGCCGGCATCAGCGCACTTCCCGGCAGCGCCAGGCCGAGCGCCTCCGCCATGATCTGCATGGTGGACGCCGTTCCGATAAAGGAACATGCACCGCAGCTCGGGCAGGCATTGCATTTCGCCCAGTTCAGCTTTTCCTCGTCAATTTCTCCGCGCTGATATTTTGCGCTGTACATGCCGAGCTGCTCCAGAGTGAGCATCTCCGGCCCCGCATTCATGGTACCCCCCGGAACCACTACCGCCGGGATGTCCACTCTTGCCAGCCCCATAAGGTTTGCCGGCATTCCCTTGTCGCAGCTTGCCAGATAAACACCGGCGTCAAACGGCGTCGCGTTTGCGTGGATCTCGATCATGTTTGCGATCATCTCACGGCTTGCCAGACTGAAATTGATCCCGTCCGTTCCCTGGCTCTCACCGTCGCAGATGTCGGTGCAGTAATAACGTGCGCCGTGTCCGCCCGCTGCCTCCACGCCTTTCCTTACTTCCTCCACCAATACGTCCAGATGACCGCTTCCCGGATGACTGTCTCCGAAAGTGCTCTCAATCATGACCTGAACCTTTGATAAATCCTCCGGCTTCCAGCCGGTACCGATGCGCAGCGGATCAAGCTCCGGCGCTAATCTTCTCATTTCCTGACTCTTTAATTCCATCGTTTGCAGCCCCTTTCTACTTTATGTTAAATGTCCTGTCGCGATTTTTCTGTGATGCGCGGGGCGAAGGTACGTCACTCCTTTTCGCCCCGCCATCCGTCTATGCGAAGAAGGATATGATTAATGCTACCACAAAACCGGTTCCGCCTACAAGCGTTTCCATAATCGTCCATGTCTTTAAGGTTGTCTTTTCATCCATGCCCACCAGCGACTTCACCAGCCAGAAGCCGGAATCGTTGAAGTGGGAACATACTGTCGCGCCGCCTGCGACTGCCGCCGTTGTACATGCAAGGTACAGCGGGGACAGCTCTGCAATGCCCGGCATTGCCGCGATGATGCCTGCCGCCATCGTCATTGCCACCGTTGCGGAACCCACGCAGATTCTTACCAGCGCAGCTACGATAAATGCGATAACAACGATCGGAAGGTTTGCGGATGCCACCGCGTTTCCGATCACATCGCCAAGTCCGGAATACTGGAGCATATAGCGGAGCACGCCGCCGCATGCCGTTACCAGAAGGATCAGTCCGGTCGGCTCCAGAGATTTTGTCATGATCTTTTCCAGCTCATCCATCTTGTAGCCATGCTTTACGCCGAGCACGAGCATCGCCACGATGGTCGCGATCAGAAGCGCTACGAACGGCTCGCCAAGGAACCCAAGGATCGGCGCGATCGGAGCCATTGCCGGAACAACGCCAGCGACAGAATCCAAAATAATCAGTACAAGCGGAATCAGGATAATTCCAACGATCGTCCAGAAGTTCGGAAGCTTCGATTCGTCAAAGTCTTCCTGATTTGCCACATGCTCCGGAACCGGAACGTAATACTTGTTTCCGCAGATGGAGCCCCATACCGGACCTGCCACGATCATCGCGAAGATACCGCAGAAGATGCCGACCATGATCACCCAGCCAAGGTCTACGCCGAGCATCGTTGCCACCAGCACCGGTCCCGGTGTCGGCGGGATAAACGCATGTCCGACTGCAAGACCTGCCAGCAGCGGAATTGCGTAAAACAGCGAGGAACGTTTTGTTCTCTTTGCCAGCGAAAATGCAAGCGGGATCAGAATAATAAGGCCTGCGTCGAAAAATACCGGCATTGAGATAACCAGACCGGTGATTCCGAGCGCCCAGGCCGCTTTTTTATCACCAAACCATTTTACCATCGAGACGGCAAGCGTCTGGGCGCCGCCCGATACCTCCAGAATTGCGCCAAACATCGAACCAAGTCCTACCAGAAGCGCAATGCCCTTTAACGTGTTTCCAATACCATCATTTACTGCCGTCACGATATCCTCGAACGGCATTCCTGCTACCAGCCCGATGACGATCGCGCCGACCAGGATAGCAACCATTGCCTGAACCTTAAATTTAATAATCAGTACCAACAGTAATGCGAGTCCTATCAGCGCGGCGATCACCAGCCGGGTAGGATTCAGAGCGACTTCTCCAGTCATAATAATAATTCCTCCTTCAGCATAATTTCGTTTCCCTTATAACATCTGACGTCTTATGTTATGTTGGTTTTATTATAGTATTTTCTTTTATTTTCGTCAATACATCTGATGTATTTTGTTCTTTTTCTACTTTTCTAACAAAAAACAGCAGATTTTTCTGTTAAAAACCTGCTGTTTTTGTTTATTATGTCCATATTTTTTCTATTTATACCCAATCCAGAAATTTCCAGAGAGTGTTCGTCTGATGTTTTACTCCGTATTCTGCGCTTCCCCGATCTTTCTGTCGCCCGGTGTTTCCTGCGCTTCCCGTTCCTCCATCATCTTCATCAGCATCTGGCGGTTGTACGTCAGATGCATGATCATCGCGCAGCGCGCGCCGATAGAATCGCCCTTTTGTATGGCGTCCGTCACCGCCCGGTGCGTCTCAATAGTCTCCTCCATCAGTTTGCGGTGCGTCAGATTTCCGAAGGTCATGACCGCCGTGTTGATGATTGGGACCAGCGTCTCCACCACCCGGTTCTTGCTGCACTTTGCGATATACGTGTGAAATTCCACGTCCTTTTTCAAATGGTTTTTTCCCTCGCGGTATAATTGTTCCACCTCATCACATAATTCATTCAGTTTTTTTCGTTCCTCCTCCGTCGCCGACCCGGCAGCGAGCGCGGCGATCTCCGGCTCGATCATCAGACGGACCTCGAAAAGCTCCAGTGCGAGCTGATAGCGGTCCTGAAACCTGGCAAACCCCAGCGGATCGTCCTCCAGCGAGTATGTGCTGATCACATAGGTACCGGAGCCGCGCCGGACCTCCAGGATTCCCTGGGAGACCAGCGCCTTCACCGCCTCGCGGATCGTACTCCTTCCCACGCCGAACCGCTCCGCCAGCTCAAATTCATTCGGGATCTTCTCCCCCACCTTCACCGGCTCCTGCAGGATGAAATTCATCAGCTCATCCTCCACCTGCGATCCGAGCAGCTTTTTATTCACCTTCTCAAACTGATACATTGCATAACCTTCCTTGCTTTTGTCTACTCCTTCGGTTTATCGAGGAACCCGATAAACACGTTGCCCGATTTTTCAAACAGCTCCAGGGCGTCCTCGTCACTGATCAGATACGATTCCTCCGCGCCTGGCTCGTAAAGGCGCACATTGCCCCACTGATCGTATCCAAGCACGATCCGCACGCCGTCCACCGTATCCGCCAGCAGCACGTTGCCCTCGCTGATAAAATACTGCACCGACTCGATATCGCAGCCGGTCAGATCCAGCACCCACTTGTCGGGAAGCTGTCCCTGCAGATAATCAATATCCATCGTTCCGCTCTGGATACACGCCGGCACCTCGTCAAGCGAATACTCTGCCGCCGTTTTCTTGTTGCCGCGCTCCCAGACATAGGTCTGATCCTGATCGACGACCACGCCGAACAGCTCGTTCGCACGCACGATCGCGGTGTTGGCATTTTCGTAAATGCCCTCCAGCCTGCCCTTCGCGTACACGTAGTACAGCTCCTCATTGTGTTCCTTTTCCCCGATAGTGACCTCCCGCTCCGTCTCATTGACGATCATGCGGCTGCGCACCGTCTGCGGCGTCTGCTTTTCGGAGGCATTCTCCATCAGAAGGATCCGCTCCGTCTGCTTGCGGTCACTCACCTGCGTCGTCAGTCCGACCGCGTCCGTCTCCCGCACGTTATCAATAATGTGATCCTCCGACGCTTCCTCCCAGCCGTCACCTGATCTGCGCACGCGTGTCATGGTAAGCAGCCGGTCCTCAACCACGGCGTCCGTCACATAAATGCCGGTTTCACCGTATTCCTTGACCGTCTCGCCCTCCTCGTTGATGATGTAAACAGTGCGCATCGGGAAAATCTCGTCCCCCTCATGCGACGCGTCGATGTCCGACACCTCCGCGATTCCATAAACCAGCGCCTCGCCCATATAGCCAAGCATACGGATGCGCTCGTTCTCCCCGCAGGTAATCTGGCTGCTCTCCTTCGTGTCCATATTGTAGATGTTGATGGTACGCGAATCGTACGCCTCGTTCTCCGCCAGATAAGCAAAATACTTGCCGGATTCCGAGCCGACATAGCAGTTCGGCTTCATATTTTCCACGATTTTCGTTGTCTCAAACGTCGTCAGATTGATCTCGTACACATCTCCGTCCAGCAGCAGATAAAAATCCTCCTGGTCATCCGCCACATAAGAAATTTCCTGCACATCCGCCTTCAGAAGATCGTAGGAGCGCATGGTATCCACAAACAGCATTTCCTCGATACCGCCGGAGGAAGCGTCGTAAAAATAGACTGCCACGCCCGACTCGCCCTCGTGACGTCCGCGGTTCATGTAGCCCGCCACCACAAACTGGATGTTGCCGTTCGTACTTACCTTTAAGATCTTAATGTCATGCTGTCCGTAAATATCGCGGTAATCCGTGCCCCCCTTCTGGCGGAAGGTGAATACCTGCGCCATCTTTCCGCTCGAAGAATCGTAACTCCACAGCTCTCCGCCGATCTCAAAAGCGTAAAAGCGGCTCTTTGAATCCGTCACAAAGGAAATATCACTGTCGCAGATGCCCAGGCGGATGCCCTTATCCGTCAGCACGCCGTTATCCGGATTGAAGATCTCATTCGTCGAGCGCTCAAAATCCAGCAGCATCACCGATTCATCGGCATAGCGCAAACGGAAATATTCATTTACCGTATACAGCTCCGTGTAACCCTCCTCGCTCTGCGCGCTGATCAGGTACTCCTGCACGATCGTCGCCGTCGTCTCGTTCAGCTCCTTGATCGCCGGGATAGACTTATAATAAATCTGCGGGTTCAGATTCCCCCACACAATCTGATCTGTGGTTGTATGGATGTCCATAAAGGACAGATCCACCTCGTCCTCGTCGCCCTCCGGCTCCAGGTAGAGCGCCAAGCGGTCCACCTCCTGCCGGTTCAGGCATTTCTCGGAAAAGCTGATCACAAAATCCAGATATTCCTTCGTGTGCAGGCTGTCCTGCTGCACCACGCGGGTATAGTAATAGATGTCGCGCCCATCCGCGCGGAGCTGGATCTTCAGCACATACTCCTGGTTCATGCGCATAAAATTCTGCAGCGTGAAGGACGCCGTCACATAGTCGCCGTCCTGCGACAGGTTCGTCACCTTTGTGTTTTCCAACGACGTCTCTCCATCCGCAGTAAACACTTCAAAATAAATATCGCTCACCTGCGCGCCAAAGGTCTGCACCTCGATGCTCATATCGCGCTCCGTGGAGATCGGCGTAAGCGTGTCGCGCACCGCTGTCACCGCCATCGGCTTCACGTAACCATGCAGCGGGTTCATCTCCACATCCTTATATACCATATAAACAAGCGGAAGCGTCGCCTGCGACATATCCTCCGTCTGCATCTTTGTCTCGTCATTGATAAGCTGCGCGAAAACCGCCGCCGAAGCGACAAAAATCACCAGCAATACCGCTATTCTGATCAATACCTTTTTCATTGCACCCCTCCAAATAACGCGTCCTCCCGCTGCAGAAGCTTTCCGAGCAGCGGCTGCGCGTTCCATGCCTCCATGCACGCGGTCAGTGCCTGGTTTGTCTTTACAACGCCGTTTTTCCTTCGCACCGCACGGATCAGAATATTTTTCGGCGTGTGCTCCATGTCGATAAATTCCAGAAGCTGCACCTGATAGCCCTGCTCCTCCAGAAGCTCCGCGCGGAAAGCGTCCGTCAGAAGCGCCGCCATCCGCTCCTTCACCAGCCCATATTTCAGCACCGGCTGCATCAGCTCACTGGAAATCTGCCCGTTCAGCTCGTGCTGGCAGCAGGGCACCGAAAGGATCACCTGCGCATTCCATTCCACCGCTTTCTGCAGCGCATAATCCGTCGCTGTATCGCAGGCGTGCAGCGTAACCACCATATCCGCCTGCGTGCAGCCCTCGTAGGAGGCAATATCCCCAGTGAAAAATCTTAGTTTTTCATAGCCGTATTTTTCAGCGAGCTGATTACAGTGCGCGATCACATCTTCTTTTAAATCAAGCCCGATCATGCGGACGTCAAGCCCCTGCTGCTCGTGCAGGTAATAATACATCGCGAAGGTGAGATACGATTTCCCGCAGCCAAAGTCGATGATCGTCAGCTCACGGTCTTTATCCAGTGCCGGCAGGATATCCGCCACCAATTCCAGAACACGGTTGATCTGCCGGGATTTGTGGTAG
>ENA-OPAV01001625-OPAV01001625.1-human-gut-metagenome-genome-assembly--contig:-NODE-1625-length-14783-cov-2.596279_pt1 | contig 14783 bp, 9 predicted proteins | sample MGYA00241056_ERZ501428 | MGnify/ENA primary metagenome ERZ501428 (study PRJEB25962, sample SAMEA2042621) | human gut metagenome | biome: human gut; feature: human-associated habitat; material: faeces... | reverse complement strand
AAGAAATCTCTCCGACAAATGCCGACACGCCGACCTGACATGAATATACAAGCCTTTTCACCGACGGCAGTACAGGTTTGAACGAAATACTGCATTTTTTTGATCTGAAATGTATGCAGCATATCAACACGCCGACAACCGGAGACAAAGCAGTGGCAAGCGCCGCCCCACTCATTGACATTCCGAGCGGAAACATGAGCACATAGTCAAACACTACATTAAAAAGGCTGCTGAACAATGTCGCCGCCATAGCGATTGAAGGATTCCCGTCATTTCTTACAAACGCATTGCATATATGATTACACATAAAAAACGGTGCAAACATCATAAAAATGCGGGTATACTGCTTCCCGACAGCCACGATGGCCTCATCTCCGCCGAGCACACTTATTATCTTATCCGGTATGAGCGCACCTGCAACAATGAACACGCTGCTTAAAATCACCGCCCATATTACCGCATTAAAAAAATATCCGTCCGCCGACTTATCATTCTTGTTACGCGCAACCACGAATCTGATTGCAGAACCCACACCTATCATTGCACCAATCGCAAATATCAGGTTATACAGAGGAAGTACCAGATTAAGTGCTGTTATGCCGTCGGCACCTACTGCCTTTGATATAAAGAAAGTATCCGCAAGAATATAGAATGACATTCCTAACATTCCAAGCATATTCTGCGACACATATTTGACAAATCTCTTTAACATTTTTTGTTTCTCACATTCTGTACCCAACACCAAGCTCGTTGATGATGTAATTCTTTTTACCCGGTTTATCCCCGAGCTTTTTTCTTATGTTTGCCATATTCACCTGAAGCTTTTTAATGCTTCCCGTGTCATTATAGCCCCATATCTCATGTATTATAAAATCATAAGTGAGCATTTTGCCCACATGCTCTGACAGAAGGGCAACAATATTGTACTCTGTCTGCGTAAGGCGCACCTCTGCACCGTCAACGCTCACTGTTCTTGCGTCATAGTCTATCACAAGCCCACCCGTCTCAAATTTTCCACCCGGATACTTTCCGTCATCCGATCTATGTGAGGTAACTCTGAGTGCGGTTCTCACCCTCGCTACGAACTCCTCCGAGCCAAACGGCTTGGTAATATAGTCATTAGCTCCCATATTGAGTGCTTTCACCTTATCCATCTCGCCATCTCTCGCCGACAACACAATTATAGGTGTCAGTGATCTCTCTCTCACATACTCAAGCACACACATCCCATCCATGTCCGGAAGTCCAAGGTCTAAAATAATAAGATCCGGTCTGTGTGAATTATACAGAAGCTTCGCGTTCTTTCCCGAATCGGCAGGAACCACCTGATACCCTCCCGCCTCTAAAAGCGTGCATACAAACTCGTTAATATTAGGTTCATCCTCAACCACAAGTATCTTATATCTGTTGTTCTTCATACTCATCCTCCAGCTCAAGCTCAATTCTAAAGCATGCCCCTCCGGTCTTGCGGTTCTCAACCGAAATTCTTCCTCCATGCGCCTTTACTATGGTGGCACATACCGTAAGTCCGATTCCCGCATTGCCCTTTCTTCCATCAGCCACCGTGTTCTGCCTTGCATACCCGCCTGTAAAGATATTGTTAATTATATCCGCAGGAATACCGCAGCCATTATCTCTTATCTCAAACACTGCTCTATGTTCCTGAGTATGCACTTCCAGCTCAAGCCTATCCATACCATCAGCATGCAATACAGCATTCTCAAGTATGTTCATTATAACCTGCTCCATGAGTATGGCATCCATCGGTATAACCACTATATCATCCGGAAGTATTACATTGACTTCCGTGTCAGGATAATGCTTATGAAACTTCACCAGCACTGAATCAATGAGCTCATCAAGCGCAATCGGTGTCTTGGCAATTCTGACATTATCCCCGTCAAGTCTTGTGACAGACAGAAGATTCTCAACCATTCTGCAAAGCCACTGTGAATCTTCTTCGATACCTGCGAGCAGCTTATTTTTCTGTTCATCCGAAAAGTCATTTCCCTTTTCAAGCAGTGCGGAGCTCGCACCGTATATTGTGGTGAGCGGTGTTCTAAGGTCGTGCGACACTGCACGAAGAAGATTCGCTCTCATCTTCTCCTTCTCGCTCTCAGCCTTAATCTGCTCCTGATATCTTATCTTACTTGTAAGATAGCTTGTCACAAGCGTAATCGCAAGCATAATGAACATTGACACAACATTCTCTGATACCGAAAGGCTTATTCTGAAATACGGAAAAGTGAATGCAACATTGACAATAAACACACTTATTACCGCTCCCACTGTTCCGTATATATATCCATCCGTATAGACCGATATAAGAAACACGCACAGCATAAGCAATGTCGGAATAAGAAAATCATTGTCAAAAAAATACTGAATGGCAAGGCATGTCATAAATCCCACAAAAAGCGTGATAACCATTCTCAGTATATTCTTAACTACTCTCAACGCTCTACCCCCTGTCGACATCCGTTCATCATCCGCAAAGCCAAAAAGGGAGCTTAAGCTCCCTTAGTTTTCGTTCATCTTTGCAAGCTTTGCAGCCTGGTCGGCAGCTATACATGCATCAATTATCTCCTGAATATCACCGTCCATAATCTTATCAAGCTTGTACAGCGTAAGATTGATTCTATGATCGGTCACACGTCCCTGAGGGAAATTATAAGTTCTGATCTTCTCGGAACGGTCGCCTGTACCAATCTGGCTTCTTCTCGCATCAGCCTCAGCATCATGTGCCTTCTGGCACTCCATCTCATACAGCTTTGCACGAAGAATTGCGAACGCCTTATCCTTGTTCTGAATCTGTGATTTTTCTGTCTGGCTGTATACGACAATTCCTGTCGGATAATGTGTAAGACGTACCGCTGAATCTGTTGTATTGACACACTGTCCACCGTTTCCGGAAGCACGCATTACGTCGATTCTTATATCCTTTTCATCGATATGAACATCAACCTCCTCTGCCTCCGGCATAACTGCCACAGATGCCGTCGATGTATGAATACGTCCGCCTGACTCCGTCTCCGGTACTCTCTGAACACGATGAACACCGCTCTCATACTTAAGTATGGAATAAGCGCCCTGTCCCTTAACCATGAACTCGACTTCCTTCATTCCGCCGATTCCCGTCTCATCTGCATTGATAACCTCTATCTTCCAGTGCTTTGCCTCAACATAATGTGTATACATACGGAAAAGCTCCGCCGCAAAAAGTGCTGCCTCGTCTCCGCCGGCACCGGCACGAATCTCCACGATAACATTTTTATCATCGTTAGGATCCTTCGGAAGAAGAAGAATCTTCATAGTGTGCTCAAGCTCCTCAATTCTTGCCTTCGCATCATTTAACTCTTCCTTCGCCATCTCGCGAAGTTCCTCATCATTCTCAGTGTCAAGAAGCTCCAAGCTGTCCTGTACCGTCTGCTGGCATGCCTTATATTCCTTATATGCATCAACAAGCGGTGTGAGGTCACTCTGTTCCTTCATAAGCTTTCTGAAACGTGTCTGGTTCTCAACGACTGACGGATTGTTAAGCTCTGCCGTCAAGTCCTCATATCTCATTAACAAATCATCTAATTTCTGAAACATACTCTTTCCTTTCCCGTTATGAGCCTGTGCCCATATATCAATGCCTTGTATATACCGCACTTACCACGCGGTCTAACCCTGCAAAATCCTTTATAATCTTAATATCAGTATAGCCATTATCCCGGCACATCCGGCTTACCTCCATGCCCTGGTCATACCCAATCTCCAGCATCAGAATTCCTCCGTCGATGAGGTACTCACCGGCATGTTCCGTAATCTCTCTATAAAAATACAGTCCGTCCTGCATTCCGTCAAGTGCCGTTTTCGGTTCGTAATCTTTTACCTCCGGCTCCAATCCGGCGATGACATCGCTTCTTATATACGGTGGATTTGACAATATCATATTGAAAGCTCCATCCACCTTTTCAAAAAGATTTCCCTTAAAGAACTTAACATCCGCACCGAGCCTTTCGGCATTTTTCTCTGCCACCTCAAGAGCCTTTTCGGATATATCCGACGCACAAGCCTCAATGAGATAACCGTCCTTTTTCAGTGACAGATACAGGCTCTCAATTATACATCCCGAACCTGTGCACATATCAAGGACCCTCACTGACGTTCCGTGTATTCTTTCACGACACAGTTTTGTGCCTGCCTTGACTGCCTCAGCCACAAGAATCTCAGTATCCATGCGCGGAATAAGGACATTCTCATCCACCTCAAAATCATATCCCATGAACGGTGCCGTTCCTTCTATATACTGTACCGGCTCCCTGTCCGTGCGTCGTCCTATCTTTTCAAAATACCTTTCGGCAAGTTCAGGCTGAACCTTTTCATTTCCCTGCATAAAATATGCCGTGCGGTCAAGCCCCGTAGTTCCGGTAAATAAAATCCATGCATCGACATCTGCCTCGGCAATTCCTGCTGCACGCAGTCTCTCCTGTCCTTCACGCAGAAGTTCCCTGTTAGTATATTCCACCGCTATGCCTCTTCCTTCTTAAGATTCTCAATATACGTCCTCCAGTCAAACACCGCCTCGACTGACGCAATGGCAACCTCAACCATCGACGCATCCGGTTCACTCGTCGTAAGACGCTGTAACAGAAGTCCCGGCTTACTCACTATATCCATGAACTTAGAATCCGAATTACCCGCCAATCTCAGAACCTCATAAGACACTCCTGCAATAACCGGAACCAGAAGAACTCTGAACACCAGTCTCAGTATCGGTGAATCTACTCTTATGAACATAAAAAAGAGTATGCTTATGCACATGACAATAAGCAGAAAACTCGTTCCGCATCTTTTGTGCTCCTTAGAGCTCTTGAGCACGTTCTCTACCGTGAGCTCCATGCCATGCTCCACACAGTTAATGCACTTGTGCTCGGCTCCATGATACATATACACCCGTTTTATGTCCTTCATGAGTGAAATAAGCTTTACATATATAATGAAGAATGCAAGTCTGACAAATCCCTCTATAAGTATGACAGCCGTATCACTCTTCACGAACAAAGCAAATAATCTTGAAACATAATATGGTGCAATCATGAATATCAGCACCGCCATGACGACTGAGACTATCACGGTGAAAGTCATCATGACCTTTTCCTCTCGTGCCTCCTGCTCTTTTGTCTTTTCCTTGGCAGGCTTTTTTTCGCTCTTCTCGTCATCCTCATAGAAGCTTGCCGAATAGTTGAGTGTTGACATGCCTACCACAAGTGAATCTATAAAGCTCACTATTCCTCTTATAACAGGAAGCTTCAATATCTTATATCTATCCGATAAATTGTTACAATTCTTTACTACTACTTCAATACTATCGTCAGGCTTGCGCACCGCAACCGCATATCTGTCCTTATTGCGCATCATAACGCCTTCTATAACCGCCTGACCGCCTATACCTGATGACTTCATATTCTGCCTTTCTCTTTAAAAGAATGTACCTTGGCACCTGAATCCTATTATACAAAAAAGGGTGTGAACCGGTACTCTACCAATCCACAACCCTGTCTTCCTGAACTACTAGTTGTTCTGCACACCGTACTTCTTATTGAACTTATCAATACGTCCGCGGGCTGCAGCTGCCTTCTGCTGGCCTGTATAGAATGAATGGCACTTGGAACAGATTTCAACGTGGATTGACTCCTTCGTTGACCCAGTTACAAATTCATTACCGCAGTTACATACAACCTTGGCCTGGTAGTAATTTGGATGGATTCCTTCTCTCATTTCTTTCACCTCTTTGTTAAATTCTTGTATCGAAAGTCGGTTAAACCGATTTCTTTCCAATAAAACAGCTTAATCAGCATAGCATACTTAATGGAATTATGCAAGATTTTTTTTTAGAATAATCTAATCTTTTTAACCTGAGATACAAATTCACGATTATTCTTGGTTCTTGCAAAGAGGTCAATGATTGATTCTGTCGCATCCTCGGCGCGTGAGCCGTTTAGTGCCTTTCGTACATAATTCATTGCATCAAGCTCCTCCTCCGTGAGAAGAAGATCCTCTCTTCTTGTTCCCGACTTTACAATATCTATTGCCGGAAAGATTCTCTTTTCCGAGAGCTTTCTGTCAAGAACCAGCTCCATATTGCCCGTTCCCTTGAATTCCTCGTATACGACGTCATCCATCTTACTTCCGGTATCTATAAGCGCGGTTGCAAGAATCGTAAGGCTTCCGCCCTCTCTTATGTTTCTTGCTGCTATCCAGACTGCAGTTTTCTTACTTGGATACAATGGAAAATAAACGTCCGGCTTTCCAAAATTACCTATTTCAATTTTATTATCACCTTTTGTTCCTGTCGTTTTGAAGATTGTAGGTGTCCAACTCGCAACAAAGTTTTGGTTAGCATTACTATACTTAAGTCCCTCCGTACGAACTTCCCATTGTCCACAATAAAGATTTTCGTCCGGTTTAAAATTCCACCCATTGCGGGGCGCCCATTTTCCATCGTTTTCGACAGCGAACTGTGGGTACTTTGGCTCACCTTTCATATAACTTTCAATATCTCTTTTGCAGTCGTCGTAGGTGTAGTCAGTAACCCCGTCAAATACTCCTTCGGATACAAAGAACCACATCAGCGTTGCATCTTCGCTTAAATTAACCTTGAGTATTGCCTCTGTATCCTTCAGAGTACCGTCTTCTTTTTTCGGGTCAGCTATTTTTACTACAGGAGCCTGTGCATCCACCACAATGCCATCGGTACAGATATAATCACTCTGATTTCCTGCGTTATCCATCGCATAAGCATAGACTACATAGCTACCATCCTCGCCTAATGCGCCATGAATGGTTGCACTGTCCGACAGCCAGTTTCCTGCATCTACCTGCGTAAATTTACCATCGGCTGCCAGAGTGTCCAGTTCTGCTTTGGTCTTTCCCGTTGCCGAAGCAGTGTCTGTGATCTGGTCAATATAATAGTAATACTTAGATACCCCACTTACCTTATTCACGCCCTCTTTTGCATCGTTTGCATGAATCTTAATATCCAGTGTTGTATCATTGTAGAGGTGTCCGAAGCTGATCTTATTTAAAAGTGTTCTCCACCAGTTATCTTTGATCTGGATGCCATAACCATCTTCCTTGCCATCTGCATCTGCCCAGGTCGGTGCGGTGGTATCAATGTTTATCGTAATCTCTACAGGAACAATAGATTGATTCCATGGGTCTTTTCCATATAAAGTTACGGTATGCGTGCCTTCTTCCTTAAAGGTATAACCCGGATTTTTGCCTGCAACCGCATCTTCCAGGCTTGCATAAAACACAACTTCATCGCTTACAATGGCATATTTTCCTTTCGCGGTCCGATATACTATATTTTTCCAGTCAGATACTGGATTGTCTGATGTTACATCATTTTCCGTAAACGTAGCAGGTATGCCGTTTTTCCACCAGTTGGAATCCTCATTGTACCAACAATTCTTGGATACCGTGGTCTGTGCCAGAGTAAACGCATGGGCAATGTCAAAGTATCTGACGAGCTCACCCTTATAATTGCCAATTCCGGTAAAGGTAATCTTTCCATCTCTTTTACCGTTTGTCACCTCCGTATTATTCTCAGCACTTACGGTGAAATCTTTGTCTTTGTCCAGAACTCCCTGGTCATTTCCCGGCTCATTTTTCCGGTTTGAATCTGTGATTCCTCTATCCCAGTTTTCAGGAATGATCGGCATACCGGTGTAATATACCGTGATACCTATATCATCCAGATGGATCACGGAATCTGTTAAACTTCTCGGCTCAATGGTCGCTTTCACGACAATAGGGAGAGAAGCACACATATTTTTTCTAGCTTCATGTATTAAAACATAAATTGTATAGTTTCCGGCATTGGTTATCATATGATTCTCTGTAACCGGATCATTTATTTGTTTATAACCTTGAGAAACTCCATTTTCATAATACATAAGTACAAAATAATAGGTAAAATTGCTGGCAAATCCATCCGTTTCCATTGTTTTTCCAGTACAGGGTACGATCAGCCCATCAGCAACCGGAATCATTGTCTGGCTATCAACAGCGTCTGCCTTAAGTCTGACGGTTCCATACTGAACAGCTCCATGGGCTTTCCCATCATAGGTTCCCTGATAGCCACTAAAGCCTTCTCCCACAACTTCACCATATCCAATCGTGAAATAGTGCTCAATCGTGCCGTAATAGCTGCCCTGTCCGGTGATCGTAACTTTCGGTGCTTCATCAGCCTTGAAATCGCTTCCACCTTCTTCATTCCTGTAGCAGTCTATATTATTGGCATAGACCACATAATAATTTGCTTTGGAAATGTCTGCATTTGCAGGGTCTGTGGAATCCTGTGCCAATTCTCTGCCTGATTTATATGAGGGCCCAGTCAGCGACTTATTGCCATTCGCAGTATCCAGTGTAACTCCTGTCATCACCTGCGGATAGCTGTCGTAGGTACGGCCTACCAGACCTTCGATATGAAGGTGTCCATTTTTATAGGCTTCCGCAAGGTCCGTCTTTTGGCAGCTATCGCAATAGCCATAGTCATCCTTCGTATGTGCCTTAAGGGTTACCTTAGAAGACGGCATCGTGAAGGAAAGGTCTGTCGTATCTATCGTTACTGCATTGCCGCCATAAGGCTCATAAGAGCAGACCTCGCCCGTGACCTTAATTTTCTGGTCCGTCGTACCTCCATTACTGTACAGTCCGTAGGTTGCACCGTCCCTCTGCGTGACATTTGTGTCATTTTCTTTGTCTGTGGGCAGAGTGATACCACCAAGCTCTATCGGAAACCATACCTTAAATGCACTGGCTCCTTGCTCTATTCTGCTGGCAATATCGCCAGCAGAGTCATGATTGCAGTAGATGCTGGCATTCAGATTACTTTCATCTCCTGCAAACGTATCAGGTATTTTTGCTCCCTTCTCTATAACTATCTCAGCCTTGCCAGAAGGAACCGTTACATCCTTTAGTCCAGCTACACCCTCGCCCAGCCGCAGTACAGCGGCATCCTGCGCCTGTGTACCTTTCGTATTACCAAGAAAGGCTATGTTTCCAACCACGTTTATATTTTCTATGGTAACATCCTGCTCCCCTGTCTTAAACAGGCTGTTTACCCTACCCGTCAAGGTATGTGGCTCATTACCCTCTGAACGCAGCGTTATCTCAGCTGGGAGATACGCTTTATTAGCCAACGCATAACCCCTAGTAGCTTCTGTATCCTTCAGCAGCAGAATTTCCAGCTTCTTCCACGTCGTATATTCCTGCAGATTGTTCAAATTCGATTCCGTAGCTTCCAGACAACTCATAGCAGCATCCCATGTCAGAAAGTACTTTGTTTTTGTCTTACCGTCATTTTTCTCTATCTGAAACTTTACAACAGCCAAAGATGCATCCTCTGGTGTATCAGCGGGAAGTACCTTTACATTGTTCAGCGTTTTTTCCGTTCTGCTTATATCGGTCTTAATACCAGATGAATAAAAGGCATAACCATCTGCCAGTGTATCCTCGATAGCATAGCGCTGTTCTTCATCAAGCAAATCGTCATTGCTTCCAGGAAAAGCAACCAGAGTAATTATCTTATACTCACCACCCGAAAGCGTTACTTCTGCACGCAGCTTCTTACTGTGGTCTATCTGCAAAGTATCTATCTTTGTATCAGCTCCGGATACGCTAAGAGCCGCACCGCCGTATACGCAAACCTCACTTCCCTTATACTCACCTCCGGTAATTGTACAGGAAATGCCTGTATTGTCGCTATTAGCATTTCCAATATAAATACTTTGGCTGTAATAACCGCCTTTTAATTCTCCAGTCGCACCGCTGGAAAATCTCAAGTTCTTCGTATAATTACCATTCTCTACCGTAAGCTTTGCTTTGTTCCGAATAGAAACTGGGGCGTTCAGTGTTCCATTCTGTCCCGTGCCTGCGTCTTTAAAGACTGCCTTCACACCTTCGCCAATGATATAAAGACCCTTTCCTGTAACGGTACAGCCATTGAGGTCCATACAAAAATTGACATTTTTTGTACCCCCATCTATTTTCCACTCGCTTCCTGTCTCAGAAATATTTTTCAGGATTTTCAACGTAATTTCAAGGTCTGCATCAGCAGCATCTACTGCATCTTTCATTGCAGCTATTGCTTTCGTAAGTGTTGCATAACGTGTTGTATTCCCACCTACCGTAACTTCCGCAACACCTTCTTCTACCGTAAAAGCAGCCTTTTGGGAGGTCGCCGTATATTCACCGCAGGTCGCTACACAGTAGTATTGATAGGTGCCTGCCAAAAGTCCTGTAGGAATCTTGTAGGTCGCAGATGTTGCACCCTGCCCCGTTTGTTCTACTTTGTTTTTTGTTGTTCCATTTATTGTTTCATCGGCATACCACTGGTAGGAGATACTGCCACTGCCAGATTCCGCTTTTACGGTTAGCTCAGGCGCCTCCGCAGCGGTATAGTTTTCCATCACAGTTTCCGCTCCACTTGAAATCGTAGGATGCGTTGCGAAATAGAGCGGACTTTTAACAGCCGTTACCTTTTTCCCTTCGTCTGTCCACCTGGCTGTTAGGTCTGCATAGGTACCATCCTCATACTGTAAGGTATAGCCGACCTTCAGAAGGTCCTGCAGGGTTTTCTTAGAATTATTAGCTTCAATCGCACAGCCTGAAACAGGGGCAAAGGTTCCTCCTGCAATCTGGCTGTTATCGGGCAGTAAAAGACGTCCGTTAAAGCTTCCATTCTCGATGTCTACGGCTACCTTACCATAGCTGGTATTCATTATAGTACCTTTGCCAGCATCTGCCGTTAAAGTAGCGCCTTTCTCAACTGTAATTTTAACGTTATAATTACCATTGACTTTGACGCAGTAACCCCCACTGTTCTCATTTTTAATAACTGCGCCATCACCAATGGTACAGTCGGAGCAGCTGTCCATAAACATAATAGTGCCATAGCCAGACGCAACATTTCCGGTCACCTCCGTATGGGTAATTGTACAGGCGTTACTGTCACAAATAGTAATGACGCCTTCCTGACTACCATTACTTCCACTAATATTTGCTTTGTCAATGGTACAGGTCGCACCACTCCACATCGCAACTGCGGAACCCTTTCCAGCATTTTTGATTGTGACATGCTCAATTGTCAGCACATTCCTCTCTACAGTTATCAGTCCATCTCCTTTTAATCTATTTTGCCCATATTGATAGTTGCCTGTAATCGTTCCCTCCTTCGAGCCGGATGAGGTAATTGTTATATTTGCTCTTTTAAAATATAAACGCGCATTGTCCCCCTGTAGTGTCAATGTATGGCCATTCAAATCCAGCTCTATCTCTTTTGCCAAACCGGTACCAATGGTAAGCGCACTTGTTATGGAGGCATCATCATTCAACAGTTTAATGGAAACTTTTTCCAGGTTTGCGCTTCCATGCTTGCCAATCCATGTTGCAAGGTCCTGATCGATGTATTTTTTCTGTGCAGTCCCGTCAGCTTTCATTTCTGTTACTTCAATCGTTCCATCAGCCAGCAGCGCAATCCCATATTCGCCTACGAGCACATAGATGGTCGGAAGCTCCACGTCTTTACCCAATACGAGCTGGTTGCCGTCTCCATCCTCATCCGGCAGTACCGGCGTATAGGCATAGCAGAAGCCGTTTGACGCTTCACTGCTGTCAAATTCTTCTGCGTCGCTCTCTTCCACATTCAGCTCCCACTTGATGTTTTCCAGACGGATTTTCTCCGTCGTTGTCTCTGTCTCAGAGGAAGCTGCTGCGTCAGAACTGCCTGTCGTCTTTACACTGTCTGCATTATCAGATGTAGATGCTGTGTCAGTTTTCTTTGCATTGTCTGCACCGTCGGATGTGGCTGCTGTGTCAGAGGCATCGTCCTTCTCTGCCGCGTATACTATGAGTTTATGCGGCAGAAGGGCATCCGCCATCTGTCCAATAAGCGCACCAAAAGCAGAGGGTAGGTCGGCACGTGCCTGTGTATCCTCTGTATCAGAGCTGCTAGAGCCATTTGGGTTGTTTGATTTGTCAGAATTTCCAGAATCCTTTGATGTATCCGAATCCTTTGTATCTGCATTTCCATTGTCAGAAGCACCAGACTTATCGGAAGCATCCGCATTGCCGGAATCGCCATCCTTTTCATCTGAGGATTCTGTATCCTTCTTATCATCAGAGGACGCAGTATCTCCATTACTGTCATCCTTCTGCGCATCGTCTTTCTCTGTATCTCCCGTATCGGAAGCATCTTCTTCATCGTCGGCTTCCTTTTCATCCGCCTGCGTGGTCTTTTCTACCGTAACGGTCAGACTGGTCGGAAACTTGATGTCGCTCTCAAGCGCACCGATGGGCAGGGTCTGCTCCGTGATGTCCTTTGAAAGCTCCTCAATGGAAACTATAGTCGTTTTACCTGTCTCACTTTCATCGGTCTTTGCAGAAACCGAGAGTGCGGACAGGTCTACAGTATTGGCAACCATCGCAACGGTCAAGCCCATCACAAGTATGCGCTTACGCAGCTCCCTCCACCTGATTTTTTCATGGGTCTGCTGCCAATCCCTCTCTGGCATGGTGTTTTTCTTTTTCATGTAAACTCCTCTCTTTTACCATAATCTCTCGGAATCTCTAAACCAGTAAATACAAGGCTTTCAAATTCCTTTTTTATTAAAATCCTCCACTTTTTGCCCAAAACACTTGACAACTTCATCGAAAAATGCGGCGCTCCGCGCCTATTGATTAATAAGAACCGTCGCTTGCGGCGGCAGATATTTTTCGATTGGAGGCGATTTTTATGTTACCTGTTAACTGTGGCAGTCATGCAGACTACCAAAACTTTGTTGTTACTAATCTTCGTAAATATTATCCTGACCCAAGTGCTCTTGCTCGTTCCACCTGGGATATCATTGAGCGGTTTTGGAATCTCGATTTATCTTTTACCGATACTTTTATGGCTGATAAATATTCTAAATTCGGCCCTGCACCAAGAACCCCTTCCTCTATGCAGCGTTCTTATCTGCTTTCCATTGACTTTAAAGTTACCTCGATAACAGAATGGGCTGCCCAGCTTAAAATCAATCCCCTTTATGCCATCCTCTTAAAATCAAGGTTAAGAAGCCTAAAACAAAAGGCACGAAAGCTGATTCTGTGGAAAAAGTTACGGTTGCAGAGCTTCTTCCGATTTTGGAAAATACTGGTTTTAAACTTGATGAACAGCCTTATTCTTCCCTCTTTAAAATCTACCAGAAAGAGTTCCTTGATGTTTCTGTATCCACAGGACTTATCCATTCGGATGCTCTGGCTTTAGCCGATGATGGAACTCCTGTTGTAACTTCACACAGGGAACGGAAAAAGCATATCTGTAAATGCAAAGAGAATGGCATTACTGACTGCAAATGTGACCGTTACTTTTCCCAGCCTGATTGTGATATCGGCTGGGATTCTTCTCGTGACTGTAATTATCATGGCTATGATCTATACATGCTTGTTGATTCGCATTTTGAAACATAGCGACAGTTATGTTTATTTCTTGTGTTCATTTTTACGTTCAAGAATAATATTTACTTGTCAAAGTTCAATGCTAGAGTTTTGCTGGCATGATCACTCAAGATTCCGAGAGATCATTATATGTATAAGGTTTATATCCAGCCCGTTCAAGCACAGGCACAGCTTTTATAGATCATCCGGAATGAGCCGCAGCTTCTTCGCGGCTGTCCTGGCTTCCGCCCGGCGCTTCACGTCCAGCTTGTCGAGAATGTGGCTGACGTGGGTCTTCACCGTGGGCAGCTTCACGTCCATGATCTGCGCAATCTCGGCGTTGGACTTGTCCGCGCAGATGAGATGCAGAATTTGCAGTTCCGTGGGCGTCAGCTCCTCGCCGGGGGCAAGGCGGGATTCGAGGAAATGCGGGTAGCCTGCATCCGCACCGCCGCCATTAACTGCTTATACCACTTTTTGTCGCCGTCCCATTCCAGTGCCCCCAGCAGCGGCAGTACCGCCGTGCCGTATACGCTGACGGTGCGGATGAATCGGTACTCTGCCGCCGCGTCCAGCGCCGCCGTCAATCGCTCGCGCCACCGCTCATCCTTCTTGCGGCGCAGGGCGATGGCAGTCAGGACATTCAGGTGAATGCCGTCGATGATGCGGGCGCAGTTTTGAATGTACGGCTCCATGGGTGAGAGCGTCAGCAAAGCGGCGTCCGGGCGGTTCTGCATAATTTCCACCATTGCCTGCGTGAGATACCGGTAGCGCCGCATGACGTTCAGGTGCGTGGGTTCGCAAGGGGCTTTTTCCCGGTACCACGCATCCGCCGCATCAAGGTCGCCGGTGTGCATGTCAATACGGCAGAGCATGGCGTCCATATTGGGCAGAAAGCGTGTCAAACCGCGCTTGGCAAAGCATTCACGGAGCACCTCGATGGTACGTCGCGCGTCGGTGGGCTGCCCGTTTGCCAGCTGGCTGCGGGCCAGCAATCCGCTGACGGCGAACTCCATGTCCGACGTGCCGTGGTTGCGGACCTCGTTCATCTGCGGGAGAAGGGACAGCATCCGGCCGGCGACGTCCTCGCCCTTTTCAAACTTGCTCTCGGCAATGGCGCAGTCGGCAAGACACACACTGTCCCGCCCCAGTACTGCCTCCACGGGGAGACGGAGGGTTTTGTAGAGCAGGTCGTCCTTTTTGCTCCATTCGGAAAAGTCCTTGCCACCGTTCATGATGCTCGGCAGCGCGCTCGTGACGGAGAAGGACGGCAGCGCCACCTCTTTGTTCGTCAGAAGCCGGAACACGGCGGG
>ENA-OPAV01001624-OPAV01001624.1-human-gut-metagenome-genome-assembly--contig:-NODE-1624-length-14784-cov-2.322629_pt1 | contig 14784 bp, 10 predicted proteins | sample MGYA00241056_ERZ501428 | MGnify/ENA primary metagenome ERZ501428 (study PRJEB25962, sample SAMEA2042621) | human gut metagenome | biome: human gut; feature: human-associated habitat; material: faeces... | reverse complement strand
CGACGCGGAGTTCGCCATGATCATCTATGACGCGGCGTCCGATTCCCTCGTCGCCGCGCGCGACCCCATCGGCATCCGCCCGCTGTTCTACGGCTACAGTGAGTCGGGGCACATTGCCTTTGCGTCCGAGGCGAAAAACCTCGTGGGTTTGTGCAAAAAAATCTATCCGTTCCCGATTGGCAGCTACTACTGCAACGGCCAGTTTGTGCGCTACTGCGACATTGCCGATACGCCCGCCTACAGCCAGGACGAGCTGCCCGAGATTTTGACGAACATCCGCGAAAAGCTGGTTGCCGGTGTGGACAAGCGGCTGGATGCCGACACGCCTGTCGGCTTCCTGCTGTCGGGCGGTCTTGATTCGAGCCTGGTCTGCGCGATTGCGGCCAAGAAGCTGGGCAAGCCGATCCGCACGTTTGCTATCGGCATGAGTGAGGACGCCATTGACCTGAAATACGCCAAGCAGGTGGCCGACTACCTGCACGCCGACCACACCGAGGTCATCTTCAACCGCGACATCGTGCTGGACGCGCTGGAGAAGGTCGTCGCTATGCTCGGCACCTGGGATATTACCACCATCCGCGCGTCGGTGGGCATGTATCTGGTCTGCAAGTACATCCACGAGCACACCGACATCCGCGTGCTGCTGACCGGCGAGATCTCCGATGAGCTGTTCGGCTACAAGTACACCGACTACGCGCCGTCCGCCGCCGCATTCCAGACCGAGAGCCAGAAGCGCATCCGCGAGCTGTATATGTACGACGTGCTGCGCGCGGACCGCTCCATCAGCGTGAACAGCCTCGAGGCCCGCGTGCCGTTCGGTGATCTGGATTTTGTGCGTTACGTCATGAGCATCGACCCGGCCAAAAAGCTGAACACCTACGGCAAGGGCAAGTACCTGCTGCGCAAGGCGTTTGAGGGCGACTGGCTGCCCGAGAGCATCCTCTGGCGCGAGAAGGCCGCGTTCAGCGACGCCGTCGGCCATTCGATGGTGGACGACCTGAAGGAATACGCCGAGACGGTCTACACGGACCGCGACTTTGCCGAGAAGTGCGGCAAGTACACCTACGCCCGCCCGTTCACCAAAGAAAGCCTGCTGTACCGCGAAATTTTTGAGAAGTACTATCCCGGTCAGGCCGAGATGATCGTCGATTACTGGATGCCCAACAAAGCATGGCCCCACTGCGATGTCAACGACCCCAGCGCCCGTGTGCTGGCAAACTACGGCGCAAGCGGGCAGTAAGGGGGAAGTCCTGAACCCTTCCGGCCATCGCTGACGCTCGGCCAGCTCCCCTGATGGGGAGGCTTTCTCGCGGGCGAAGCCCGCGCAAAAAGGCGCCCCATCAGGGGAGCTGGCCGAGTTTACGAGGCCTGAGGGGTACCGCTCGTTGCCCTTTACAAAAAAACTTTCTCTTGCTTTTCCCCAAAATCCATGTATAATAAAACTGATTTCGCAGAGTAGAGACCTGCGCGTGGGGCTTGGCCCCGGAGTGCCTGACCAACGGGGAGTTGTGGCAGGACGAAGTGACGGAAACGTCCGCGGTGCAGGTTTCGCATCCCACTGCTGCATGATGGTGTGCAACGGCGGATGCGGCGTTGTGCCCATCCGACAAAAATTGCCTCCTCCCTTGTGCGGCAACGCACAAAGGAGGATTTTTTATGTGCGAACAAAAGCTGTCCGTCTTTTCCGCTGACTACTGGCGCGCTGCCCGGCGCGAGCTGAACAACCCGCGGGTGCTGGCCTTTTCGGGGCTGGTCTGCGCCATGGCCATCGTGCTGGAAAGCCTGCCCATCTACCTGCTGGGGCCGAGCCTGAAAATTTACTTCAGCTTCCTCGCCGTCTCGCTGGGCTGCATGTGCTACGGCCCCGTCGTCGGCATGATGGCCGGGGCTATCATTGATACGGTGGGTTTCCTGCTGGCAGGCTACGGCGAGCCGTATTTCCCCGGCTACCTCATTACGGCCATGCTGTCGGGGCTGATCTACGGCGTTATGCTGTACCGCCAAAAACCGACGCTGCCGCGCATTATTGTGACGCGGCTCATCATCAACTACGGCAGCAACGTCCTGCTGGGCAGCGTCTGGAAGGCGATGCTCTACGGCAAGGGCTACCTTTACTATTTCACCTCGGGTCTGGTAAAGAACACGACGATGCTGCCCATCGAGGTGTTCCTGACCTGGGTCGTGCTCAACGCCGCCGTAAAGCAGGGGCTGGACAGAAAGTTTATTCATAAGAGGTAAAAGCCTCCCTGTGAGGACGACGGACCCGAAAGTAAAAGTCATACTTTTGCACAAGAAAGTATGACTTTTACTTTTTTTCGTTGTGCGTCCTGCCCAGTGTACTGTCTGCACAGGCAAAACATTTACCTGTTTTGCTGAACTTTTCACAAAAATTTAAAAATTATTGCAAACGGATCGTAAAGCGGCTACAATGGGTCTTGCAAGACAGCAAAATGCGTCAATTCCCGGCAGATTCCGGCACGAAGCGACGCATTTTTGCCGTTTTCTGTACACACAACAGGGAGGAACAACACACATGAAGAAACTGATGGGCATTCTGCTGGCCGCCTCTATGGTGTTCAGCCTGGCCGCCTGTGGTTCCACCGCTGACACTGCAGCCAGCAGCGCCGCCGGTACCACCGCTACTGCAGAGGGCAGCAGCAACAACCAGGCTCCCGACGTCAAGGTCGGTGCTATCATTCTGGGCGACGAGACCGAAGGCTACAGTGCCGCGCACATCAACGGCATCAAGGAAGCTGCCGCCGAGCTGGGCATGTCCGATGACCAGATCGTCTGGAAGTACAAGATCGCTGAGGGCGGCGTCACCGCCGACGCAGCCGAGGACCTTGTCGGCCAGGGCTGCAACCTGATCATCTCCAACTCCTACGGCCATCAGACCTACATGGAGGAGGAAGCCGAGAAGTACCCTGACATCAACTTTGTGGCCATGACCGGCGACTTCGCCGCCATCTCCGACCTCGATAACTTCTACAACGCCTTTACCTCCGTCTACCAGAGCCGCTATGTCTCCGGTGTCGTCGCAGGCATGAAGGTCAAGGAGCTGGTCGAGTCCGGCACCCTGACCCCCGAGACCCAGCCCGACAGCTTCACCGCTGACGGCAAGGTCAAGATCGGCTACGTCGGCGCCTACAACTACGCCGAGGTCGTCTCCGGCTACACCGCCTTCTTCCTGGGCGTCCAGAGCGTTTACCCCGATGTCCAGATGGAGGTCATGTACACGAACTCCTGGTTCGACATCGACAAGGAGGGCGCTGCCGCCGAGGCCCTGATCGCCAACGGTGCGGTCATCATCGGCCAGCACGCTGACTCCACCGGTGCCCCCGCTGCCACCCAGAAGCTGAAGGACTCCGGCAAGATCTGCTACTCCATCGGCTACAACATCGACATGCTCGACACCGCCCCCACCGCTGCCCTGACCTCCGCGACGAACGTCTGGAAGGTCTACTATAAGGAGCTGTTCGAGGGTGCGCAGGCCGGCAGCATCCCGCAGGATTGGTGCAAGGGCTATGAGGATGGCGCTGTCGCCATCACCGACCTTGGCCCCGAAGTTGCCGACGGCACCGCCGAGAAGGTCGCCGAGGTTGAGGCTGCGCTGAAGGACGGCAGCCTGCATGTCTTCGACACCAGCAAGTTCACCGTCGACGGCGCGGAGGTCACCACCGCCCCCATCGACCTGACCTACTACGATTTCAGCACCGGTTCTCCTGTGGCTGTCTATCAGGGCGAGACCAAAGAGGCCATCTCCGACGGTTACTTCCACGAGGGTGAGCTGCGTGCAGCCCCGACGTTTGCCCTGCGCATCGATGGCATCATCGAGGACGCTGACCCCGTCGCCTGATTCTGACTGAATCTAAAGGGAAGACTGCGGTGGAACCGCAGCCTTCCCTTTTGGTGGTTATAAAAGCAGTTGGTAAAATCTCCTTGGCCCCCTCTGCGAGGGGGCTCCCGCCGCAGCGGGTGGGGGAGAGAACCTTGCGATAACCCGAAGCATTTCGGGCAATGGAAAGGCTCTCTCCCTCCGGCCCTGCGGGGCCACCTCCCTCGCAGAGGGAGGCAAGGGGGCTGTTGTTCCTACCTACCTATAAAAAAATACCATCCGAAAGGAGCCTGCACAATGGCGCAGAACGAATATGCTGTGCGCTTGGAGCACGTCACCAAGACCTTTGGCCCCGTCGTGGCCAACAAGGATGTTTCCCTGGGCGTGCGCCGCGGCGAGATTCTGGCCCTGCTGGGCGAAAACGGCAGCGGCAAGACGACCCTGATGAACATGATCGCCGGTATCTACTTCCCCGACGAGGGCGAGATCTATGTCGGCGACAAGGCGGCGACCATCCGCTCCCCCCGCGACGCGCTGGACCTGGGCATCGGCATGATCCACCAGCACTTCAAGCTCGTGGACGTGTTCTCCGCGACGGAGAATATCGCCCTGTCGATGGGCAGCGGCGAGAAGTTCGACCTGAAAAAGGTCCACGACAAGGCCCGCGCCATCTGCGAAAAGTACGAGTTCGCCCTTGACCTCGACCAGAAGGTCTACGAGATGAGCGTCAGCCAGAAGCAGACGCTGGAGATCGTCAAGGTGCTGTACCGCGGCGCGGACATCCTGATCCTCGACGAGCCTACGGCAGTTCTGACCCCGCAGGAGACCGAGAAGCTGTTCAGCGTCATCCGCAACATGAAGGCCGACGGCAAGGCGGTCATCATCATCACCCACAAGCTGCACGAGGTCCTGTCCATCAGTGACCGTGTCGCCATCCTGCGCAAGGGCGAGTATGTCGGCGACATCGCCACAAAGGACGCCGACGAGGCCAAGCTGACCGAGATGATGGTCGGCGAGAAGGTCGAGCTGAACATTGACCGCCCCGAGCCGGTCAACCCGGTCAAGCGGCTGGACATTGAACATCTGACCGTCCGCAGCGCCGAGGGCATCACCGTGCTGGACGATGCGTCCTTCCCGGTCTACGGCGGCGAGATCCTCGGCATTGCGGGCATCTCCGGCAACGGCCAGAAGGAGCTGCTGGAGGCCATTGCCGGTTTGCAGCCCGCCGAGAGCGGCGCAAGCATCGAGTATTACGCGCCCGACGCTGCCGCACCCGTGCAGCTCGTCGGCAAAAGCCCCAAGGCCATCCGCGAGGCGGGCATCCACCTGTCCTTTGTGCCCGAGGATCGTCTGGGCATGGGTCTGGTCGGCTCGATGGGCATGACCGACAACATGATGCTGAAAAGCTACGGCAAGGGCCATTCGCCCATCGTGGACCGCAAGGCCCCGCTGGCGCTGGCCGAGACGATCAAGAAAGAGCTGGGCGTCGTCACGCCCGACCTGAACACCCCGGTCTCCCGCCTGTCGGGCGGCAACGTCCAGAAGGTGCTGGTGGGCCGTGAGCTGGCCGCCGACCCCATCGTCCTGATGACCGCCTACGCGGTGCGCGGTCTGGACATCAACACGTCCTACACGATCTATCACCTGCTCAACGAGCAGAAAAAGCGCGGTGTGGCGGTTATTTACGTCGGTGAGGACCTCGACGTGCTGCTGGAGCTGTGTGACCGCATTGTTGTGCTGTGCGGCGGCAAGGTCAACGGCATTCTCGATGGCCGCAAGACCACGAAGGAGGAGGTCGGTCTGCGAATGACCAACCTGGTAAAGGAGGAGCAGGCATGAGTCAGACTGCCACTGCGGCCCGCGAGCCGCTGCTGCGCATTGCCAAGCGTGAGGGCACGACGATGCCCCAGAAGATCGCCGTGCGCGCCATCGCCATTCTGCTGGCGCTGGTCGTCGATGCGCTGTTTATCTTTTTCGTCACCGGCCTGAACCCGCTGTCCGTCTATGGCGTCATGTGGAGCGGCACCTTCGCCAACATGACCCGCTTCAGCTGGATGCTGCGCGACCTGTCCACGCTGCTCTGCGTCGGCATCGCGCTGGCCCCGGCCTTCAAGATGCGCTTCTGGAACTGCGGCGGCGAGGGTCAGATCCTGATCGGCGGCCTGACTGCCGCCCTCATCATGGTGTATCAGGGCAACAATCTGCCGCTGCCGCTGCTGTTCGCCGCCATGGCGCTGGGCAGCATTGCCGCGGGCGCACTGTGGGGTTTCATCCCCGCGTGGTTCAAGTCCCGCTGGAACACGAACGAGACGCTGTTCACTCTGATGATGAACTACGTTGCTACGTCCATTGTTGCCTGCATGACCAACATCATGCGCGGCCAGGCGTCGAGCCTCGGCACGCTGAACAAGGCGACCAAGGCCGGCTGGTTCCCCGTCATTATGGGCCAGCGCTACACCATCAACATCATTGTGGTCATCGTGCTGACCTTCGTCATGTACGCCTATCTGCGCTTCTCCAAGCAGGGCTATGAGATCAGCGTTGTCGGCGAGAGCGAGAACACCGCGCGCTATGCGGGCATCAACGTCCGCCGCGTTACGGTGCGCACGATGCTGATCTCCGGCGCGATCTGCGGCCTGTGCGGCTTCCTGATCGTGGCCGGCAAGGATCAGACCATCTCCACGGCGTCCGCCAACGGGCGCGGCTTCACGGCCATTATTGTCGCATGGCTGGCCAAGTTCAACACCTTCTATATGGCGCTCATCTCGTTCCTGCTGGTTTTCCTCGAGCGCGGTGCGTCGGAGATCGCGTCGGCGTACTCGCTGAACGAGTACGCCGCCGACATCATCACCGGCATCATCCTGTTCTTCATTCTGGGCAGTGAGTTCTTCATCAACTACCGCGTCATCCCCCGCGGCGCACACAAGGAGGGCAAGTGATATGCACAGCAGTCTGATTGCGTGGATCATGCGCGCCATCCCGTTTGGCACAATCATCATGTACGGTGCGCTCGGCGAGACCGTGACCGAGAAATCCGGCAACCTGAACCTCGGCGTGCCGGGCATCATGTACCTGGGCGGCTTCGCGGGCTTTGCCAGCGCCTGGGCCTATGAGAACAGCGCTGCCAACCCCAACGGCTTTGTCAGCATCCTGATCGCCCTGTCCTGCGCCATTCTGGCCTCGATGGCGGGCGGCCTGATCTATGCGTTCCTGACCATCTCCCTGCGCGCCAACCAGAACGTTACCGGTCTGGCGCTGACGACCTTCGGCATGGGTGTGGCAAACTTCTTCGGCGTGTTTATCCTGAACGGCGCCAGCTACTCCGCCGCTCCCATCGCCAACAAGGCATTCAGCGCCAAAATTCCCGTGCTGTCGGGTCTGGGCGACATCGGGCAGGTCGTGTTCTCCTACGGTTTTCTCGTCTATGCGGCGATCCTGCTGGCTGTGGTGCTGTACTGGTTCCTGACCCGCACCCGTGCGGGCCTGAATCTGCGCGCCGTCGGTGAGAACCCCGCCACCGCGGACGCCGCGGGCATCAACGTTACGCTGTACAAGTACCTGTCCACCTGCATCGGCGCGGGCATCTGCGGCATCGGCGGCCTGTACTATGTACTGGACTACAACCAGGGCATCTGGGCGACCACCGGCCAGATCGAGGCGCTGGGCTGGCTGGCCGTGGCGCTGGTCATTTTCACGACCTGGAAGCCGCTGAACGCCATTTGGGGCGCGTACCTGTTCGGTATGCTCTATTGGCTGTACCAGTTCCTGCCGTCGCTGCTCGGCATCACGATGGCCAGCCACATCACCGACCTTGTGCAGATGCTGCCCTACGTCGTTACGATCATCGTCCTGATTGTCGTTTCGATGCGCAAGAAGAAAGAGAACCAGCCCCCGGCTCATCTGGGTCTGCCCTACTTCCGCGAGGAGCGGTAAGGTTGCCTTCCCCCGTGGGGGAAGGTGGCCGAGGCCCCGCCCGAGGCCGGATGAGGGGCGGCCTAGTGGCTGCTGCCCGTGAATGGGAAGTTGCCGTAAGCTTTGCCCTCATCAGTCGCCTGCGGGCGACAGCTTCCCCCGAGGGGGAAGCCTTATAGAAAAGTCCGTGCGGCGCATCTTTCTAAGATGTGCCGCCTTTTTTCATACTTCTTTCAAAAATCCAACACATTTGCAATATATACTAAATTTTGTCAAAAAATCTCCGAAAACAGAAGGGAACCCGGTATGGCAGAAAAAACACAAACCCGACGCGGCCCGCTCGGCTGGGTAAAACGCCACAAAAAGCTGACAATCTTTTTGGTCATTGTGCTGGTCGCGGCCCTCGTCCTCGTGAACGTGCTGCGCAAGACCGACAAGGCGGCCGCTGCCGGCAGCTATCAGTTCGTGCGCACCACCGTGCTGACCAAAACGACCCTGAGCGATACGGTCAGCGTGACCGGCACGGTCAAGGCCGGCAGCAGCGCCAGCGTCACGGCGTCGGATTCCGTCAAGACCTACAAGGTCACGGCAGTCAACGTCGCTGTCGGTGACACGGTCAGGAAGGGCGATGTCATCGCCACGCTGGACACCACCGACGTGGAAAAGCAGATCGCCAACGCGCAGCTGCAGCTCAGCGACACCAGGACCGACGCCCGGAAGAACTACACCCAGGCCGTCGAGGATCAGGCGACAAACCTGGCTACGGCGCAGGAAAATCTCGATAAGGCGCAGAAGAACTACGACACGCTGGGCATTGATGACCACTACACCTCAATGGCGTCCGCCGCCAACAGCGGCAAGACGAACCGTGAGATCGTCACCGACTGGTACACCCGCTACGCCGAGGAGATCGCCGGGTACGAGAACACCCTTGCCAACCTGAACATTCAGCTGACCCAGGCCCAGCAGGACGGCGACACGGCCCGTGCAGACGGTCTGCGGGGCCAGATCGCGGATTACACCAGCCGGGAAAATATCGCCAAGGGACAGTGCAGCATCCCGGAGCTGGGCCTGCAGGGCTTTGATGCTGTCAGCCAGACCTACAATAAAATTGAGCAGTACCGCGAGGCGCTGGAGCAGGCGCAGCAGTCCTATCAGAACAGCGCGACAACCGCGTCCCGCAGCGTGGACAACACCGAGACGAAGCTCGAGCAGTCCCAGCGCGAGGACGACACCCTGACCAATCTGCGGACCGCGCTGGAGAACTGCACCCTGACTGCCACGATGGACGGCACGATCACCGCGCTGGACGCCACGGTAGGCGCGGTGTGCAGCGGCACGGTGGCCACGATTCAGGATGTGGACAACCTGACGGTGGAAGTCACGATCCCGGCCAGCTCCGTCGGCAGGCTCAAGACCGGCCTGCAGTGCAACATCACCAGCGACGCCACGGACGACACCATCACCGGTACCCTGACCCGTATCGACCCTGTCGCCAACGACAGCGGCAGCTTCGGCGCTACCGTCACGGTCAACGGGCAGGACAGCGGTCTGCTGGTCGGCATTCCCGCCAAGGTCGAGATCGTCATCAGCACCAAGGACAACGTCTTTACCGTCCCGCGCGACGCCGTGGGCACCAACGACGACGGCAGCACCTACGTGCTGCGCAAGACCGGCGGAGAGGGTGTCGATATGACCTTTGAGCAGGTCGCCGTCACCGAGGGCGACACCAACGACTACTATGTGGAGATCACCGGCAGCGACCTGAACGAGGGCGACGTCATCCGCGCCACGGCGGACCTGACCCAGGGCATTGAGTCTGGCACGTCCGACAGCGATGTGCAGATGATGGAGAACGGCGACCTTTACGTCGGTGACGGCAGCAATATGCCTGCCAGCGTGACGGTTGCCCGCACGGACGATGCAGGCGGCCCCGGCGGCGGTGGCCCCGGCGGTGCGCCGGACGGCGGTCCGGGAGGTCAATAATGCCGGAAAAAACACAACAGTTTGCGCAGAATATTGCCAGGAGCCTGATAGGGAAGGAGGCCGCGCATCCCGCGCAGCCCCTGATCCAGATGCAGGGCATCCGCAAGAGCTACTACATCGGCCAGCCGAACGAGCTGGAAATTCTGCACGGTATCGACCTGACCGTCTACCCCGGCGAGTTCGTCGCCATCGTGGGCGAGTCCGGCTCCGGTAAGTCCACGCTGATGAACATTATCGGCGTGCTGGACAAGCCCACGGCGGGCGAGTACGTGCTGGACGGCGTCAACATCCACGACGCCGACGACAACGACCTGGCGGCCATCCGCAACCGCAAAATCGGGTTCGTGTTCCAGACGTATAACCTGATCGGACGCCAGAGCGCGTTAAAAAACGTCGAACTGCCGATGCTGTATGCGGGCGTCCCGGCAGGGGAGCGCACCCGCCGCGCCAAGGAATGGCTCGAGCGCGTCGGCATGGGCGAGCGGATGCGCCACCAGCCCAACGAGCTTTCCGGCGGACAGAAGCAGCGCGTCGCGATTGCCCGCGCCATGGTCAATGAGCCGGCGCTGATCCTGGCCGACGAGCCTACCGGCGCACTGGACAGCCAGACGAGCCGCGTCGTGATGGATCTCTTTCACGAGCTGCATGAAAAATACCACAAGACCATCGTGCTCATCACGCACAACCCCGAGCTGGCCGAGGAATGCCAGCGGGTGCTGACGCTGCGCGACGGTCTGATCGTGGGCGAACGAAAGGGGACCGGCGAACGTGCAGCTTTTTGAGAATATCGGCATGGCGCTGACCAGCGTCAGAAGCAACAAAATGCGCAGTCTGCTCACGATGCTGGGCATCATCATCGGCATTGCGGCGGTCATTGCCATCGAGACCGTCGGCAACAGCATGACCGGCTCGGTCATGGACTCGATGTCCGGCATGGGTGCCAGTAACATTTCTGTCACGGTAACGCAGAAAAGCAGCTCCGACATGTCGGGCACGTCCCAGGGCGTCCAGCTGCGCCGGTTTATGGATTCCAAACCGTCGGACGCAGACCTTATCACCGATGCGATGATAAACGATTTTACAGCCGCTTTCCCGACCCAGGTCCATCACATCGAACTGACCCAGCAGGTGGGCAGCGGCACGACTGCCAAATACGGTGACCCGACCACGACCATCACGGCCACTGTCAGCGGCATCAATCATGCGGCATTGGCAGCCAGGAACGATGATTCGCAGATTTTGTACGGACGCTGGCTGGACGACGACAGGGATGCCGGGCGCAAGGTCGCCTGCGTGTCGGAAAAGTTCGTCGAGCAGGCCATCGGCGGCAGTGCGCAGGACGCCATCGGCAAGGCGGTCACGCTGACCATCAACCAGAATTTGTACACGTTCTATATACAGGGCGTATACAAATACACAGAGGATAGCTACTCCAGCATGTTCGGCGGCAGCGACGACGACAGCATCCAGACGGACTTTTATATCCCGCTGGACGTTGCCAAGGCCATCGCCGGGGCGGGGGCAGGGTACCAGAGCATCACCGTTGTGGCCAACGGCGGCACGGTCAATGTCACGGACTTCGTCAACACGGGGGGGGATTTCTTCGCCAGCTACTACACCCGCAACGACTCCTGGACGGTCAGCGCATCGAGCCTGGCGAGCCTGCTCGATTCGATGACCAGCATGCTGAGCACGGTTTCGCTCGGCATCTCGGCCATTGCGGCACTGTCGCTGCTCGTCGGCGGCATCGGCGTTATGAATATCATGATGGTCTCCGTGACGGAGCGCACCCGCGAGATCGGCACCCGCAAGGCGCTGGGCGCGCCTGCGTCGGCCATCCGTATGCAGTTTATCACCGAGAGCGTCATCCTCTGCCTGATCGGCGGCTTCATCGGTATTGTGCTGGGCCTGGCGCTGGGCACGGTGCTCAGCAATGTGGTGGGCTATGCCGCCAAGCCCAGCATCGCTGCGATCCTGATTGCCGTCGGCTTCAGTATGGCCATCGGCGTGTTCTTCGGCTATTATCCCGCCAACAAGGCCGCCAAGCTCGACCCGATCGAAGCGCTGCGGTATGAGTAAATACCCTTAGCCTTCCCCCTCGGGGGAAGGTGGCCCCGCAGGGCCGGATGAGGGCGGAGTTTACAACGCTGCCCGGTAAACGGGAAACCATGGCAAGCTCTGCCCTCATCAGTCACCTTCGGTGACAGCTTCCCCCTCGGGGAAAGCCTTTTTGTCCCCCGCATTGCGCGGGGGCTTTTTTTGTGCTATACTCGATACTGGGAAAGTGAGATGTATTGTAAAAATGCAAAAGGAAAGGCTGTTTACCAACCGCCAGCTGCTGACGCTGCTCTGGCCGCTCATCATTGAGCAGATGCTGGAAATTCTCGTCGGCATGGCGGATACCGTTATGGTATCGTCAGTGGGTGAGGCCGCAATTTCCGGTGTATCGCTCGTCGATATGATCAACCAGCTGATCATCACGCTGTTCGGTGCGCTGGCCACCGGCGGCGCTGTCGTCACAAGCCAGCATCTGGGGGCCAAACGCCCCGAGGATGCCGCCAAAAGCGCGGGCCAGCTTGTGGGCCTGAGCGCGATCCTCGGCGTCGGTGTGGCGGCGTTCTGCCTTATCACCCGCACGGCGCAGCTGCGGCTTTTCTTTGGCACCATCACCGACGAAGTCATGCAGGCGTGCCTGACTTACTTTACGATCACGGCGCTGTCGTTTCCGTTTTTGGCGCTTTACAACGCGGGTGCGGCCATCTTCCGCTCCACGGGCAACAGCGCGGTGTCAATGAAGGTCTCGGTCATCGTCAACGGTATCAACTTCTGCGGCAACGCGCTCTGCGTGTTCGTGCTGAAAATGGGTGTCGCGGGCGTCGCCGTGCCCACGCTGATCTCCCGCGCTGTCGGTGCGTGCATCATTCTGGCGCTGGCCGCGCGGCAGGACTACCAGCTGCGCATCACGCCGCAATCTGTCACCCGCTTTGAGGGCCGCACGGTCAAAAGCATTCTGTACATCGGCATCCCGTCGGCGTTTGAGAACAGCCTGTTCCAGTTGGGCCGCGTGCTTGTCGTCTCGATGATCTCGCTGTTCGGCACGGTGCATATCTCGGCCAACGCGGTGGCCAACAACCTGGACGCCATCGGCTGCATTGTCGGCAATGCCATGGGCCTGGCGATGATCACGGTCATTGGCCGCTGCATCGGTGCGCAGGACTTTGAACAGACAAATTATTATACAAAAAAACTGCTTTTGTGGGATTATATCGCCCAGGGCGCGGTCAATGTTGTGGTGCTGCTGTCTCTGAACCAGATTTTGAGCATGTACACCTTGACGCCCGAGACCCGCGCACTGGCGTGGACACTGGTCATGATCCACAATGGTATGTCGATTTTTCTCTGGCCCGCCAGCTTTGTGCTGCCCAACGCCCTGCGTGCCGCCAACGACGTGCGGTTCACGATGGTCGTTGCCACGGCCTCGATGCTGGTTTGGCGCATGGGCCTGAGCTGGGTGCTCTGCGTGCAGATGGGCATGGGTGCCGTCGGCGTCTGGTACGCCATGGTCGTTGACTGGATCTGCCGCATTATATGCTTTGTGGCCCGGTTCGTCAGCGGTGGCTGGAAAAAGAACGCGGTGAAGAAGGCGGCGTAGAAAAACCTTGCCGAGAGGTAGGGGCCGGGTATGTGCGGCCCGCGGCTTTTCCCATAAGCGCTCATTTGCCGGTAAGTGCCGGGCCGCACATGTGCGGCCTCTACTGCGTGGCTGACAAAATACTCGCGGAAAATCATACATAAAGGAGTACCATCCTATGAAATTCATCAGCTGGAACGTCAACGGTCTGCGTGCCTGCCTGAAAAAAGGCTTTGAGGACGTGTTCAAAGCGCTGGACGCGGACTTCTTCTGCATTCAGGAAACCAAAATGCAGCCCGGACAGGCGGATTTTGCGCCCGCGGGCTACACCGAGTACATCTACAGCGCCGACAAAAAGGGCTACTCCGGCACGGCCATCTGGGCCAAAACGCCTGCGCTGTCGGTGCGCTATGGCCTCGACGAGGACGTCCACAACCACGAGGGCCGCGCCATCACGCTGGAATACCCGGATTTTTATCTGGTCAATCTCTACGTGCCCAACTCCCAGAACGAGCTGGCGCGCATTGACTACCGTATGCAGTGGGAGGACGACCTGCGCCGCTATCTGCAAAAGCTGGACGCCGAAAAGCCGGTCATCCTCTGCGGCGATTTGAACGTGGCACATGAGGACATCGACTTAAAGAACCCCGGCCCCAATCGCGGCGCGGCGGGCTTCTCTGACCAGGAGCGCGGCAAGCTGGGCGAGCTGCTGGCCGCGGGCTTTACGGATTCCTTCCGCCACCTGCACCCCGACGCCACCGGCATGTACAGCTGGTGGAGCATGCGCTTCCGCGCCCGTGAGCGGAACGCAGGCTGGCGGATCGACTATTTCCTCGTCAGCAGCCGCCTGGCTGATAAAATCGAAAAAGCAGAGATTCTGATGGATGTGATGGGGAGCGACCATTGCCCGGTTTTGTTGGAGCTCAACCCGTAAGCGCCTTCCCCCTTGGGGGAAGGTGTCTGCGGCCCCGCCCGCAGACGGATGAGGGAAAACCTGCCGGATATTACCCATGAAAGGGCGATACCGGTGAACTCTCCCCTCATCAGTCTGCCGCAAGCGGCAGACAGCTTCCCCCTTGGGGGAAGCCAAAGAAGAAAATTTTTAAAAATTTCCCCGCGTTTGCAATATCGCTCGCGGGGGATTCGTTTTAGTATACAGAAGGTCAAAGCGAGAGGAGGTGTGGGAACTGACAAATGAAGAATTTACCGGTCTGATGCAGCAATACCAAAAGCTCATCTACACGGTTTGCCTGCAATTTGTGCACGAGCCCCACACCGCCGAGGTAGCAGGTGAGGCTGCGGTGGAACAGGAAGATGGCCGGGCAGGTGTCCACGTCCACCACGCTTAAGCCCGTGGTGGTCAGCCCGCTGGTGGACTCGAAGACGGCCTGGACGGGGGAGAGCAGCCCCGCGGCCACGT
>ENA-OPAV01001612-OPAV01001612.1-human-gut-metagenome-genome-assembly--contig:-NODE-1612-length-14874-cov-2.526216_pt1 | contig 14874 bp, 16 predicted proteins | sample MGYA00241056_ERZ501428 | MGnify/ENA primary metagenome ERZ501428 (study PRJEB25962, sample SAMEA2042621) | human gut metagenome | biome: human gut; feature: human-associated habitat; material: faeces... | reverse complement strand
GGTTAATGGAAATACCCAGCTTCTTTTTTCTGAAAAAACTTCTCGGATAGTCGAATAATTGATATGCCTACTTTAAAATTATAAAAACTAATATATTTTTCATCATAGTACTTCAATTCAGAACAGCAATCAATACCATTCCATGTTATGCCATATTCATAATAATTATCAAATAATTTTTCAGTACTAAAAAAGGGTGTGTTACCCTGTAAAACTGAATCTTTAAAATCAATATAGGCATTATTGATTTTTTCGTTGACTTCTTTATTTTCAGTTGAAATCTGCGGATATTTTACAGTCACAGGAGCTAATAAGGCACCGTCGTCAGCATAAATTTCATTTTCGTCTTTGCAAAACTGAACAAAATCACATGTAATTTCTTCTGTACTAGGTCTGTGACCGACGGCGGGATCAGTTTTCTTTGCAGTTGTTGCTGTTTTTTTTTCTGTGACTAATGAAACTGTCTCCTCTGTGGAAACAGTTTCATAAACTTTATTTTCAGAGGAGACAGTTATATTTGTATTTTCCGTACAGCCGCATAAAAACAGTACAGTAAAAAGAAGGCAGAAACATATTTTATTTTTCATTTGTCTCCTTTTTAACAACGTCAATTCCCAGTACGTCAAGACTTTCCTTATCAACAGGAGACGGGCATTCGGACATAAGTTCGCTTGCGTTTTGTACTTTCGGAAATGCGGTAACGTCTCTCAGACTTTCAGCATGGAGCATTACCATTGCAAGTCTGTCCAGACCAATACCGAGACCGCCGTGAGGAGGCGCACCGTACTTATAAGCTTCAACAAGGAAACCAAATTTAGCTTCGATTTCTTCATCTGTAAGACCTAAAGCCTGAAACATTTTCTGCTGAAGTTCATAGTCGGTGATACGTATTGAACCGGAGGAAAGCTCTGTACCGTTGAGTACTAAATCGAATGCCTTTGCATAAACCTTTTCCGGAGCAGATTCAAGGTACTGAATACACTCGTCATTGGGCATTGTGAAAGGGTGGTGCATAGCGACATAGCTGTTGGTTTCTTCATCATATTCAAAGAATGGAAATTCTGTAATCCAAAGGAAATTGAATTTATCTTCCGGAATAATGTCAAGCTTTTTAGCTACATGAAGTCTCAGAGCGCCAAGTACAGGCAGAGTAACCTTGTTTTTATCGGCAATGATAAGAGCAGTATCGCCTTTTTCACAGCCGATTTTTGCAAGAATAGCATTCAGTTCTTCTTCACTGAAAAATTTAGCAAAGGAGCATGACGGTTTTTCGTCAACCCATCTTACGTAAGCAAGACCTTTGGCGCCGATTCCTCTTACCATTTCAGTGAGCTTGTCAATTTCCTTTCTTGTAAGGACGGACGCTGAATTTTTAGCGACAATGGCTCTGACGCTTCCTCCGTTTTTAACGGCGTCAGCAAACACGCCGAATCCGCAGTCAGAAACTAAATCAGAGAAGTCCTGAATTTCCATGTCAAAGCGTGTATCAGGCTTGTCCGAACCATAACGTTCCATTGCTTCATTATAGCTTAAGCGTGGCAGGGGAGTACAGATTTCCATATCAAGTACGCTTTTAAATAGGTATGATATAAATCCCTCAGTCATGGAAAGTATGTCTTCAACGTCTACAAATGACATTTCAAGGTCTATTTGGGTAAATTCCGGCTGACGGTCTGCTCTTAAGTCTTCATCACGGAAACATCTTGCAAGCTGAATGTATCTGTCCATACCTGCAACCATAAGGAGCTGTTTGTATATCTGAGGGGACTGAGGAAGCGCATAGAATTTACCGTTATGAACTCTTGAAGGTATAAGATAATCTCTTGCGCCTTCTGGAGTTGATTTCATCATCATAGGAGTTTCAATTTCGGTAAAGTCATTTGCATAGAAGTATTCTCTTGCTGCCTTGGCAATTTTATGACGCATTATCAGATTCTGCTGCAATGGCTGTCTTCTAAGGTCAAGGTAGCGGTATTTCAGTCTTAATTCTTCATTTACTTTTGTTTCATTTGTGATTTCAAACGGAGGAGTCTGCGCCTTTGCCAGTATACGCAGGTCTGAAACGATAATTTCTATTTCTCCCGTTTTAATTTCTTTATTAACACTTGCACGCTTTGCAGTAACGCCTTTTGCCATAAGAACAAATTCGCTTCTGCATGAAGCGGCTTTTTCAAATATAGTTTTGTCCGTAGTATCGTTAAAAGCAAGCTGTACGATTCCGGTTTTGTCTCTTAAGTCAATAAAAATAAGATTTCCCAGATCGCGAATCTTCTGAACAAATCCGCCTACTGTAACGTCTATTCCCTCCTGTATTACTTCTCCGCAGTAGTGAGTACGCTTTAAGCCATTCATATTATCAGCCATAATGATCTCCATTCTGCTGTACACAACGCAACATAATACGCTTTGATACAGCAAACTAATTTTTATTTATCTGATTCTTTACCGGAATTTTCAGTTATAAGTATTTTTATTCTATTAATAAATATGTAGACTATGAGAGCCATAGAAATTGTAAGAGGAACTGCAAATATTATTTTAGTAACAGCAGGGAAGTAACTTGATTTAAGTATTAAAACAGTATATATAGCTATTGCAGTAAATAGTAAAGCTGATAATCCGGCAAGCAGAATATTTTTTAGTAATTTATTCATTATATATTTTCAAGTACCTCTCCGAACATTTCTCCGATTGCGATATCGGAAAAATGTTCACCAAAAGAAGAGTCAAGCATAATTTCGGTTTCTTCACCGGTTTTCATATTTTTAAGCTTTGCTTTATTTTCATTGAGTTCATTTTCTCCAAGAACCATTGTAAATGCTGCGCCCAGCTTATCAGAATATTTCATTTGCGCTTTGAGGCTTCTTCCTACGGTATCGTATTCAACCCACAGACCTGAGCTTCTCAGCTCTGCTGCAAGCTTCATAGAATAAGGTACTGCGGATTCGTCCATAGGTGCAATGTAAAGACTGCATCCCATGTCCTCAGCAAAAGATATTCCCTGATTTTCCATAGTAAGGATCAGACGTTCCAGTCCCATAGCAAAACCTAAAGCGGGAGTTTTTTGCCCTCCCATCTGTTCAATAAGACCGTCATAGCGTCCGCCGCCGCAGATAGTTCCCTGTGCGCCGATGTCTGTTGTGACAAATTCAAATACGGTTTTTGTGTAGTAATCAAGACCTCTTACTATTTTCGGGTCAACCGTATATTTAATATCCAGATTATCAAGATAAAATTTTAATTTTTCAAAGTGATCGGAGCATTCTTCACAAAGATAATCAAGAATCAAAGGAGCGTCTTTGGCAATTTCGGAGCACACAGGACTCTTACAGTCTAGAATTCGCATAGGATTTTTTTCCAGTCTTGAAAGACATGTATCGCAAAGCTTGTCTTTTTTATTTTCAAAATAAGCTTTAAGAGCTTTATGATATTCCGCTCTGCATTTAGGACAGCCGATAGAATTGATTCTTAGTTCAACATTTTTTATTTCAAGCATATTTATAATATCGTTTGCCATTGAAATAATGTCGGCGTCAGCGGACGGCAAAGAGCTTCCAGCCATTTCAACGCCGAACTGATGAAATTCTCTCAGACGTCCCGCCTGAGGACGTTCATGACGAAAACAGGAAAGTAAGTAAAAAACCTTTTGTGGCATAGCCTCGTTTAAAAGACCGTTTTGCATCATAGCTCTGATTGTTCCGGCAGTGCCTTCCGGACGGAGAGTAAATTTTGTTTCCTTTGCAATAACTGTGTACATTTCTTTTTGAACTACGTCTGTCGTTTCACCTACGGAACGCTGAAATAATTCAGTATTTTCAAAGGTCGGAATACGGATTTCCTTGAAGCCGTACATAGAAGCAACGTCTTTTGCGATATTTTCTACAGTATGCCATTTATTTATATTTTTGGGGATCACATCTTCAGTACCGTTTGGTCTTTTTATATTTAACGCCATAAAAATCTCCAATCTGCCGCAAAAGTATTTTTAAAGAAATTACGTGCGGCTGACGTATATTTCAGGTTCATACTATTATTTGACATGACAGCATTATTTAAATCGTCCCCGAAGGAACGATTTAATTGTTTTTATATATTGGGACTGCCGATTTCACGCCAGTCAAGGTCTCCTCGTTCAAGAGAAAGTATAAGAGCTTCAGCTGTTGCAATGTTAGTTGCTACCGGCACATTGTGAACATCGCACAATCTTAGAAGATTAATATCATTAGGTTCATTAGCCTTAGGATTGATCGGATCTCTGAAGAAAAGCAGTACGTCAATTTCATTGCATGAGATCCTTGCGCCGATTTGCTGACCTCCGCCTTGAGTTCCGCCGAGATAACGGACTATTTCCAGTCCGGTGGCTTCGCTTACTAGTTTACCGGTAGTTCCTGTTGCACATAAATTGTATTTTGACAGTATACCGCAGTAAGCGGTGCAAAATTGAACCATAAGTTCTTTTTTTGAATCGTGGGCTATTAAAGCTATTGTCATTTCAGGGTCCTTTCTATTACACATTAAGTAATACACAATAAAAATTTTGCGCAATTAAATTTACAGTACAGTTTACCGTAATATCATTAGTAAATAATTTCTGGAATCAGCAGATAAAAATGAAATAATTCAGCGTATACGGTGTTATAAAACTTGACATTTATATAAACTGTCTGATTTTTTGTTTACTAATTCATAATATATTATACCATAAAACGAGCAATTGTCAAAGAAAAATTTGTACCATTTATTAAAATCGTTTAAGTTGAATGATTTAAGATGTTAGCATTTGTATATTTTGACGAAATATAAAAAAGCAGGAAATTTTTCCTGCTTTTAATTATTCTTCAATTTGTGTGGTTATTACAGTAGTCGTTGTTTCGGATGCAGTAACTGTATTTCCGTTTTCATCTGTAACGGAAGTAGAAGCAGTAGTTTTAGGAGTTAAGAAATTGATATTATCAGAACCGTTTGCGCTGCCGTTTTCAGGGAAGTTTTTATAGTATGCCTGAATAATGCTTCTTATCATATATTTGGAGTATTCGCCTCCTTCAACGATTCCTGCAAATGCGATTTGAGGATTATCTGCCGGTGCAAATCCAATGAAAGCGGTATCTGTCAGTTCCTCACCGTTTCGCCAGTTCTGAGGAGTACCTGTTTTTATTGCAACATCAAAGCCTAAGTTTGACAGAGAATATTCAGCCGGAAAGTTATTGCCCGAAGCCAGAATCATACCTTGAGTAATAAAATCATAGACGTAATCATAGTTAAGATTTATTTGTTCTGCAATTTCAGGTTCATGATCCTTGACCTTTTCAGTCATCGAGTAGTCATAAATACTGTCTACAAGATGAGGCGTATATCTGACGCCTTTATTTGCAATTGTTGATGCCTGAACTGCCATCTGGAGCGGCGTTACCTGCATTTCTGACTGTCCGATACCTGCCTGCAAAACTTGACCGACGGTCCAGTCGAGACCGATTTCATCAAATCTTTCAGGGGTAGCAAACGCTCCTGCGTAGTCGCCGGTTTCCAAACCTGTGTGCTGACCGAAGCCGTACATTGAAGCGTATTCAGAAAGCTTGTCAATGCCAAGTCGGCGGCTTAGCTCATAAAAATAAATATTACATGAAACTCTGAGAGCTTCAGAGACTGCAATATCGTTATGATATCCTGTACATCCGTATGTTTGATCGTAGAAAGTCATTCTTTGAGCACAGTTAAATGTGCTGTATCCGGTAACGATTCCTTCGTTAAGTCCGGCGGTAGCGGTTATAGTTTTGAATGTAGAACCTGGTCTGTAAAGACCGCAGGTTGCTCTGTTGAAAAGAGGATTATCTTCATCATCAGAAAGTTCATCGTATTTTGATTTATAATCATTGAGATCAAATGTAGGTGCAGTTGCCATGGCAAGCACTGCATTGTCTTTTACGTCAAGAACTACTATGGAGCCGCATTTTACGTCTTTATATTCGTTGCTTGAACTTCTCAGGTAAGCTGTAAAATTTTCGAGGATTTCCTGTACATCCCGTTGATAATCACTGTTTATCGTAAGCTTTACGGTATTGCCGCCTTTGGGTTCTTCGGTTATATTGGAAGAAACAACCGAACCGTTTGTTACAGTAATTGTTTTTGTGCCGTCTTTTCCCTTTAATGTATCTTCCATTGCCTTTTCGATACCGTCTTTACCGACTGAATCGTTCATGGCATATCCTTTTTCTTTAAGTTCATCGTATTCTTCAGCAAAAATAGGACCGACAGTACCAATTTCGTGAGGAATTACGTCTCCCTGTGAAATTATACGAACAGCGTCTTCAACAACGTCGATTCCTTTGAGCTTTACGCCGAGTTCTTTGAGTTGTGTTACTACGTCTACAGGAATGTCTTCACAGAGAGTAAATGTATTGCCAAGTGAAAAGTCTCTCAGTAGCATTTCGTAGCGTATGCCAGCTATTATACGCTGCTCTTGTTCAGTATAATCTTTATCTGATATTTCGTAGTCGTCAAGAAGCTTATCAATGCAGTTTTCAGCCGTAGCGTAAACATTTACGCCTACAAGACTTTTAAGTTTTTCAATATCGCTGTCCCGATCCTTTTTAAATTCGTAAGGTTTACTGTCCGAAATTGGAATAGTTTCATTCCATTCCAGTTTATTTTCTTTGAGTATTTCAACGGTCTGAATTATAATTTCATTTGCTTCTTTATTATCGGACGGAAACAGAGAAGCATCAATTATAACGTTGAATCCGACTTTATTTTCAATTATGGGATTGCCTTTGCTGTCAACAATTTGTCCTCTTGTGGCCTTTATTGTCTGAGTATACAGGGATGTGTATTCAGATTCCTGAAGATAGGCGTCTCCGTTGACGATCTGAATTGTCATAAGCTTTATGCAGCCGAGAGCTACAGCAATTACTACCAGAATTGCCAGAAAGGCAGTTCTGAGTCTATCAAGTATTTCTTTCATTGTTATCCTTTCCTTTACAATATTCCGTTATACTTTCATAGCTTCTTCGATTGTCTTTGCTTTTTTCGGATAAAATCTTCTGACAATTGGTTTTACAATAAGATAAACTATCGGAGAAATAATGATTGTGTATAAAATACACGGAATTGAGATTTTTGAAAAAACATACCCCGAACCTTCATAATCCCACATTGCATAGTAAAAGAAATAGTCAAGCAGCTGATAGACTGTTGTATAAACAGCTGTCAGTGTTATGACGTTAATTACATTCTGGAACAGCAGATGTCTGAACAGAATTGTTGTGGTAACACAAAAAATGATAAACGTTACACTGCTGTAACCAAAAAAACGTCCGCTTGCTTCATCAAAAAGCAATCCGCAGATTCCTCCCAGAAAGGCGGCGGGATATTCCCCTTCATTCATACAGATACATACGCACAGAGGAATGAAATATATAGGTTTGACACCTTTTCCTATATTTATCAATATTGCCGATACAAATATAAGAAATATGTATAAAGCCCAGCGGATAATGGCATAATATCTTATTTTCTGTATTCTTGTCATTGGTTTGATAGACATTACTCTTCACCGCTTTCAGTTGTTTCTTCTGTATTTTCAGTAGCGTTTGTATTATCAGTACTGTCCGGTTCGGTAGTATCGGTAGTATTTTCTGTAGTTTCTTCTCCGATATTTCCTGTTGGAATCTGTTTTTCAGCTTCTGTTTTATCGAAATCTGTAATAACCATTACATTATTTATTTTATTAGGATTTACAGCAGGCTCGATTATTGCATAAGCAGTAAGTCCGCTTTCTTCAATACCGGTTTCAGTGACGTTTCCGATCACGTATCCCTGAGGGAACTGTCCGCTGTTGCCGGATGTAATAATAAGATCGCCTTTTTTGATTTTGTTATTTTTATCAAGATAAATCATTTTGCACTTGCCGCTGGAGGCATAAGTAAGGCTGCCTTCTATAATACCTGTATCACGGCTTTCAACACAAAGTCCTCCAATGGAAAGATCAGGGTGGAGCAGTGTTCTGACCGTTGCGTATGAGTTTGCGACTTCTACGATTACACCTACTAGTCCTTCAGAGGTAACGACCGGATCATAAAGCTTGATTCCGTCGTTTGAGCCTCGGTCAATGACAAAAGTTCCGTATGGATCATTTGTCATTCTGGAAATTACCGTACATGGCGGCGACAGAACAAAATCTTCATTTTCTTCTTTAATGCCAATAAATTTTCTTAAATCCTCATTTTCAGATTTTATATCTTCATAGTCAATAAGACGGTTGTTTAAATCGGCAATTTGTTCCCGTAGCTTACGGTTTTCTTCAACGTATTCTTCTGAATTTACAAACAGGTCAATAACCAGTGAAACCTTATCGGAAATGACATTGGAGAAACGTTTCACAGGATTAAGGACCGTACCGATCAGCTGAGAGCCTTCAGGGGTTTTGCCGTTCTTTGTTACCGAATATAGCCCAATTCCCAGGAAAAAAGCTGTTATACAGACTATTACCTTAAATTTGAAGCTTTTAAAAAACTGGTTCACTTTATGTTTTCTCCTTTCTGATCTTTCAGGGCGTATATGAAATCTGGTAAGATTATGAAGTTTTCAGATATGCTCTGCTTAAAGGCAGGTTATCCTGCCTTAATAGTAGTGAACGTCGTCAGTTAATGCGTCCTCAAATTTGTCAAGATCCTCAAGTATTTTACCTGTTCCTTCAGCTACGCAGTCGAGAGGATATTCTGCAATATATACGGGCATTCCCGTTTCACGGCTTATTAGCTTATCCAGTCCTCTGAGCAGCGCTCCGCCTCCGGCAAGAGTAATTCCCTGATCGATAATATCTGAGGACAGTTCCGGCGGAGTTTTTTCCAGAGTAGTTTTTATGGCTTCAATAACTCTTGCAAGAGGTTCTGTAAGAGCGTCTCTTATTTCGGTAGAAGTAACAGTTATATTTTCCGGGAGACCGTTTAATAAGTTTCTTCCTTTTATTTCCATTGTTCTTTCGTTTTCGCTTGGATATGCGGAACCTATTTCAATTTTTATATTTTCAGCAGTTCTTTCACCGATCAGTAAATTATATTTCTTTTTGATAAGAAAAAGCATTGTAACTTGAGAATAAAGGTGGTATATTATATTAGTATATTTCTTAAGTTATCAAAAATAATATAAATATCAGACTTAGAAAAGAGATTGTTATGGCGTTGATAGATATTCATACACATATATTATATGGAGTTGATGATGGAGCAAAGGACATCAATGATTCAATGGGATTGTTGGATGAAGAACGGGAACACGGCGTGGATCAGGTAATACTGACTCCGCATTACGGTCCGAAGTTTGGACATCCAGATACAGAAGTATTAAGAGAGAAGTTTGAGGCGATCAGAGAGAAGGCACACAAGTATTATCCAGAGATTCAGCTATACCTTGGGAGCGAATTATATTATCAGCAAGGGACAGTTTCAGATCTGAAACAAGGGAAAGCATTGACGATGAATGGGACCCGTTATGTTTTAGTGGAGTTTGCGACATCAGATGCCTATTCGCATATATATCGCGCGGTTCAGGATTTTGTATATGCAGGATATATTCCGATCCTTGCGCATGTAGAGCGATACAAAGCAGTTTTCGGACATGTAGACAAGATTGTCGAACTGATCGAAACAGGTGCATATATTCAGATAAATGCGGAAAGCCTGATCGGAGGAATTTTTGATAAACGAGCATCTTTTTGTAAGAAGATTATGAAAGAAGGACTGGTTCATTTCCTTGGAACGGATTGTCACGATTTTCGGACAAGAAGACCAAATATGAAATCGGCAGCAGAAGTTGTACGGAAGAAGCATGCGGACCAGATTCTTTATGAGAATCCAAGGAGAATGCTTGAGGGGAAAAGTATTTAATTAAAGAAGGGATAAAAACATCTATGTACGAATTAGAGAATGATGATGAGATCGAGATTGATTTAAGGGAATTGTTTTTGGCATTGAAGAAGAAGATCGTTTGGATTTTGTTGACAGCAATCGTCTTTGCAGGGGCATCAGGATTGATCACGAAGTTTGCGATGACACCGATCTATTCTTCTACAGCACAGCTTTATGTTGTATCCAAAGGTGGACTTTCACAGCTTACAGATCTTACAATGGGGAGTCAGTTAACACAGGATTATATGGTAATTGTTAAGACAAGGCCAGTCCTTGAACAGGTGATCGCAGATCTGAAGCTTGATATGGATTATAAAGAATTAGAGAAGAAGATAACGGTAGAGAATCCATCTGATACACGTATCATGCAGATCACGATAACAGATAAGGATGCAGCACTTGCACAGAGCATCACACAGGATCTTGCAGAAGTAACAGCGAAGACAGTTGCAGAGAAGATGGATGTGAAATCACCAACGATCATCGAAAAGGCATATAAGGCAGATAAACCAGACAGCCCAAGTCTTAAGAAGAACGTATTGATCGGAGCAGTTCTTGGATTTATATTGATGGCAGCAGCCATTGTGATCCAGTATCTGATGAACGATACGATCCTGAAAGAAGAAGATATTGAGAAATATCTTGGAATTAATACTTTAGCGCAATTACCTTTGGTAAAGGGAACTACAAAGCGAACAAAGAAAGTAAAGAGGGCGAGGGAATAAGATGAAGAAATTAGTAATGGATCTTCCAGAGATCAATGATTATCGTATGGTAGAAGGACTAAACCAGCTAAAGACGAACTTAGCCTTCTGCGGAAAAGATATTAAAGTGATCACAATGACAAGCAGTGTTCCGAATGAAGGAAAGAGTTCTGTTTCTCTGAGCCTTTCAAGAACACTTGCAGAAAGTGGAAAGAAGATACTGATGGTGGATGCTGATTTAAGAAAATCAGTAATGGCAGCCAGATATCATATACAGGGAATCGATAAAGGATTAAGCCATTATCTGACAGGACAGGCAGAAGTGGAGGATATCATCTACGAGACAGAAGTGGAGGGACTTTGTATTACAGTAGCTGGTCCTCTGACACCAGATCCAACAAGCATTTTGGATTCTGAGCAGTTTGAACAATTCATTGAGAATGTTAGGGATATGTTTGATTATGTGATCATTGATGCACCACCGCTAGGTGTTGTCATTGGTAAATATACAGATGGAGCAGTCATCGTGATCGAGCAGGGAGTGATCAAACGTAAGATCGTTCAAGATGTCATCAAGCAGTTGAAGAGGGGCGAGGTTCGTATCCTTGGGGCTGTATTAAATAAAGTTGATGAGCGTATCGGTGCTTATGGTAATTATGAGTATAAATATTCATATTCATATTACGGTGAGTCAGATACGGAAAAAAATCACCCAAATACTTAATAAGGAGGAATGTAAGTATGAGTAACAAAATCATCAAGAAAGCAGCAGCTTGTGGATTATCCGCAGTTATGGCTTTCGGACTTGTCGCAGTAACAGAAGCACCAAAAACAGCTAATGTTAGTGCAGCAACAAAAAAGGTAAAGAAATTATCTTTTAAGAAGAAAGGGTATGTGATCAGTGCACCAGGACACTGGATGAATGCAAAGACACGCCTGAAATTCTCACCAAAAAGTGCTAAAACTTATAAGTTAAAGTACAAAACAAGCAACAAAAAGATTGCTACTATTTCTAAGAATGGTATCATCCGTGCAAAGAAAAAAGGTACAGTAACAATCACAGCAATTGCTAAAAACAACAAAAAAGCAAAGGCTACAACAAAGGTTACAGTTGGTAAAGTTGTTAAAACTTTAAAATTCAAAGAGGGAAAAAAGAAAACAGTAACAGCTGGAAAGAAATTCACTCTTCACCCAACTTACTCACCAAAGAAAGCTTCTACAAAAGCTGTAACTTTCAAATCTAGCAACAAGAAAGTAGCTACAGTAACTTCTAAAGGTAAAGTAACTGCAAAGAAAGCTGGTAAAGTAACAATTACAGCAACATGTAAAGATGCAAAAGGTAAGAAAGCTAAATTTACAGTAACAGTAAAAGCAGCTCCAGCACCTGCAAAAGTTGTAACACCTGAAATTGTAAAACCAGTTGTAAAAGATAACACAGCTGAATATACAGGATTAGTTGCTAATGCTGACAAATACGTTTTAACTCGTGGAAAACAGACAGTTGAGATCTCTGCAGCACAGGTTAAAGAAGCATTAGGATATATTGCTGATCCAGCAGCTGGATTCAAAGCATGGGAAAGCAAAGAAAACTTTACATTAGGTGTATTATCAGCTACTGGTAAAGGTGCTACAAAGACAGCTACGATCAAAGGTACATCTAACTATGATGGAAAATACACAGCAACAGTTACAAAAGTATCTGATACAGAATACGCTGTTGTAGCAAAATCTGAAAAAGGTCAGAACCACAACATCAAAGTTACAGTAGCAAAAGACGGTACAGTAACAGCTATAAGTGCTAAATACGTTGTAACAAGCGACAAAAACGCTACAAACATCGTAGTAAAAGATGCAGCTGGAAAAGTTATTGCTTCTGCAACAGCAAAAGATGGTAAATACACAGTAAAATTACCAGCAGACAAAGCAAAAGATTTAACAATTACACAGTATGTAGCAAAATAATCAATTGCTGAGTGATAAAGGAATCTTGGAGGAGCTTTCCTCCAGGATTCTTTTTCTATAAAAGAATTTTCTATTTAAGAAGGATCAGGAACATGAAGAAAAAGATAATGACGATGCTGATGTTGCTTGCAGTTTCCTGCATGATCATGCCAACAAATGCGAAAGCTGCCAAAAAAGCATATATCAAAACATCAACAGGAAGCAAGGCAACGGTTTTTGTTGGAAAAACTTTAAAATTAAATGCAAAAACAGTTGGGAAAAAGAAAAAGATCACATATAAGACATCCAAAAAATCTGTAGCGACAGTAAATAAAAAGGGTGTGATCAAAGGAAAGAAATACGGAACTGCCAAGATCACAATGAAAGCTTCTGGAGTGAAAACAAAGAAGATCACTGTATATGTAAGAAAAGCAGCGACAGGGATCAAACTTTCATCTGCACAGACGATCAATTTCTACAAGACAGGAAACACTGACCAGATCAAAGCAACAGCTTTACCTGGAGGAAAACAGATGGCATCAAAAACTCTGACTTATAAGAGCAGTAATCCACAGGTAGCAGTGGTTAACAGCAAAGGAAAAGTGACAGCTAAAAAAGGCGGATACAGCAGAATTCAGATTTCTACCGCTGCAAGATCAGGAAAGATCTGCACAAAAGATGTTGATGTTTTTGTATATGATGGATTTGATGATGTATGCAGTGAAACATCTGGAAGCAAGACAACATTTACATTTAATCCAAACTGGGGATCCGTCACAATCTATTTTACAAGTCAAACAGGAAAACAATATTCTTATAAAGTGGATAGCATCAAAACAGAATTTAATATGCTGGCGAATGTCAAAGGATTTGCAGACGAACGTAATGGTGTAGCAGTGAGCAAAGACAGTGCGAGAAAGGCGAACATCATTAATTTCAAGATCATTGAAACTGGTGAAGATTATGATGTATTAGCGGATGCCCAGAGATATCAGCTGACATTTTATAAAGCGTTGAATAACAAAGTGACATTCAATGTAGAAAAATAAAAAGATAAGAAAAATACTTGACAATAAAAATGAAAGCATGATATAATGTCAAAAGTTGTGAAGAACAACAGAAACAACAAAGAAGAGTATCCACTCTCACCTTAGCACATATGATAGATTAGGAAGTGACTTGGGTTAATATTTAAGAATATGATATTTCGTGATCATGCTTGAATTTTATGTGGATAGTCTTATAACTATCCACTTTTTTAATTATCATGGAGGTGTAATTATTAGCGATTTAATGATTAACGGACAGATCAGAGATAAAGAAGTACGTCTGATCGCGAATGATGGCGAGCAGCTTGGAGTTATGTCCGCAAGGGAAGCACAGAAGTTAGCAGATGAAGCAGGATTAGATCTTGTCAAGATCTCACCAAAGGCAAAACCACCGGTTTGTAAGATTATCGATTACGGTAAGTACAAATACGAGCAGACAAGAAAAGAAAAGCTGGCAAAGAAGAAACAGAAAGTCATCGATGTGAAAGAAGTCCGCATGTCACCAAACATTGACACAAACGACTTAAACACAAAGATTAATCATGCAAAGAAATTCCTTGCAAAAGGTGCGAGAGTGAAAGTCACACTTCGATTCAGAGGAAGAGAACTTGCTCATGTGAATGCAAGCAAGTATATCCTAGATGATTTTGCGAAAGCATTAGAAGATGTAGCCACCATCGATAAGAAACCAAAGTTTGAAGGAAGAAGCATGACAATGTTTTTAGCTCCAAAGAACAACTAGGAGTTTAAGATATTCAAATATGAGTAGATACAAGCAGGATTAAGGAGGAAATAACCATGCCAAAAATGAAGACATGTAGAGCAGCTGCAAAAAGATTTAAAAAGACAGGAACAGGAAAATTAAAAAGAAATAAGGCATACAAAAGCCATATCTTAACAAAGAAATCTCCTAAGAGAAAGAGAAATTTAAGAAAAGCTGCAATGACAGATGCAACAAATGAAAAGAACATGAAGAAGATTTTACCATATCTGTAAGATGGATCGTTAAGGAGGAAATGTAAGCAATGGCAAGAATCAAAGGCGGAATGAACGCAAAGAAAAAACACAATAGAGTATTAAAACTGGCTAAAGGATATAGAGGAGCTAGATCTAAACAGTATAGAGTAGCAAAACAGTCTGTTATGAGAGCTTTAACAAGTTCTTACGCAGGAAGAAAACAGAGAAAACGTCAGTTCAGACAGTTATGGATCGCACGTATCAACGCTGCTACAAGAATGAACGGACTTTCTTACAGCAAATTCATGCACGGATTAAAAT
>ENA-OPAV01001603-OPAV01001603.1-human-gut-metagenome-genome-assembly--contig:-NODE-1603-length-14924-cov-3.431031_pt1 | contig 14924 bp, 12 predicted proteins | sample MGYA00241056_ERZ501428 | MGnify/ENA primary metagenome ERZ501428 (study PRJEB25962, sample SAMEA2042621) | human gut metagenome | biome: human gut; feature: human-associated habitat; material: faeces... | reverse complement strand
CTTCCGATCAGTATCAATGTGGAATCTCTTCTTTTGCGTGAAGAAAAGGATGCTTATCTGTTTCGTATTCCCCGTGGCAGGTTAGGAGAAAATCTTTCCAGTGTCATACGGATCAAAAAGTCAGACTGTATTCTTTTGGATGAGGGACAGACTGTGATAACCTGCCTGAAACGAGAGGGAGACATCTGGGGATATGCACTGGATCAAAGGCAGAACATCCATGAGAAAGAAAAAGTGAAACTGGACATTGCAAAATTGGAAAAAGCATTTGCCCCGGTGGGAAATGACCGTGTGAAAATGATCGAAAAACTGAAACCGGAGTATGCAGCGATCTTTCCCTCTTTTAATCAGGGACAGGAGATGAAAGAAAAATCTTCTGTCCCTGAACCGGTTCCAGAGCAAACAGTGGGAAAAGTATTGTCCCTGGAAAAAATGAAAGAGCGTTATCAAAGTCCGGAATATATCCCGGTAACCTTTGACATGGAAACACAGATGGTGGCAGAATCACCGAATCTCTATATAGCCAATCTTCCAAAGGAGCCGCAGGAATCCAAAAACTTTGTCCGGTGTATTTCCTTGGATAAGGCAGAAGTAAGCATTTCGGAGGATGGAAAACGGCTGCAGGCATACCTGAAGCGGAGCGGAACTTCTGAGGTTCTGGAGGGAAAAGAGCTGCGAAAATACAGCAAAAAGAATGAAGACATTGCAGCGGAGTGTCTGAAGTATCAGAGAAGCAGAGGGAAAGAGAGGCAGCCGATACCGGAAGAGATATTGCGGCACAAACTGGATGGAAACATTAAGAAACGATAGGAAAGCAGTGTGAAATAAATGATCAGCGTTTTTACACGGCGAATTTATAGTTTTGGCTCAAACTTTGTGGGCTGAGAAAGGAATATAGGATCCATATGAAACGAAAGAAAGAACACTCCCGTGCAACGCATGTTGCCGGTGACAACAGAAAAAGAAGATTACACCAATTATTCAAAGTGTGTGCGGTTTTGTTACTGCCCACACTTTATTTGTTTTACAGTCTTAGCGGATTGTATCTTGTGGATGTGGAAATATCAAAATTGAAAGAACAGATCGTCTGGTGTCTGTTGCATCCGTTGAAAGTTTATAATGACAAAAGTTACAGTATGGTTCTGGTGGGAGGTTTGCTGTGGATGCTCTGCAGTTTTCAGGCATACAGTAAAAGCGACCATAACCGGATGCCCGGCAATGAGTTTGGTTCTGCCAAATGGGGCGAAGTGCGGGCATTCAATGAAAAGTATGCCGCAAGGACAGAAGAGACAAAGTCCGGTCTGTCTCCGGAAAACAAAGTATTATCTCAAAATGTGCGTTTCCGCTACGACTCGGATACCCTTCGCAATAACAACATCGTGGTTGTCGGCGGCAGTGGTGCCGGTAAGACAGCGTTCTTCTTGACACCGAATCTAATGTCATTACACGACTGCAACATCTATACGGATCCGAAGGGAAGCCTTGCGGAGGAGCTGGGAGCATGGCTGGCGAAACAGAAGGATACCAGAGTATATACGCTGAACCTGTGTGAAATGGAGAAAAGCATGCATTTCAATCCGTTTCCGTATATCCGCAGTAAGAGCGATATCACGAAGCTGGTGACGAATCTGATCCAGAATACAAACTCAGAAAATATCAAAAATTCTTCTCAGGATCCTTTCTGGGAAAAGGCAGAGCGGATGTTCCTAGAAAGCCTTTTTCTCTATGTATGGATGGAATGTCCGAAAGGTGTATATAATCCGAAAAGAGGAAAGGCAGAACTTCTGCAGAGAAACTGGAAATCCATTCTTTACCTGTTAGATGAGGCACAGTTTGTGGATGAAGATACGCCGCCAAAGTTAGACGAACGCATGAAAGAACTGGCGAAGAAAAAGCCGGATCATCCGGCCGTAAAAGCATACCAGCGTTATAGAGGCGGTCCGGATGAAACGATCCGTTCCGTCATTATGACAGTCAATGCTCGGATGCAGCCCTTTGATAATGAGGAACTTCTAGAGATCTTTTCATCTAATGACATCCCACTGGACGAGTTTGGAACGGGAATGGATGGAGATGGGAAAACAAAGAGCAACCTCTTTATCATCATTCCGGATGATGACGATACTTTTAACTTCGTACCGGGGATGGTGTATACGCTGCTTTTTCAGGAGCTATACCGGCAGGCGAGATTCTTTGGCGGAAAACTGCCGATGGATGTGGGATTCTGGCTCGATGAAATGGCAAACATCAAGATGCCGAATAACTTTGATAAGATCCTTGCCACCTGTAGAAGCCGTGGTGTGTACTGTGTGCCAATCCTACAGTCTTTGGCACAGTTAAAAACGCTTTTTGCGGATGGAGCATGGGAAGGCATTGTCGGAAACTGCGACACTTTTATCTATCTGGGCGGTAATGAAGCAAGCACCTATGAATATGTCTCAAAGCTGCTTGGAAAATGGACGATCGACAAACGAACCAGTGGAGAAAGCAAAGGAACCAGCGGTTCTTACAGTGAGAATTACGATGTGCTTGGCAGGGAGCTGATGTTAGAGTATGAGCTTCGCCTGTTGCCGGATGATGAATGTATTATTTTTGTGCGTGGGGAAAATCCGATTCGGGATAAGAAATGGTTCCCGTGGGAACACGAAGCATATCTGGAAGCAAGAAAATGTGGTGCTTTTGTCCCGGCGGTGCAGAAAGAAAAACAGAAACAGCAGATGGAAGAATGTGACTTTATCGGGGAAGAGTCATTGAAATATCTCAAAAAGCAACAATCGAAAAATGAAAACATCCGGCTGTATGAACTGGACGCCTTTTCTTTTATGATGATGGATCTGGATGTGATGGAGAAGAAGATTCATTCCACGCCAAAAGATGTCAAAGGAGCAGAAGTGGAAAAGACGATCACTGCCGGCATGATCCAGTCTGCGGTAAATTATGAAATGAAACGGGAAGCGGAAGAGCGCAAAGCATGGTTTATCGAAAACTTTGATAAACTCGCACTGCTTGATATCTATGCTTCCGAGTGGACGAGCGAGACAAGAAGAAAAGTAATCCGCGAACTGCTGCAGGCAGGAGCAGAGGAGGATGTGATCAAGTCCATCATCCGTCCGGAGATTGAGGAAGGACAGGTGCTGCAGAAGAAGGGGATGTGGCTGGAGATGAGGGGAAAAGAGAGCTAAACAAACTCTGAGATTCAGTATTTTAATGCTTTTGGACTGATTTCGCTTTGCATAGATTATATTCAGAGTTTGCATTTTGTCAGATGGATTATAGGAAATTAATTATTTAGGATTACATCCATTTTGCTTTCGTTGATGAAGAGTGATGAGGTGGTCGAAGGTTTCTATAAACTCACCAATTCTATGTTGTTCATCTCTGGATTTTGGAATCATAAATGCAAATGCATCAATCTCTTTAGAAGATATATTTGGTTGTGCCCCTGCTACAAGAACAGATGCCAATTGGTCAATAAATAATTGTGTCTTTACCATTGTTTTGATAAAACTATACTCGCATTTCTCTGTTGGTGTAAAATATCCAACACGCTGGTTTTGGTAATATTTATGCCCCTTTTCAGCATGTAGTATAGACACTTTACCAGTTGTTGCACCTGACATTGCAAGTACAGCTGCACCATTATAAAGAGAATAAATATCATCATCCTCTTGCTCGTTATAGTATACAAAATCAGCACCTACGGTTCCATTAGAAAGTATATTTGAGATGCGAATAATGGGTACTCCGTCTGTACTATATTTACTACTCTTAAATGCAAATCCACCTCTTAATGGTGCAATATCCCCCAACTTACGCTGTTCCCAAGTAGAAACTCAACCCATATTTTTGTAATTTTGAAAAATTACAAAAATATGGGTTGACAACTTTTGATTTCTAGAGTATTATATGCATGTAGCATGAAGATGTAATTATGGAAAGGCACAAAATGAAAATAGAAGATGTTATTACAATTGCAATGGGAACTCCTCAATTTAGAATAAAGGAGTCATTGTTGGATTCGGCACCTACCTATAACTTTTATGGGCAACAAGAGTTGGAGAACGATTTGGTTGGGATTGAATTAGGTGGAGAGGAAGCGAAAACTATATCGACCTTGGATGATTTAAGTCTGATAAAAGGGGGCGATATTCTATTTAGCTTGATTTCCGGAAGAGCAACAATTGTTAGGCATAACCATCAAGGATATTTGTATACACAAAATTATGCTAAATTGATTCCACAAGAAAGAATAGATGGTAATTATTTAGTGTATTTGCTGAATGAAAGTGAATTTATAAAGAGGCAATGGTTAAAAGAACTTCAAGGTTCGGCAGTTTTAAAACATACAGTAAAACAGCTGAGAAGATTGGAATTACCCAAGTTGCATTCTTGTGAAAAACAAAAAATCATAGGTGATATTTATTTTAAACAATTACGGTTGCATGCATTAAAAACGCGGGTTGCTGAGTTGGAGAAAGTATTAACAATAGAAAAACTTAAGGAGGTAGACGGATGAATGAGCAAATGTTTGAAACAGAGCTGATTCAGTATATTACTACAGGAACTATCACTAATCCTGAATGTTTAGCAGGAATCCCTGAATTTTCTGCTATAGGTTTAGGAAACAGAGTTGTTAAAACAAAACTCTGGAAATATGAACCAGATATCAAAACAACACCTCAGCTTTGGGATAATTTCAAGACAATACTGGAACAGCATAATCAAAATGTGTTAGAGCATCCTATGAGTGAAGCGGAGTTCAATCAGGTGAAAAAAATCATATCAGATTTACACACTCCATATGAAGCAGGACAATTTCTTTATGGATTGAATGGTGTGTCTCAGATAGAGATAGATCTTGACGATGGACGCCATGTATTTTTAACTGTATTTGATCAAAAAGAGATTGGTGCAGGAGATACGGTTTATCAAGTTGTAAATCAAATTGAGCGTCCAGCGGTCATAAATGGTAAAATGAATCGTCGTTTTGACACAACGCTTTTAATTAATGGACTTCCTATTATTCAAATTGAAGAAAAAAGAGATACTCATGATGTTAATGAAGCCTTAAATCAGATGCATCAGTACATTGATGAAGGACAGTATGGCGATATTTTTTCGGCATTACAGATTCTGATTGCAATGACGCCAAATAATGTAAAATATATGGCAAATACAACTTCGGAGAAGTTTAATAAGGATTTTGCATTTCACTGGCAGAGAAGAAGTGACAATGGTATTGTAAGAGACTGGAAGGAATTTGCAGATTCTATGTTGTCAATACCTATGGCACATCAGATGGCAACAAACTATATGATTCTTGATGGTACGCCGAATAAGCAGACGCTAAAGGTGATGCGTCCATACCAGGTGTATGCAACGCAGGAAGTTATAGAGGGGATTAAAAAAGTTGACTTTGATTTTGGAAACAATAGAGTGGGCTATATTTGGCATACTACCGGATCAGGAAAGACGATTACCTCGTTTAAGACAGCTTGGTTAGCTAGCCGTATGCCTAAAGTTGATAAAGTTGTCTTTGTAGTTGACCGTATTCAGCTGACGAAACAAACCAATGAGAATTATAGGGCTTACGACCCGGATGCAACAGATCAATTTGATGGTATTGTACAGGATACCAATAATACAACGGATTTGAGCCGTAAACTGAAATCGAAGTCAAATGGGATTATTGTTACTTCTGTGCAGAAACTAGATTCTCTAATTAAGAGGAAATCCTTTAAGACACCAGAAAAGAATATTGTATTTATTGTTGATGAAGCGCATCGTTCTACTGGTGGAGAATCTTTTGAAAATATTCAAAAGGCATTTAAACATGCTGCATGGGTAGGATATACAGGTACTCCAATGTTTGATGAAACAACAAAGGGATTGAGAACGGAGGATATCTTTGGACCACTGCTTCATGCTTATACGATTCGGGAAGCAATTGCTGATCGAAATGTATTGGGATTTAAGGTGGATTTTGAAACTACGATTCCAGAAGATGAAATGAAACAGAAATATCTTCCTGATTTTTATAAGGAAAAATATCCTAAATGGTCGGAAGAAAAAATTCAGGACAAAATTAATAATTTAACTATGGAGGACATGGATGATGCGATTGAGCCTAGTTTTTATGACGAAAACTTAGATCATATAAAACTGGTTGTAAAAGATATATATGATAAATGGCAAAATCGATCAAATGATGGAAAGTATAATGCTCTTTTGACTACACATGTTGGTGGAGGAAAAGCAAGTACCCCAATGGCAATGATGTATTTTGATGAATTTCAAAGAGTGAATCGGGAGCGTGAAGAACAGGGACTATTTACGCTTAAAGTGGCAGTAACATTTAGTGCAAATAATACAAATAATGACAGTATGCTTGCAACTAATAATGGATTGCATAGAGCAATGGATGCTTATAAAGAGAAGTTTGGCGTAGAGTTTACTATGGGAGATGTTTCCGGTTATACACAAGATGTAATTTCCAGATTGAATAAAACTGCTAGTGATGGCAATTTTCTGGATCTAGTAATTGTTGTGGATCAGCTGCTCACCGGATTTGATGCACCGGAATTAAATACTTTATATGTTGACAGAACATTAAAAGGTGCTGGACTGATACAGGCTTATTCGAGGACAAATCGAGTGGCTGATATGCAAGAAAAACCATGGGGACGTGTAGTGAATTATCGTTGGCCGGCAGAGAATGAAAAACTCATGAATGAGGCTCTTGCAGTTTATGCTAACAAAGATTCTGCCACTTTATCTGATGAAGAAAGAGGAAGGCAAAATGTCAAGGATGGGATTACAGCACCTAAATTTAGCGATGTTCTAGGTGAAGTTAAAACAGTAGTAAATAAGTTGTCTGATATGACAAGCGAATTTATTCAGTTGCCACCATCTGAGCAGCAGAAGGAAAATATGATTGAACGACTTCGCGAATATAATGCAGGAATGGCAAAATTAAAACAATATGCTTATGATCCGGATAATAAATCAGATGAGGGATTTGATTACAATAATCCAGATGACTTGATTAGAAAAGTCGGAATGACGCCGGAGCAGGAAGTAATGTTGACAACTGTTCTTACAAATGAACTGAAGGCTTATATTTCAAAGAAAAAAGGTATTCCTGTATATCAAATTGAACTTCGTATGACTCATGTTAAAGATATTAAGATTGATTATGATTATCTTACGGAGTTGGTTAATAATCTGTTAAATGCTGTGCATGATGGCAATGATCAAGAAGCTGATGAAACGAAAGACAAAATTGATCAATTTGCAAATGGGCTAGATGATCGTGCTTATGCCACAAAGATTTTAAATGCTGCGGATGCTATTCGTAAAGGTGAATATCCACCGAAAGGTTCGGGTTTCCAATATCCGGCACATCTTAAAGATTGCGAAAAAGTAATTCATGCTGCAAATACTATAAGCATTAACAGGGTGTTCCTTAATTTTCGAGGGAAATGGGGGATTACCGATGTGATAACAAGTGCAGAAATGCGTGCATTATTTAGTCGACATCGTTATGGCAAACAAGATTTAGATGATGCTGGTGAAATAAGCGACATTATAAAGAGTGCTAGTGAAGAGTATAAGACGATGGCTCTAGATGAAGAGGTACAGGCTTTGTCTAGAATTAAATATCGTAACGGTTTAAGAGAAGCAATTTATAAGTTGGCTGATAAGATGGTCGAAAACTAAAAAGGAGGAAAATAATGAGTGATAAAAAGAGAGTACCTAAACTTAGATTCCCGGGTTTTACGGAACCTTGGGAACAGCGTAAGTTGGGGGAGATTTCAGAATTTAATCCGAAAGCGGTCCTTCCTGATGTATTTGAATATGTTGATCTGGAATCGGTTGTTGGAACAGAAATGATTGCACATAAAACAACTGAGAAAGCAAATGCTCCATCTCGAGCACAAAGATTAGCTCAAACTGGAGACTTGTTTTTTCAAACAGTAAGGCCATATCAAAAGAACAACTATCTGTTTGAAAAGCCGGATACTGACTATGTTTTTTCTACTGGCTATGCTCAGATGAGACCAAAGATTGATGGATACTTTTTGCTTTCTTCTGTTCAAACTGAGCAATTTGTAAAAAATGTTTTAGATAGATGTACTGGAACAAGCTATCCTGCGATAAATTCAAATGATTTGGCAGAAATGACTGTTAATATTCCAGTCAAACAAGAAGAAGCAAAAGAAATCGGTGATTACTTTAGAAACCTCGATAACCTTATCACCCTTCATCAGCGAGAGTTGGATCACCTGCAACTACTAAAAAAAGGTATGCTACAACAAATGTTTATATAAAAAGAAAGAGAGGATAACGAAATGAGTGATTTAAATACAATAACATCCAAATTGTGGGCAATGGCTAACGAGTTAAGAGGAAATATGGATGCTTCAGAGTATAAAAATTATATTTTGGCATTTATGTTTTATAGATATTTATCAGAACATCAAGAGCAGTATTTGGTGTCTCAAAATGTAATTGATATTGAAACAAATCAGACAATAAATGAGGCGTACAAAGAACAGGCGAGTGGGGATGATCTGAATGATTATATTGAAGATATTTCATCAGCACTTGGCTATGCGATTGAACCAAACGATACTTGGGCTTCTCTTGTAGAGAAGATTGAGAACAGCGAAGTGATTCCAAGCGATTATCAGACAATTTTTGTTAATTTTGATGAACATGCGAAATTGAACAGAGAGGCTGAAAAAGACTTTAGAGGAGTATTCAATGACATAAACCTTGGTGATTCGAGACTTGGATCATCCACCAATGAGCGCGCAAAATCATTAAATCGTATTGTGAAACTTGTTGATGGTGTTGAATATAGGTCTGATGATGGTAAAGATATTCTTGGTGAGATTTATGAATATTTAATTGGACAGTTTGCTGCCTCTGCAGGCAAAAAAGGTGGTGAGTTTTATACCCCGCATGAGGTGTCCAAGATTTTGGCAAAGGTTGTTACTGATGATGTAGAAGAATCAGACAGTGTATTCAGTGTATATGATCCGACATGCGGATCGGGGTCCTTGCTTTTGACTGTTCAAGATGAGATACCAGGTGGAAGCAACGCGGGAGCTGTTAAATTTTATGGTCAGGAACTTAATACGACTACATACAACTTGGCTCGAATGAATTTGATGATGCACGGAGTGGCATATCAGAATATGAATTTATCTAATGCTGATACATTAGAGAGCGATTGGCCTGATGGTTTGGATGCAAAGGGAATTGATCAGCCTAGATGCTCATTTGATGCAGTTGTTGCAAATCCGCCATACTCGGCACATTGGGATAATTGTGAGTCAAAACTGAAAGATCCAAGGTTTAGGGATTATGGAGGAAAGCTTGCACCGAAAACAAAGGCAGATTATGCTTTTGTTCTTCATGGATTATACCATCTTAGTGAAGAGGGAACCATGGCAATTGTTCTTCCGCATGGAGTGCTTTTCAGAGGTGCAGCAGAGGGCGTTATACGGAAGAATTTGATTGAACATCGATGTGGAAATCGCATTTATGCTGTTATCGGTTTACCTTCAAATCTTTTTTATGGTACGGGCATTCCTACTATAGTTATGGTGCTGAAGAAAAAACGCAGTACCAAGGATATTTTGTTTATTGATGCTTCTAACGATTTTGAAAAAGGAAAAAATCAAAACAAACTGTCTGCTGAGAACATTGAAAAAATTATTTCAGCATATCGAGAAAGGAAGGATATTCCTAAATATGCTCATTTAGCAAGCATTGAGGAAATTCGGCAGAATGAGTATAATCTAAATATTCCTCGTTATGTAGATACTACTGAGGAAGAAGAGGAAATTGATATCAATGAGGTTAGAAATCTGCTGGCTCAAGATCGGGAAGAGATAGAAGAGTTAGAAAAACAGATTGAGCAGCAATTTAAATTGCTGGGTATTTAACAGAATATCACGAAACATGTTTTAGATAAAGCTTGCAGTATTTTTTAAAAGGCTGCAAGCTTTATTTTATCTATCATCGACATATAAATGAATCTTTATGAATTAAGGTTAGATAATGATCTCATAATGATATCTATATCCTTACTTTCGAGCTCTTGGATGATGTGAAGATAGGTCTTCTGTGTAGTGGTGATGTTTGAATGACCTAGTCTTCGGGCGACACTTGCAATAGATACCCCGGCAAAGAGCAAAAGTGATGCGTGAGTGTGTCGTAATCCATGAACTGATATTATGGGTACTGCTGCGTTGTGGCAATGTCTAGCAAGCAGATGATTTACTGTAGAGTTATAAATTTTTTTCTCCACAAAAATTGGCTTATCTTCTGGAAGATGTTTGATTAGTTCGGCAAATTGAATTACCGTCTGCCAATCTAAGGGGATTTTTCTTACGGAGGATTCGTTTTTTGTGGGCAAGAAACCACCCTCTCCTTTATAATCCCAGGTTTTTGATACAGAAAGTAATTGTCGACTTAAATCAAAATCTTTTGGTGTAAGTGCCAAGGCTTCAGAAAATCGCATGCCTGTTTTAGCTATCAATAGAATAAGCCAATCTAGATTGATCTCTTCTGAAAGATTAAGGTCATCTAATAATTTATGTAGTTCATATTGATTCAAATATTTCGGCTTTTTTTCACGAGGCGGTTTGCCTTTAATGATAGCCTTTCTTGTTGGATCATGCAAAATAAGACCTTCATCCACAGCATCAAGAATTGCGCATTTCAGATGATGATGAAAATCCATTGTTGTTTGTCGCTCGTGTTCAGCTGCATAATCATTTAGCAGTTTTTGATATGTAATGCGATCAAGATCACTTATGATAAGGTCAGGTATTAATTTGATCAACCAATTATGAGCCATATTATATTTATTCATGGTTACCGGTCTGATGGCTCCTTCCTTATAGACAGAAATCCACTGTTTATAGTAATCGCAAAATAACATGTTACTTTTATTAACTGTTGTTTGCATATGTAAGCACTCCTTTCAAAATGGTTTTATATGTCGATGAATGATTATAATTATTATCGAATTAGTAACATAGAAATTACAAGCAAGAGCAAATAAAAAACTTTACTTTGGAAATACTGTTTTATATATATTAAGTGGGCATGATGGACTTGTTTGCGATGCTTGGGAACAACGTAAGTTGGGGGAACTTGGTGAAATAATGACAGGCTCGACACCATCAACTTCAAATTCAGAGTATTATTCAGAGGATGGAATACCTTGGGTAACACCAACTGATATTAACTCTCAAACAATATCTGATACACCAAGAAAACTTAGCGAAGAGGGGATGAAAGTAGGACGTGTTGTACCTGCAAATACAATTCTCTGTACTTGTATTGCGAGTATAGGAAAAAATACACTTTTAACGGTAAAAGGAAGCTTTAATCAACAGATAAATTGCCTTACTCCAAATGAATATAATGATGCCTATTTTCTTTTGACAGAGAGTGTATTTTGGTCGAATATTATGAAGCGTATGGCTGCGGCAGGAACTATGCAAATTGTAAATAAAACCGAGTTCTCAGAATTAACTACAATGGTTCCTAATTTAGAAGAACAAAAGAAAATTGGACAGTATTTTCGTGCTCTCGACCACCTCATCACTCTTCATCAGCGAGAATCAATATTTGCCTTTATTAACAATAAAGTATAACACATCTGTGAGTGACACAAGTGGGAATTATATAAATGTGACTAATCCTATAAAATAAAAGTATACTTTTATAGGAGATGTTTCACATGCAAAGTACGAATGAGTATGTTACTGATTTTGGTCATCTTCATTTACGCATTGAAGAAATTTTGAAAGACCGTGGAATAAGCAAGACGAAGGTCTGCAAAGAACTGGACATTCCACGTACAAATTTCAACAGATATTGTCAGAACAAACAGACACGATGGGACTTGAAGTTTTTATGTAAATTGTGTTTGTACTTGAAGGTAGACTTAGGAGAATTGACAGAGTACATACCGCCAAACCTGGAAAGTAAATGAATATGAATCATTAGTAAAGAATTAAGAGGAACATGTCAGGAACATGGTTCCTCTTTTCTTTTTGCACAAAAGAAAAGAGGCGGCTGTGTTCTGGTGGAGAGAAGGGAGAAGAACACAGATGGGGCGAACGACCAGCAAAAAGATGATTCCATTATTGTTGCTTAGAATACTATGGATCCATGCAGATAAGGATCATATGATCTCGATGGAATATATATGTGACAGATTGGAGGATGAATTTGAATCGGAAAGAAGGATGGGAAGACCGGCATTGCGGAAGCTGGTATCCTCTAATATTCGTCAGCTTAATCTCTTTTTCCATGAAACGCAGTGGCGTCTGAATGAGGGAGAGGAACTTCAGATCTGTGAGAAAGCGATTGCCAACCCGGAGCAGCCCGGCGGCTACATCAAGGTATATTGTCTGAACGACAGATTGTTTTCAGATACGGAGATACGCATGCTGCATGACAGCATATTATTTTCACCCGGCGTGGACGATGGATGTGCCAGTCGGATTCTGGACAAATTAAAACGTTGTGCAAGTAAATATTTTGGAAGCTGGTTTGAATATGTGAAATACCGGGAGACATTCAAGCGATGTCAGTGTGAGCGGCTTTTTCAATATTTAATGGAAATCGGAAAAGCGATCAAGAAAATGAGAAAAATAACATTCCGGTATCGGAAAAACGGGAAACTATCGGACAGAGTATATACAGTAACACCATATTTCCTGGTCATTAGTGGCGGTTGGTATTATCTTATCTGTAATACGGATGGAAAAGATAATCTGTCTCATTATCGCATTGATCGAATGCGGCAGGTGGCAATGCACCCGATGGAGCAGGGAAAGTGTATGAATCAATTGGAGGGTATCGATTCTTCCTTTGAAATCTCACGATATATGGAGGAACATCCGAGAATGTCCTATGAAAAGACGGTGAGTGCAACACTTATGGTAGAGGAATACCTTGTTGAAGCAGTGGAAACGGAATTTCGGATTACATCTAAGATAAAGACGCAGGAGCATCTTTTTCGGATACGGATCATATCTACCAAGACGGCAATCTGTAACTGGATCATAAACCTGAGTGAACATATCAAGATCGAAACGACATCAGATCCGACCATCATCGATCAGTTATGTCAAAAGGCACAGTGTATTATAGAAAATTATCAGAAAACAAATAAAATCACATAATTCTCCGAAAATTCCAAAATAATGGAAATTTCAAATTGTACAATCTCCTTGATGTAAATGTCTAAATCGTATGATAAATCATATGATTTCATACGAAACATATAGGTTGAAAGACAAGTCGGCTCAAAAGTATACTAATTGTAGTTACAAATTGAGTATTGCAAGGGGGAGAGACAGATTAGCGGTACAGTAAGAAAAAGATTGATGAATTATCTGCGGGAAAATAATATGACAGCATACCGGTTTGCAAAGAAAAGCGGTATTCCACAAAGCACGATATGGAGCATTTTGAAAAAGGAAGACTATGAGGTACGGGAGAAAAACATTCGGAAAATATGTAAAGCAATGGGGATCTCTGCAGGTGAGATCATGGAATCTGAAGAGGAAGCAAAACGAAACCTTAGAGCAGGTGAGATCCCGGTAATGCATAAGTATCGAAAGTTGGATGAAAGCGATCAGTGCCGGGTGCAGGGGTATATGGATGCGTTGCTGGAAAAACAGGACGGGGAGAAAAGAACATCATGAAATCACAAAAAAAATTAAAAATGGTTGATTTTTTCTGGAAAATAGCATAAAATAATAGTAACAGGACTCCCCGCACCTCTCACATATGTGATGTGTCCCATGGGGAGACATTTTTTTTAAGGAGACAGGGATTGGATAATTCAAGTAAAGTAGAAGTGGATTACAAACAGAATAGTCATCACGAAGAAACAGTAATGATGAAATCACCTAAAACTTATGAGGAACAGGTTGAAATCATAAAGAGGAAAGGATTTATCGTGGATGATGATGAAACGTGTAAATCTTTTTTAAAACAGGCAAATTATTACCGCTTATCGGCATATTTTCTGCCATTTAGAAATGCAGATGGAACATATTTTGAAAATATTAATTTCAACAGAATTAAACGCATATATGAGTTTGATGGTCGTATAAGAAATTTGATATTTGAATGTATCGAGACAATAGAACTGTATTTGAGGACACAATTGGCATATTATTGTGGACATGCATATGGTGCATTGGGATACTTAAACTCAGATATATATAATGAAAGGCATAATGATGACAAATTTAAGAGGCTGCTTGACATTTGCATTGAAGAGAACAAAACGACATTAGTGGTGCAGCATCATAAGAAAAAGTATAACGGACAATTTCCAATCTGGGTGATTATTGAATTTTTCTCAATGGGAATGTTGTCATATTTATATGCTGATTTGAAGTCGCCGGATCAGAAACAAATTGCAAGAGAGCTATATCATACATCCAGCGTGAGCCTAAAAAGCTGGTTGCGTTGCCTGACGGATTTGCGCAATCGATGTGCTCATTATTCTAGAATATATTACTGGTCATTTCCAGCATTGCCTAGGATGCCGAAAAATGTATCGTTTAAACCTAATCGGAAATTGTTTTCGCAGATATTGACACTTAAATTTTTATATCCCGATAAGAATGAGTGGGAAAGTAGAATTATGACAGAGTTAAGAGCATTGATGGAGGAGTATGGTGATGATATTTCATTGTCACATATAGGATTTCCGGAAAACTGGGATGAAATGATATAAATATCGTTTCTGGAAGAGTATACAGATTTTTAAAATAAATAATTACCACAATAGAGAGCCGCAGTGCGGCTCTTTTTGCATTGAAAATGATACGATAAATCATACGATTTTGTACGCAACATATCATCTAGCAAAA
>ENA-OPAV01001578-OPAV01001578.1-human-gut-metagenome-genome-assembly--contig:-NODE-1578-length-15091-cov-2.464219_pt1 | contig 15091 bp, 10 predicted proteins | sample MGYA00241056_ERZ501428 | MGnify/ENA primary metagenome ERZ501428 (study PRJEB25962, sample SAMEA2042621) | human gut metagenome | biome: human gut; feature: human-associated habitat; material: faeces... | reverse complement strand
CCTGCCTATTTCTCGGATTCACAACGTCAGGCTACTAAAGAAGCTGGTCAGATTGCCGGATTGGAAGTAAAACGTATCGTAAACGAACCGACGGCTGCTGCGTTGGCCTATGGTCTTGACAAGGCTCACAAAGATATGAAGATTGCCGTATTCGACCTTGGTGGTGGTACATTTGATATTTCTATCCTTGAGTTCGGTGGCGGTGTGTTCGAAGTACTTTCTACAAACGGTGATACTCACTTGGGTGGTGATGATTTCGACCAAGTAATCATTAATTGGTTGGTTGAAGAATTCAAGAAAGACGAAGGTGCCGATCTTACTCAAGATCCGATGGCTTTGCAACGTCTGAAAGAAGCTGCAGAAAAGGCAAAGATCGAATTGTCTTCTTCTACAAGTACAGAAATCAACTTACCGTACATTATGCCGGTAGGAGGTGTGCCTAAGCACTTGGTTAAGACTTTGACTCGTGCAAAATTCGAATCTTTGGCTCATAGCTTGATTCAGGCTTGTCTTGAACCTTGTAAGAAGGCTATGCAGGATGCCGGTTTGAATAATGCTGATATTGACGAAGTAATCCTTGTTGGTGGTTCTTCACGTATACCGGCTGTTCAGAAGTTAGTTGAAGACTTCTTCGGTAAAGCTCCTTCTAAGGGGGTTAACCCGGATGAAGTAGTAGCGGTAGGTGCTGCTGTGCAAGGTGCTGTTTTAACAGATGAGATTAAGGGTGTGGTGTTGTTGGACGTTACTCCGTTGTCAATGGGTATCGAAACCTTAGGTGGTGTAATGACTAAATTGATTGACGCTAATACAACGATTCCTGCACGTAAGAGCGAAACTTTCTCTACGGCTGCCGATAACCAGACTGAAGTGACCATTCATGTATTGCAAGGCGAACGTCCGATGGCTGCGCAGAATAAATCTATCGGTCAGTTTAACTTGACAGGTATTGCTCCGGCTCGTCGTGGTGTTCCTCAGATTGAAGTTACATTCGATATCGATGCCAACGGTATTCTGAAGGTATCTGCTAAAGATAAGGCTACAGGTAAAGAACAAGCTATCCGTATCGAAGCTTCCAGTGGTTTGAGCAAAGAAGAAATTGAAAAGATGAAAGCTGAAGCCGAAGCAAACGCTGAAGCTGATAAGAAAGAACGTGAAAAGATCGACAAGTTAAATCAAGCTGACAGTATGATTTTCTCAACTGAAAATCAACTGAAAGAATTAGGTGACAAGTTGCCTGCTGATAAGAAAGCTCCGATCGAAGCTGCTTTGCAGAAACTGAAGGATGCTCACAAGGCTCAGGATTTGGCAACTATTGACAGTGCTATGGCCGAATTGAATACTGCATTCCAAGCTGCAAGTGCAGAGATGTACGCTCAGGGCGGTGCCCAAGGTGGTGCACAAGCCGGTCCTGATATGAATGCCGGACAAGCCGGTGGTGGTCAGTCCAACGGTGGACAGGACGAACATATTCAGGATGCGGATTTTGAGGAAGTGAAGTAAGGTCGATAATTATCGATAGATTAAGAACAGATATAAAAATAAAAGGAGGTGTGCCGTTCAACGGCATATCTCCTTTTTTATGCACCAAGACCAGACTTTCTCAAGCCAAGGCTTTGTCATTGCCTAAAGATGTAGCTTTAGGTATATAAGTTGTTCTTTATGGCAAAGTTACATTTTCGTCCTTACATACCCTAACCAAGCAGTACCATTTCCTCAAAGAATTAATGAAAATATTACGGGAAATGATCTTGTACGTATCATCAATGCCATCGTTGATAACTAATTATTTCATATCATTAAAAGGTAGTGATTGTAGCAATTTCATGTATCTTAACTTATGAAGAAAGAATCAAATCTGCTAAAAGAACAGCTGTTTCTGATTCGTCTTTTTGTGCATCTTTGGGTTTCCATGCCACAACAAATCGTACAGATGCGGATTTTACTTTATAACCTCTTTCTTCCCATTCTGATAATGTATCCTGCATTTTTAATGATAACTTTGCTACAGGCTTATTGGTTAGCGAACTATACAAAAAGAAATTATTGTAAGTCAAAGAATCCCCTCCTCTCAATGCTAAGACTTCTTGCTTCCGTTCTTTGAAAAATCCCAAATAGACATCTTTGTGAGAAAGTTGCAGAACAACATCTTTGGGCATGTCATACTGTCGTTGGTCGACAAAATATCGGTCTGTATTTAAACGATTAAAACAATCTCCGTTCGTATGTACAAACAGCCGGTTTTTCGTACGAGTTATTCCTACATAATACCGGCGCATCAGATGGGCGTCTTTTGAATAATTATCGGATATGAGCATATACACATCGTCAAATTCTCTGCCCTTGGCTTTATGAATGGTCGACACTACAACATCGGCTCCTGAAACATCGCAGAAGTCTTCCACTGACGATTCAAATATAAATTCTTTGAAGTCACTCAGGTATTTCACCTTATTGGTTTGTTCAAACTGTTCTATACAACGCTTCACATACATCAAACTTAGACTCCTGTCATAAGTGGAAAAGGTTACATGCTTGGTTTCCTCCCATAGTTCTTCTGTAATTAGTGGCGTTTTTACTCGTTTGTCTATATATCTTAAGAAATACCTCATCTCGGCCATATTCCAGAAGCGTAAACCGTCCATTGACTGTATTAATTTACAGTTTATGCCATGTTCTCGCAAAAGAGCCACCAGGATGACAGCTTCTTCGTTTGTTTGGGTCAGTACACACGAAGTGCCTTTATCCCTATGTTGAAGCAAGTTTTCGACGAGTGGCTGATACATATACTTTGATTGATGGCGTGTCACTTCTACCCAACCTTCTTCTTTTCTCATGGAGATGATTGGCGTACTTTTTATTCTTTTATCGATAGCTTTCAAGAACCCGTTGGCAAAATCCACCGGATGGCGCGCACTGCGGTAATTCTCGGTCATCTCGACAAATGTGCTTCCACTTTCTTGTGTCAGTCGGTACATATAGCTTGAATCGGAACCACGGAATTCATAGATGTTTTGGTCATCGTCTCCCACTGCTATCACACGCATTTCTTCATTGTTGGTCATCAGAGCCTTAACAAGCGCATGTTCTTCAACTCCCATATCTTGAGCTTCGTCTATGACCAGCACCGTCTTGCCAATTTTGTTTGGCTCTACTTCCCCTTGGGCAATCATCTCGGCTGCTTTTGAAACGACATTTTTTGCATCTTCAAGATTTCCTATCCGTCCCAGAAGGTCGAAGCAATAGGAGTGGAAGGTTTTTATTTCAACAAAATGGGCAGCATTGCCTATTAACTCCATGAGTCTTTGTTTGAATTCCGTAGCGGCTGCCCTTGAGAATGTCAGCATCAGGAGCTGTTCGTGTTTTACGTCTTCAAGTAGCAGAAGTGAGGCAAGTTTGTGGACCAATACTCGTGTTTTCCCGCTGCCCGGCCCGGCTGCAACCACAATGCAACGCGAATCCTTATCGGAAATAATCTCCATTTGACGTTTGGACAGTTGCCCGAACAATTGCTCGTATTTCCGTGGTGTCAGGTTACGTTGTATCTCACTAACTCTGTCCCCTTTGAAATATTTTGTGACAAACTTCCTGTAATCCATCTGGAAATAGTCTTGAACGTATTGTAAGGCTGCGTCGTAATTCTTCACCATCAGATTGGCATATTCGCCTACAATATGTACTTGCTGAATCTTCTGCTTGTAGAATTCATTGAGCATCCGGTAATCGTCTTGCTTGTATCTCGATTTATTGTCTTTTATTCTCTGGATATTCATGGCGTTATAAAGAACCAGAAATCCACCTTCAAGTTTTAGTGCACCGATTTTTGATAAGTACAGAAGTGCTTCTTCCACATCTTCTAACTGAATGTCATCAAGTGTGCCGAAAAGGGATTGGGGGCTTGATTTTATTTGATTCAGAAGTTCTACTACGGAGAATTGGATGGCCTTGTTTGATGAATTCTCCTTTTCCGTATCAGAGGCGATTCTGTACAACCATTCTATGGTGAAGCGACTTATTTCCAATCGTTTTTCAAAACGTTTGATGGTTGATTCCAAGTTTGCCTGACGACTTATTTCTATATTGCGGGCAGCATCCTCTTTTTTACGAGTATAGCCTTTGATGGTGAGGAAATAGAGTAGTGTCCGAATATCTTTTTCTTTGGATGTATTGATTCCGTCATTTACTGCATTGTCATTCAGTTGCTTGCATGATATTCGTAAAGACTCGTCAGGAATATGGTTGAGGATGTATTGCTCAAGTTTGGCAAAACGTTCGAGAAGTGTTTGTGATTTTCGTTCTGAGTCACCTGCATCCAGCAAGTAGGCAGATATATCTTTACTGTCTGCCAATATACCTTCTTGTCGCATTCGTTCTACTACGGATATTACTTCTTTTTTACTTAGCCCCAATATATCTGCCAGATAATCAATTCGTGATTCTGCTTCTGGATTTTGGGCTTTGGCAATGTGTTTTTGAGATATCAATGATTTGATGATTCGGACTGCCTTTTCTATTTCGTCACTGTCAAAGAGCAGCGATGCTGATATGCGTTTTCTTGCTTCATCCATATTCTTTACAGTGATACCTGTAGCATATACATGAGGTACATTGTTTCCTCTTACCAAATATCCATTTTGTTCCAAAGCTGCTAATGCTGTTCGTACACGGGTTTCAATATCAGATACCGAATCATCCCATCCGGCTTTCCGGGCAATTTCCAATGCAGAACAACTGACTTTCATGCGTTGTCTGGTAAGATCTTTTATCGCTTTCCATATTTGTTGTATTTCACTGATACTTAGTTTTGTCTGGTTCAGTAGTATAAAATGCTTGTCCAAATCATTGTCACTATAAAGCACATAACAACGTGCGCTGAGATTAGGATCACGACCGGCTCTGCCTGCTTCTTGAACATAGTTTTCCAACGAATCAGAAATATCATAATGTACTACAAGACCAACATCTTTTTTATCGACTCCCATACCGAATGCAGACGTAGCCACGATAATGTGTACTTGGTCATTCATGAATGCGTCTTGGTTGGCAATTTTTTCCTCAGCTTCCATTTTACCATTGAAAGGTAGTGCCTTATAACCGTCGCGGGTCAATTTGGCTGCCAGTTCTTTCGTTCGTTTGGTACCTGATACGTAAACAATTGTCGGACAATTGGATTCAGCCACAAGCTCTCTTAGTTTCAAATATTTGTCATTGTCACTATCGGCATGTATGACAGAATAACGCAGATTTGTTCTTGAGGCCGTTGATGCGAATAATTCTAACTCTAAATTCAATGTTTGTTTGAAATAGTCGCAGATGTCTTGTATTACCTTCTGTTTTGCTGTAGCTGTAAAGCAGGATATGGGTATTGGATTTTTACATTTTTTCTTTTGCTGGTATTCTCGGATGAATTTGCCTATGTAGAGATAGTCAACTCTGAAATCCTGCCCCCATGAAGAAAAGCAATGTGCTTCGTCTATCACAAACCTTACAACGTGGCGTGCTGTCAATATCTTTTCAATAGTTTTTGAGCGAAGCATTTCGGGAGATATATACAAAAGTGAGGCTTCTCCGTCCTGTACTCTTTGTATTGACAGTGCTCTTGTGATGGGGTCTAACATTCCATTTATGGTTACAGCGTCTGTAATGCCTCTGTCGGCAAGGTTGTCTACTTGGTCTTTCATTAGTGACTGCAAGGGAGAGATGACGACCGTAAGTCCGTGTACAGAACGTCCTGCCATTAGTGCCGGTAATTGGAAGGTAAGCGATTTACCTCCACCGGTAGGAAATATCGCCAGCAGTGATTTGCCTTTTACCGCAGCTTGAGTTGCTTGTTCCTGTAGTGGTTCACCTTCATAGGTCCGGAATTGTTCATATCCGAAAAATGCTTTTAAGTTATGGTGCACATCTAATTGCGTATTGCAATAGTTACAGCCTTTCTGGCAACTGGTGTGACGTAGGAGTTTTACAATAAATTCCACTTCCGGATAATTGTGAAGTACCCATCCGGGAGTGATGGAACGATAATCGGTAGTATCAATCAAAGCCAAAGCATATGCCAATCCGCATGGATATTGTTCGATAAGCATGTCAAGGTCGGCATGTTGGCAAATCTTTCCTGCATAAAGTTTTTTTATAAGTTCAGGTATTCCTTCATTGGTATATTCCGCATCCACCATGCTCAGGAACCCCTTAAATTCTTTCTTATCTTTCAGCAGCGATGCAAATAACCTGCGCTTTTCGTTCGGCAATGAGTGCCAGCGCGCTATTTCGTCTAATAGTAGTGCTTTCGCTTTTTCGCAGTCGTTCACCGGATTGTTTATTTGTTCGCTTGTCAGTTTGTCATCTTTCACAAGCCTATGGTAAGGACGTTCTGGAAATAATAAAGGTGATACATAAAGTGTATCGACTAAAATCCAACGGCATGTTTTGTTTGCGAACAGATACTTAGCATCATGATGAATAATGTTGTGGCCGCAGATATAGTCTGTCTCATTAATAAATTCAAATAATTCTTCTTTCGAAGCTTTATGATAGGCGGCGCCATCGTAGCGAAGTGCTCCAATGTCATGGATCTTATGTTCCTTCAAACTAACCTCAATATCTATTATAGTATAGTTATAGTGTGAGGTATCGTATGGTACAGATGTGGTTTTATTACCGATGACATTGTTTGTGTCCTCAGTTTTCTTGATTCCTATGAGTCTGCTCCATATTGACATATATTCAATATAATAAGTTGTTTTATAATTTGAACTTGTTATGTATCTGTATGGTTTTCTTGATTGTTGTTCGAGTATGATAACTCAATGTACACAAAGGTAAGGATAAAATCATATATTCTGTTAAAATTACTGTTTTCTTATGATTTTTATGTGTTTACATTAACTTGCTTATGAATAAAAATCTTTCCTTTATTTATTTTCTTTTTTACCAAATATTGATAGGGTTTTCCAATTCCAAACCATCTTATAGGTAGAAACAAGAATTATTCACCTTTTAAACTATACGGAGATGAAAAAGCGAGTTGGAATAGCAATCGGTTGGTTGATGCTTTGGGGGATACTGGGTATTACTCCCTTGCAAGCACAGGAAGAAGTGGAAAATTACTTCACCGTTACAGGAGTTGTGAAAGATAAGGAAAATAAGAAAAAGTTGGAAAATGTAAATGTATCTGTTCCCGGTACGAATATAGGTACTGTTACGAATTCGGATGGAGTGTTTGCCTTGAAGATAAAGGATGCAGAAAGCGCCTGGGGGTTGGAAGTATCTCACATCGGATATTTGAATACCCAGATTTCTCTGAAGGGGAACAAAGATTTATCCGATCTGACTATCTGGATGATACCGGCTCCTAATCTGTTGAGTGAAATTGTGATTTTTGGCAATAACGGGCGTGCCATTGTAGAAGAGGCTATCAGAAAAATACCGGTGAATTATTCATCGGGTCCGAATATGCTCACGGCATTTTATAGGGAGACGGTACAAAAAAGGCGTCGCTATATCAGTGTGTCGGAAGCCGTGATCGATGTATACAAAACGAGCTATGCCACCCGGGAAGCGGCTAATGACCGGGTACAACTCCAAAAAGGACGACGCCTGTTGAGTCAAAAGACGAGTGATACGCTTGCTGTAAAAGTGGTGGGTGGTCCCAGTTTGTCAATCTATCTTGATGTAGTGAAGAACCAGAATGCACTATTGAGTACAGGAGATTTAGATTTCTACGATTTTTACTTTGAAGAGCCGGTGAATTTCGATAACCGTATGCACTATGTGGTCAGCTTCCATCCAAGAGTCAATTTAATGTATGCTTTGTTTTACGGGAAATTTTATATTGACTTTGAAAAGCTGTCGTTCACTCGTGCGGAGTTTTCATTGGATATGCGGAATAAGACGAAAGCCGTAGAAGCTATTCTCCATCGGAAACCTCTTGGGCTACGGTTCAAACCACAAGAGGTTTCTTATCTGGTGACTTATAAGGAACAGAACGGAAAGACCTATTTGAATTATATTTGGAATACGATTCGCTTCAAGTGCGACTGGAAAAAACGCCTGTTCTCTTCCGGCTATACGGTATTTTCCGAAATGGTGGTGACGGACCGGCAAGAGGATGGCTTTACGGCTATTTCCAATAAGAATGCTTTTAAAGAGAAACAGGTGTTTTATGACCTGGTAAACGAATATTGGAATGAAGACTTCTGGAAAGAGTATAATATTATTGAACCTACCGAGTCTTTAGAACATGCCGTAGATAAATTGAAGAAGCAATCTCATTAGATTTCAGATAGTTTTTCTTATATTTGATACCAACACAATAATTCCGGTATATGCTGAATGAACTGTTCATACTGGCTAAGATAAAAGAGGGTGATATAAAAGCGTTTGAGAATGTTTTCAGACGTTATTATTCTCCTCTTTGCTGGTATGCAGCAGGCATTACGGGTGAAATGGAGACGGCAGAGGAGATAGTCGGAGAACTATTCTATCTATTTTGGAAGGATCGGGAAAAATTACAGATATTCCGGTCAATTAAAAGTTATCTGTACAAAGCAGTGTGCAATGAAGCGCTTCAGTATTGCCGCCATAAAGAAGTTGAAGAGCGGCATCGCGAATACGTACTGGCTACCGATACTTTCGGGCAGGGAACGGATCCCCAACGGGATTTGGAGTATGAAGAATTGCAGGCACTGATTCGGCATACGCTTGACAAACTCCCCGGACGCCGGCTTCGTATATTTGAGATGCATCGTATGGAAGGTAAAAAGTATGCCGAGATTGCCCTGGCTCTCTCCCTTTCAGTGAAGACAGTGGAGGCGGAGATGACGAAAGCACTCTGTACTTTACGAAAAGAAATCGATAATTATATTTTAGCGAAATGATTGAAGTGAACAAAAATAGTACAAGGACGGATGTAGCGTGGAAACGTTTATATAGCCGCTTGAACCAAGATAATCTGCTTCCGGCCACCGGAGAAGAGACGATACATCGTAGGCTTTTCTTGAAATGGGGAAGGGTGGCTGCGGCTGTGTTTATAGGGGCTGTCTGCTTGGTATCGGTTCTGTGGATTGCACCGGGAAACAGGCATACCGGCTTGAATTTGGTGATACAGGAAAATCGCGAAGCATCTACTTTGGTTACAACTCTTGAAGACGGTTCTATTGTCTATTTAGGACAACAAAGTACTCTGAAATATCCCGAACACTTTGCTGCGGATAAGCGGGAAGTAAATCTCCGTGGAGAAGCTTTTTTTGATGTGACCAGAAAACATGAACAGACTTTCCTGATCGAAACAGAGAAAGTGCGGATCGAAGTGTTGGGTACGGCTTTTAATGTCCGCAGTAACGAAAAAGGTCTTTTCTGCCTGTCTGTACGACGGGGCAGGGTAAGGGTTTCGATGAAGCAGGGAGGACACAGTGTACTGGTAGATGCCGGGAAGACAGTTACATTGCAGGAAGAGCGGTTGCAACTGAGTGATACCCGGGAGTCTGGCGAGTCCGGACGTTATACAAGAAATATACGTTTTAAGGATGAATGTCTGGAAGATATTTTGCGGGTGGTGAATGATGAAAATTCCGCATTACGGTTACAGGTCGGCTCTCCAGCTTTAAACCGACGGAGACTGACTATTGAATTTTCGGACAGTTCTCCTGAAGTGGTTGCTGAATTGATCTGCTATGCATTGGGCTTGAAGTGTTCGCGCGAGGACGGCAAATTGATACTGTCCGAATGAGAATTCTTTAAATCATTTCGGATAATAATATCTTTAATAAGGCTGGATGATGATCTCTCTAAATAATAGGCAAATAACGATTTCTTAAATATAGAATTATGAAATACTGCCGTCTCTTTATGTTCTTCTTGGGATTGTTTCTCATTGCTGCCGGTACGCTGAGAGCAGACGGAGACGATGTGCTTGATCGCCTCATCAGGTTGCCTAAGATGAAAGGTACGGTATATGCTTTATTAGGCAAGGTTTCGGAATGTTCCGGATACCTTTTTGTTTACGATAGTAAAATTGTGAACAATGATGCCGTGGTAAGGATAAAGAGTAAAGAGTGTACGGTTCGACAGGCCATTTACGGGATAATAGGCAATAAAACGTTGGAACTTAAGGTGATAGGGCAACATATCCTTATTCTACATGCCGATGGCAGAAGAACTGAAATAGAGAAAGAAACCGGACTGTCTTATCCGGCCTATTTTACGGTTTCCGGTAGATTGCGAGACAAAGAGACGGGAGAGTCTATCGTAAATGCATCTGTCGCTATTCAGGGAACTTCAATGGGAAATGTTACGAATAAAGATGGCGGGTTCCGGCTTCATCTGCCGGATTCTTTAAGACATTGTACTCTTTCCTTTTCTCACCTGGGATATGTAGCACAGGATGTTGAAGCGGCTGTTTTGGTTGGCCGTGATAACATACTAAGTCTGGAACCGAAGGTTGTTCCTTTACAGGAACTTCTGATTCGGTTGGTAGAACCCGGAAAGCTGTTACGGGAAATGATCGAGTGCCGGAAAGAAAATTATTCGTTGAATCCTGTCTATCTGACAACGTTCTATCGGGAAGGAGTTCAATTGAAAGGTAAGTTTCAAAGCTTGACGGAAGCAGTTTTCAAAGTATATAAAAGTTCTTTGTTGGACTCCGAGATGCCGGACCAAGTGAAATTGTTGAAGATGAACCGGATGAATAACCGGGAAAATACCGACAGTTTGATAGCTAAAATACGGGCAGGTATCCAAGCTTGCCTGCAACTTGATGTGATGAAGGATTTACCCGATTTTCTGTCGGTCGATTCGGAGGATAACCCATATGTATATACTTCCGGCGGTATTACGTTTTTGGACGATCGTTGTGTCAATGTAGTCTGCTTCGGGCAAAAGCCGGGAGTCAAAGAACCGCTCTATTGTGGCGAGTTGTATATCGATTCGGAAAATGGTGCATTGCTGAAGGCCCGTATTGAAGTACAACCTCGATATATAAAGAGGGCTACGCGGATTTTTGTTGTCCGGCAAGCGCAGAATGTAAACTTGACTACCCAGAAGGTAGTATATATCATCTCTTATAAGCCATGGAACGGAACGTATTATATCCATCATATTCGCGGCGATCTGTATTTCAAAATGAAGAAGAAGCGTGTATTATTCAGTAACCCTACACTGCATACTTGGTTTGAGATGGTGACTTGCAGAGTGGATACAGAGCATGTCGTTCGTTTTTCCCGTACCGAGCGGATACCTACTCATGCGGTTTTTTCGGACATGAATTTCAAATACGATGAACGTTTTTGGGAAGATTTCAATGTTATTCCATTGGAAGAGGAACTGAGCAGGATTATCGAAAAAGTGGCATTAAAGATCGAGCAAATCGATCATCCGGAAGAATCCAGATGAGCTTGTAGGAGAATCATAACTCATCTTATTATCAGAGATATTCCGAAAATATTCATTAGTTTTGTAGTCATCTTTTCCAGTATTTTCGGTTTATATATTTTGAGGTGACATGGAAAGAACGGAGGAGATTCGGGGAGCTATAATCCGGACGCAATACTTTTGAAAACAATAAGTTATGATTAAACAAGATTATCTGTTACGTATGATTCAGGAGATTATTTCATTGATAGCCAATGCGATACTGAATAAAAAGAAAATCCGTCAGCAGGAGTGGGTGGAGTATGATTGTCTGACCGGACAGATATTGGGCTTTCCTGCGGAACAACTGATAGGTATGGATATGCAGGAACTGATTGAGCAATACGAAGGCGATCCTGATAGAATGGGGAAGATAGAGCTGGCTGCCATGACTTTGTTGAAAATGTCCGATGAAACGGATGCCGATCATCTTTTACAGAAATCCAAGCTCCGGCAGGAGGGGATGGAGTTGTTGAAATATGTTCAGAAAGCGGGGAACACCTTTTCCATCCAGCGTGTGGCATTGATTCATTTGTTAGAGATGAACAGATAAGCAGAGTGCTGCGGATGGCAGTGAGAAATGCGCTGTTAAAACTTCATGGTATACATATCCATTTATTCTGAAAAACTGTATCTTTGTGCCCGATTGTAAAATAGCGTTTTGATATGGAATTACCTAAAGACCCGATGATGCTGTTCAGCGTTGTCAATATGAAACTTCGTGATCATTATTCTTCATTGGATGAACTGTGTGATGATCTGCACATTGATAAAGACGATATTATCGGCCGGCTGAAAGCTGCCGGTTTTGAATACAGCCCCGAACATAATAAGTTTTGGTAATCCTCACAAACATCTCCGGCTGTTTGGTTGTTATACCCCCAAAACATATATCGGGGTATGTTCGCACGTTGGAAAAGCTTGAAAGGAGTCAGAGGATGGCATGTTTGGAAATTAAAACTGATTGATGCCAGATTGTATTTCGTCAGTATCTTTGTGGGATTACTGACGGGACTTGTGGCCGTACCCTATCATTATCTGTTACAGTTCTTTTTTGATACCCGGCGTACTTTTTTCGATGCTCACCCTCGTTGGTATTGGCATATTCCGTTGTTTTTGGCATTGTGGGGTATTCTTATTTTTGTCGCCTGGCTGGTCGGCAAAATGCCGCTTATTACCGGGGGAGGTATTCCGCAGACACGCGGAGTGATTAACGGCCGTATTTCCTATAAACATCCTTTCATCGAGATGGTCTCCAAATTTGCGGGCGGTGTACTTGCACTTACAGCCGGTTTGTCCTTGGGGCGTGAAGGACCATCGGTGCAGATCGGTTCTTATGTGGGGTGTCTTGTTTCCAAATGGACAAGGGTACTTTCGGGAGAGCGTAAACAGCTTCTTGCTGCCGGGGCAGGAGCCGGGCTCCGTTGGCCTCATCATTATTGGTTATCGAGTCTATTGAGCGTTTTGATGCGCCAAAAACTGCCATCACTACATTGCTTGCGGGTGTTGTGGCAGGAGGGGTGGCCAGTTGGCTGTTTCCTGTCAATCCCTACCATCTGATAGATGCCATTGAGCCGTTGCTCCCTTTTCTTTCCCAATTGAAACTGTTTTTATTGCTGGCGGTGGTGATTTCTCTTTTTGGGAAGTTCTATTCTGAAGTGACCTTGTATTTTAAGCAAGTTTATACCGGTGTAAAGCATCCGGCATATATGAAGATGCTCTATTTGCTGGTAGTAGCTTACTCTATCTCGCTGGTACAGGTAAATCTGACGGGGGGAGGAGAGCAGTTTTTGCTGGAACAGGCTTCCGGTAATGGCAGCATCCAAATAATGTGGGTGGTAGCTATGATGATGCTTCATTTTGTGTTTACAGCGCTTTCCGTTTCTTCCGGATTGCCGGGAGGAAATTTCATTCCTACTTTGGTTACCGGAGGATTGTTCGGGCAAGTGATCGCTTTGATATTGGTGCAGAGAGGTTTCATCGCACAGGAGAATGTGAGTTATGTGATGCTGATTTGTATGTCCGCTTTTTTGGTGGCTGTTATCCGGACGCCATTGACGGCTATTGTCTTAATCACTGAAATCACCGGGCATTTCGAAGTGTTTTATCCCTCTGTGGTGGTGGGCGGATTGACTTACTATTTTACGGAATTACTTCAGATACAGCCTTTCAACGTCACTCTTTACGATGATATGATTCATACTCCGGATTTTCAGAAGCAGAAACGCTATACTCTTTCCGTTGAAATCATGACCGGTTCCTATCTGGATGGCAAAGAGGTTGATGAATTACGGTTACCCGAACGCTGTATCATCATCAATGTACACCGTGACCGAAAGGATCTGAAACCGGATGGAATACGGTTGATTCCGGGTGATCAGGTGCAGATAGAAATGGATGCACAGGATATTGAAAAGTTATACGAACCATTGGTTAGTATGGCAAATATTTATTGAAAGGCTTGAATGGTGAGCAAAACTGTAATAGTTATAGGCTATTTCGATGCTTTTTACTAATAATTCTTTGTTTTCTATTTCTTTTGTCTATATTTGCAGCCATACTTAAAAATAACACCTACTGAGATGAAAAAACACGATTCTCTTTTCTTTCTCTGCGTGCTTGTCTGTTTCCTCCCTTTTTTCTTGAGTGATGCAGTATATGATGCTTATAAGCAGTTCAATGCCTCCCACGGCATGGTGATGAGTTTTATCAAGTTTGCCATTCTCTCCACTTTGGGCGAAGTTATCGGTCTGCGTATCAGCACCGGTGTTTATCATCGTTCCGGTTTCGGCATTCTGCCGCGTGCCTTTGTCTGGGGCTTGCTTGGGTTGGGGATAAACATGGCTTTTGTGGTTTTCTCGGCGGGAGTTCCCGCATTTGCTTCCTATTTGGGAGTGCAGGATGCTTCCGGTATTATGTCCGGTCCTTTTTCATTGGATAAGGTATTACTTGCATTGGCCATTTCTGTGACTATGAATACTATTTTCGGGCCGGTATTTATGACGTTGCACAAGGTTACCGATACCCATATTTTGGCTACCGGAGGGACGTTGAAAGGTTTCTTTACTCCCATCCCTATGGGAAAAATATTGCAGGGGTTGAATTGGAAAGTGCAATGGGGATTCGTGTTTAAGAAAACCATTCCTTTTTTCTGGTTTCCTGCCCATACGATTACGTTTTTATTGCCCGGTGATGCTCGTGTGTTGTTTGCTGCTCTGTTAGGGGTAGTGCTTGGCATATTCTTGGCTGTGGCTGCACGTAAATAGATGGAATAGTGTGTTTTTTATTAAAATACCACTGAGAATTTATCCCTTTCACCACCTTCACCTTTTTGCTCAATTCCCTTATTCATCGGATATACAGGGTGAAGGGGCACTCGGTCTTTTGTGCACCGTGCAAAGTTCTTCTAAGAACGGTGCATTCACACTGTATGGATAGTGCTCGGAGGAAGTAAGCATCCTGCTTACGGTTGTTGACATGCCGCGTCGTTTCTTTTTAGCGGGGTTTCACCTTGTCTGCCCGATGAATAAGGGAATTGAGCAAAAAAGGTGAAGGTGGTGAAGACGGGAAGAATATGTTGGATACCGACTGTTATAAAGGGAATTTTAAACTATAAAAGAAAAGATGTAGCAGATTTTAAAAAAAGATGCTACATTCTTTTTCTTAACTTGCTACATCTTTTAGGGAA
>ENA-OPAV01001577-OPAV01001577.1-human-gut-metagenome-genome-assembly--contig:-NODE-1577-length-15094-cov-3.076734_pt1 | contig 15094 bp, 19 predicted proteins | sample MGYA00241056_ERZ501428 | MGnify/ENA primary metagenome ERZ501428 (study PRJEB25962, sample SAMEA2042621) | human gut metagenome | biome: human gut; feature: human-associated habitat; material: faeces... | reverse complement strand
TTATTATTATACCATCTTTCGCTTTTTGCTGTCCACTTTTTTAGTATAGCACCAAAACAGTAACGCAGACAGTTTTTGAACTTATGGACTGCGGAAAGGAAAATTGCGGAGCATGGCATGACGGAAAGTGCTGCTATGCGGCTGTTAGTTTATGTAATGAATAAAAATAAATAGTTTACAAGCATCTCGAAAGAGGTGCTTTTTTAATGCCCAAAATTTAAGAAAGAGGTCAACTTTATGAAAAAATTATTTATTTCACAGCCAATGCGAGGAAAAACAGACGAAGAAATTCTCCGAGAGCGAAACGAAGCGATTACAATTGCTAAGGATATCATGAAAGATGATATTGAAGTTATTGATTCATTTTTTCAAAACGCTCCTGCTGAAACTAAGCCTTTATGGTTTCTCGGTAAGTCGATTGAACTTCTTTCATCTGCTGATGTGGTTTACTTCTGCAAAGGCTGGAATGATGCAAGAGGTTGCAGAATTGAGCACGAATGTGCTAAAGAATATGGCATTGATATAATTGAATAGTTGGTTAAGCACTTTACCGAGGTGCTTTTTATATGTCCCGTGCGGTCACGCACTGTCCTAAGCATGACATAAAACTGCTTAGAAAGGAGATTTAAATGGAATTTTTAAAGGCAATTCTGGGTGAGGAACTGTACTCTCAATTTGAATCTAAAATCAATGAGTATAACGGTTCAGAAGCCAACAAGGACAAACAGGTGAAAATCGGAAATATCAGTACCGGAGAATATGTAAATAAAAGCGATTACGATGCTTTAAATGAAACTCTCAAAGGTAAGGAAACTGAGCTAGCCACAGCTAATACGCTTATTGCAGATTTGAAAAAAGCAACAAACGGCAATGAGGATTTACAAGCTAAAATTTCCGGCTATGAAACCGATATTATCAATCTACAGGAGCAGCTTGAAGAAACCAGACTTTAATCCGCTGTTAAAGTCGCATTGCTTTCCGCAAAAGCTGCCGATGTGGATTATCTTACATTCAAGCTGAATGAAAATGGCGATAAATTAGAGCTAGACGAAAACGGTAATATCAAAGGCTGGGAGGATAAGCTTTCCGGACTGAAAACACAGTTCCCGAATATGTTTGAATCTGGTGAAAATAAAGGCGGCTTTAAGGTTTTGGGAGACAACAGACTCCCCGGCGGCAGGGAAGAAAATACATTAACTAAGAATGAAATTCTGAAGAAACCCTATGCGGAAAGGGCAGCTTTATATGCTGAAAATCCTGATGCATACAATGAAGCTATGAAAAATTAAGAAAGGCAGGTAATTTATTATGTCAGTAACTAAATTAAATGACATTATTAATCCACAAGTAATGGGGGATATGATTGAAGCAAAAACGGTAGCTCTATGTAAGCTTACTCCTTATGCAAAGGTTGATACTACATTACAGGGCACAGCCGGTGATACAAAGACAGTACCATCATGGAATTATGTAGGTGATGCTGAGGACTTTGACCCTGAGCAGGGGAACGAAATGCAGACTGCAAAGCTAACAGCTTCAAGCACAACATTCACAATCAAGTGTGCCGGTAAGTCAATTTCGATTTATCAGACAGCTATTAACAGCGGTTTGGGAAATCCGATCGGTCAGGCTGAAACACAGCTTTCAAAATCCATAGCCGGTAAGGTTGACAATGACGTACTTGATGCGGCATACACAGGTACTAATATTTATGCGGCTTCAACACTTGCGGCAGTTTCCTATGATGGAATTGTCGATGCAAACGCAAAGTTTGAAGATGAAGAGGACGGAATTGAAAAGGTTATGTTTATCAATCCGGCACAAGAAGCAACACTTCTCAAAGACGATGATTTCCTGTCGGCTGATAAATTCACAAGCGGTGTTGCTGTAAACGGTGCGATCGGTAAGATAGCAGGCTGTTGGATTAAGAAGTCCAAAAAGGTAAAGCTTATTCAGTACGAAAAGGCAGAAGATGGTACGATTACCATTGTTGCAGAGAACGGCACAGAATCCTCTACAGCTAAGAAACTTTCAACAGTTCAGCCGTATTGCCAGGCAAAGCTTGGGGTGGGTGATAAAGTAAATTCCGTTGCAGCAGCTTCACAGTATTATCTTTGTCCGATTATCAAGTTACAGCCGGATAATCCGGAAACTGAGTATACAGAAGACGAGCTTCCGGCACTGACAATCTTCCTGAAAAAGGACACTCAGGTTGATCATGAATGGTTCCCGAAAGCACAGCGTCATGACATTACAGCCGCAAAATATTATGGAGTAGCATTAACAAATGACGCTAAAATTGTCCTTGCAAAGTTTAAGAAATAAGGTGATTTTTTATGATTATCTCAGCTGCTGATTTAAAGCAGTACATAGAGACAGAAGAATCCGATTCCGTGCTTGAAGTAAAGCTTCAGGCACTGGAATCATTAATTCGTAAATACACAAATAATAACTTTCAGTTGCGTTCTATACGCTCTCAGTCTGCGGTACTGGATAATCAAATATTAACCCCTCCGCAGTATCTTAAAATTGGGGATACCATTCAGATTTCTGATAGTCTGCTGAATAACGGAGTATATACAGTCAAAGAAATTTCCGATACAGGAATAATTACTGACAGTGATCTGATTGATTGTCAGAAGAATCTAATAACAAAAGTGGAGTATCCGCCCGATGTTATAATGGGTGTGGTGAATATGCTGAAATGGGACTTGCAGAATCGTGACAAGGTGGGGATTCAGTCAGAAACAATATCAAGGCATTCAGTGACATATTTTAATATGGACAGTGATAATTCGATTATGGGTTATCCAAAATCCTTATTGGGTTTCTTGAAACCGTATATAAAGGCGAGGTTTTAGCATGAAAGGGATAGGCGGTAATATTAAAGCGGATTTTCAGGTTTTCAAATCAACAACAAATGAAATCGGCGAAGCTGTAAAAGCGTGGAAAACAATTCAAAGCATAATCGGCTTTCTTGACATGTCAGGAGGAGATTCTAAATACAATACCTACAATGCTAAAATACAGGAATCAACCCATATTTTTATTTGTGATTATGTAAGTCTTGACAAGAGTATTTCTGCTGAAAAAAGCAGAGTTGTTATTAACGGCAAAATATACGATATCATGATTATTGACAATCCCATGGAGCTGAATGAACAGCTGGAAATCTATCTGAAATTTACGGGAGGTCAGTGATGAGCGTTGAATTAAAGGACGATTCCATTAAGGTTAAAGCCGCTTTGAATGATGCAATTATTAGCTGGCTATATCAGGCGGCTGAAGTTATAGAATCTCAGGCTAAACAAAATACCGTAGTGGGTGCAACTACTGATACTGAAAACAAATGGGGTTTCGCTGTTGATGAATCTAAGGGCGAAGCTATAATAGGTAATAAAATTGAAAATGCAATATGGGAGGAATTTGGCACTGGCGATTACGCTTTAGAAAAAGGAAGAAATACTCCATGGTATGTTCCAGTTGATGGATATGTAGGCAAGAAAAGACCGTCATATAATGGGAAAGTAGTGATTGTGTATGGTAAAAATGGGAAAGCATTTTATAAAACTAACGGTAAAAAACCCCGAAGAATGTTACATAATGCTTTTGAGACAAAACGTTCCGCCATAGTCAAAGAGGCGGAGCGGATTATAAAATCGGAGATGGGAAAATGACGGTAAACGGACTTAAATTTATAGCCGACAAACTTAATGCCGCTGGAATCCCATATTGTTTTGAAGAATGGACAAAGGATATTCAGTATCCTTATTTTGTCGGTTCATATACTGAATCTGAGCCTATTAATGAGGACGGGGAAAGTAATAGTACATTTCTTCTTACAGGAACAACACGGGATTCATGGCTGAGTCTTGAGCAAGCAAAAGCTGAAATAAAAAATATTTTTCCGGAAGACGGATTAACGGCGATACTCGAAGATAAAACGGGTATTGCCGTTTTCTATACCTCGTCAATGCCTGTTCCTACAGGAGTTGACGAACTCAAACGAATACAAATAAATTTAAAAGTAAAAGAATGGAGAGTGAAATAACATGGCAGGAATTAATGATGAAGTACTGCATTCAGGCATATCTAAAAATACACCGGGGAATATAATGTTTGGTGCCGGAACATTCCACAAGGGATTAAAATACGGCGAGCATTATGCACCGACAACTGATACGTATAAACACCCCGACAAAACCTATTACACTATATCAGGCGGTTCAAGCGGAGGAGTATCGTACGCTGAAACCACTGACGAATCATTTTTACAGAATAAAACGTACTTTGAAAAATACACAGGCTGGAATCTGATAAGTACGGTAATAGGCGCAACTAGCGGCGGTACAAAGCTTTCCATTATACCGGAATTCAGCGATGTTGAAGTAGACGGAGCAACAGTAAAGGTAAAGGGATTAGCGGTAAAAACGGGTGAGACTGCTAAGGTTGAAGCCAATATTATTGAAGTAACGCCGGAAATACTGAAAATGATGGTTGTTGGCGCATTGAATACAGGGGGAGAGATATCTTCAAGATATACCGAGATAATTTCCAATCAAAAAATAAGCGAAGGCGATTACATAGAAAACCTTGGTTTTGTCGGAAAGACCCTTGACGGAAGAGATATTGTAGTTATATTTGAATACGCTCTCTGCACCAGCGGACTTGAAATTGAAGGTAAAAACAAAGAAGCTACAGTTATTAAGGCAACGTTTGAATGCTATGCGGATTTGACCAATAACCCTGTTACGTTGCCATACCATATTTATTATCCAAAAACGATATAAATTGACAAAATAATACATTCGTGATATAATAAAAAAGTCCTGAGTAAATCAGGACTAAAAAGTGAATCGGGTTTCTGCATAAAACGGTAGGCGGTTTAAATCTTCCCTCGGAAACGGGGGTGAGTTACAATGGATTTAATGGAGTTACTTACATTTTGTTTAGTAATTATTAACATAATTTCTTTATGTAACAATATAAAAAAGAAATAGCCGCCCCACGCCAATAAGGTAGCTATTTCATTAGTTGTCAGTTTGGAGGGATAAACCGCTTATCGCAGTCACCCTTTTCACTTTTATTATACCACAATTTCATAAAAAGTCAAGCGTTCTTTTTAGGACGCTTTTTTCATACTCAAAATTAAAAAGTGAGGTAAATAAAATGTCAGAAAAGAAATTTGAACTTAGAAAGCTTTGTGCAAAAGATATATTTGTAATGGTTAAAATTATTTCAAAAATCGGTATATCGGAATTTAAGAATTGTTTTAATACTCCATCTGTAAAAGGGAAGATAAGAGGCAACGCTGATTTTTCAGTGATAGGACTTGAAGTAATTATTGAAATGGTCGGAACAGTTTTAGAAAATCTTCCGAGGTGTGAAACAGATATTTATTCATTCCTTGCAGATTTAAGCGGAATGAAGTCCAATGAAATATCTGAGTTGGGAATGAGTGAATTCGCAGAACTGATTGAAGCGGTTTTAACAAAGGAAGAATTTAAGGATTTTTTTACGGTTGTATCAAAATACTTGGTCAAGGAGGAGAAGCGGGAGTAAATTTCTTTGATATGATTTTCTCAAGATATTCATCTCCGTTTGACTTGCTTGACGGATATATACAAACTGGTCAGTTTACGAGTTTTATATCACAGTTTATAGATATACACGAAGAAGAAAAGGTATGGGAGATATGGCTTAACAAGGCTACAGGCAAAACATGGGGAGAATTCAGAGACTTAGTAATACCGCCGGAAATTGAAACGCCGGATATTTCTGAAATGCTTGCAGAATCAAGCCGCACTTTAGCAAATTTCAATCCTTATGAGGAGGTGAAACATGGAAATATTTAAACTATTTGGTAAAATCGCTGTTGATAATTCCGAAGCTAACAGGGCGATTGATGAAACTGTGGGGAACGTAGGAAACGCTGAACCAAGAATGACCAAAGCCCTAAAGAAAATAGGAGCGGCGGTTGTTGCCGCATTTGCTGTCGATAAAATAAAGGATTTTGGCAAGGCGTGTATAAGCGCAGGAATGGACTTTGATTCACAGATGTCGACTGTTGCGGCGATATCAGGAGCAACAGGCGAGGAATTTGAAATTCTGAGAGCCAAAGCGCAAGAAATGGGTGCTACAACTGCATTTTCCGCTACTGAATCAGCACAAGCTATGGAATATATGGCAATGGCTGGTTGGAAAACCACTGATATAACAAACGGACTTGCCGGAGGAATGAATTTAGCGGCAGCTTCCGGTGAAGATTTGGCTACAACCTCTGATATTGTAACGGACGCTATGACTGCTTTCGGAATGAGTGCAGACCAGAGCACATATTTTGCGGACGTACTGGCGCAGACTGCAACAAATGCAAATACCAATGTAGGCATGATGGGAGAAACGTTTAAATATGTTGCTCCGCTTGCGGGAGCCATGGGATATAACATTGAAGATATGTCAGCGGCAATAGGACTTATGGCGAATGCAGGAATCAAGGGTTCACAGTCCGGTACGTCATTGAGAAATATTATAACAAATCTTGCTTCTCCTACTGATAAGGTAGCCGGAGCTATGGACGATCTTGGTATATCATTAACAGATTCAGACGGAAAAACTAAATCATTCGGAGAAACGCTGTCTGATTTGCGAATAAGCTTTGCAGACCTTGACGAAGTCCAGAAAACCCAGTACGCTTCTGCAATTGCCGGAAAAGAAGGAATGTCGGGACTGTTAGCGTTGATTAATTCAAGCGATGAAGATTTCGATAAGCTTACAGATTCTATAAAAAATTGTACGGGCGCGTCTGAGAAAATGGCAGAAATCCGACTGGATAATCTTGAGGGCGATGTTACGCTTTTTAAATCCGCATTGGAAGGCGCACAAATCGCCATTTCAGATAAGCTTACTCCGGTTCTGCGTAATCTTGTGGAGAAGGCTACAGATTGGCTGCCAACAGTGCAGGATAAGCTTTTATCTGCTATTGATGTTGTTATGGATATTGGAAAATATCTTGCACAAGAGCTTACACCGATATTAAGCAGCATAGGTAAATCTGTTCTACCGATAATTAAGGACGCTCTTAAATCAGCAAAAGCTATTATTGAGCAGCTAGTACCTGTTATAAAAAATATTTGGAAATTTGCTGAGCCTGTCTTTAAAATAGTGGTAGATACAATAGACTTAATTGTGGAATATCTTCCGACACTACTACAAGATGTTCTTGATTTTATTGACCCATTGAATTTGATTCATAAAGAGACAAGTCAAGTATCTGAAGAATATCTTAAAATGGCTGACAATGCCAATAAAATGTCAGAAAAGCTTGACGATATAAAACAGAAAAATGCTGATATAGGACAGTCGGTGCTTGAAGAATATAATCATTACGGTGATTTGGCTGACAGATTAAGTACTGTTGTCGACAAAAACGGCAAAATAAAAGAACATTGTGAATATACCGTTCAGCAGATAATTGACGAGTTGAATCCTGCGTTAGATACTTCTCTTGAAATTGTTGACGGGCAGCTAAAAGGATATAAGGAAATTGCAGATGAAATTGACAATATTATCTTAAAAAAGCAAGCTGAAAGCATGCTTGAAAAAGGACAAGAAAATTATGATAAAGCAATAGCTGACCGTGCTGAATCAATACAAGCGAAAGTTAAAGCAGAATCTGAAATTAACGAGTTGGAAAAAGAACTTGACGATTTGCATGCTAAACGGAAAGAATGGGACGAAACCGGTATAGTGCCGGAGGGTTTTGACCCCAGCGGTTATTGCGGGGATATTCAAAGATTAGAAGAGAATATTAACCATCTTAACGGAACTGTTGAAACAGAAACCCAAAATATTAACAAAGCCAACAATGAAATCACTAAATACAGCGACCTGCGAACAGCAGCTCTGGAAGGGAACATAGGCGCAATGCAGAGATACGCCGCCGAGTATTCCTATAATATGCTGACTGCCGGAAATGCAACTGTTGAAGAGCTTGATTCACAGTACAACGATTTTTCACAGATGGTTGATAATCTTGTTGAAGCACAGAAAAAAGGCGATGAATCTGTTACAGACGAAATGATTAACACATATACAATGCTGCGTAATATTTCTCATGATGAACTTACAGAAGCGCAGCGTATGGCTAATGAGCAAGGTGTGGCAGCGGCTGAAAAGTTTGGTAAAGGTTTAGAAAGTTCAACTGGATTTGTTACTGTTGCGGCACGAACAGTCGCAGAAAGTGCCGAAAAGGAATTAGATAAAGACACCACGTCTCACGGTGCCAATTTTGCATGGGGATTCAGCGAGGGTATGCGTTCTCAAATTGACAGTGCTATTTCAGCTGCGCGCGAAGTGGGTAACGCAGCCGCTGCGGCATTGCAGAAAGCATTAGATGAACATTCTCCGTCGAGAGTCACCCGTAAGATGGGACAATTTTTTGGACTTGGTTTTTCAGAAGGTATCATAGATGAAGAAAGTAATACTATAAAGACTACACAACAATATGCGGATTCAGCCGTAAACGCTTTGAAATCCGGTATAAATAACCGCACTCCTATGAAACCGATGGATTTTGCTATAAACACAAGATTCGCAAATGCAGAAGCTATTCAAATACCAGCAGTTGAACGAACAGAGCATACTACAAATTCGCCGTCCAACACAGCGATACTAAACAAGCTAAACGAGCTGATTGAAGTAATCAAGGGGCAAAAGGTATACCTTGACAGCGGTGCGCTGGTTGGAGAAATCGCCCCTGCAATGGACGGAGCATTGGGTAATATAAGCAGAATGAAAAGGAGGGGACTGCGTTAATGTATAAGGGAGTAAAATTCGGAGAAATCCATACAAGCAGCTATGGACTGGTACTTTCAAAGAAAACTATTGAAACACCGTCCCCAAAGCTTGAAACAGTTGATATTCCGGGCGCAGACGGAAAGCTTGACATGACGGAATATTTCGGTGATGTAAAATACAACAACAGGAAAATCAAACTTGAATTCAGTACCGAGCTTTTAGGAAATGAACTGCTTTCAATGTATTCGGATATACAAAATAGTTTGCATGGCAAACATTTTGACAGTATTATATTGGACGATGATTCAGGTTACCGTTATATCGGCAGGATTACGTCGATCAGTCTTACGGAAAGCAGAATCAGCAGAATAATAATTGAATGCGACTGCGAGCCGTATAAAGTGAGTATAACCGATAAGGTTATAACGAAAACCTTGAAATCTGTGACTTTCCCTGCCGGATACGGAGACGTGAATAAGGACGGTGTTATTGATGTGATCGATTCGGGTAAATTGAACGGATTAATAGGGGCAAGCGCAATAACTAAAGACCAGATAACGCGTGCCGATATGAATCTTGACGGTATGGTAACGAAGGAAGATTTGATGCTTTTAAACCGATATGTTTCCAGTGACGGGACGCTTTCCATACAGGAATACGCCGACCGTAATTTCGGATTTGAAAGAGAAACCGATTTTCAGATAGATTTCGGAAGAAAAGTTGTAAGGGCAAAATTTTCTGTTTCAGATAATGTGAAAAGATGGGATTTGTACATTGACGGTATTTTATACGGAAAGTATACAAATCTTACCAGTCCGGGTTCTGCTATACCAGTAGTAATAAGCGGTGTTCATGATATAAAAATTTCAACAGAAACGTCGGGAACGGTAAGTATAGCAATACCGCAGGCAAAACTGTAAGGAGGGAATAATGTATATAGTAACAATTGACGGACAATTTTTCTTTGGAACAGGAAAGTACGACCGTCCTGGGTACGAATTAATTAATCCTCAGGTTGACCTTGCGGTAAATGCTGCCGGGACGTTTACGTTTACAATGTATCCTTCACATCCGTGCTATGAATTGACAGATAATACAAAATCAATAGTACAGATAGTGAAAGACGGTGAAGCAGAGCCGCTTTTCCGAGGAAGGGTACTGAGTACGGAATTAGGATTTTACAACGAAAAAAAGGTTATATGTGAAGGAGAATTGGCGTTTCTGTGTGATACGATTCAGCAGAATTACGATTATTCCGAAGGAGAAAGCCGTAAAACAATTCATGAATTACTGTCGTTTTTTATTCAGCGTCACAATGAAAAAGCGGGTATAGATAATATACATTCATTTAAAATAGGGATAGTAAATGTAACAGACGGAGATAATTCCAATACAGACAACCTGATTTCAGCGGCGGACAGTACATTTCTGAATACATATGAATCAATACAGCAGAAGTTGATAGAAAGGTACGGAGGATATCTTTATATAAGGCATGAGGAGGACGGAAATTATATTGATTATTTAAGCAGTCCGTCTGTGACGTGCAGTCAGAAAATAGAATTAGGAGAAAATCTTTTAAGTTTTAAGAAAAATATAGAAGCGGACAGTCTGGTGACAGCGGTAATTCCTCTTGGTAAAGAACGTATGGACGGAGGAGAGGAGGGGAGCGGATCACGTCATAATATAGGCGGTTGGAATGCGTCCCAATCTATTACTGATTCAAAGGATATATTTCAGGTAACGGGAAAAGTAGGCGGAACTACAACATATCTGAATTGCCTGTATTCACAGTCAGCAGTAGAAAAATACGGCTGGATAGAAAAAGTACTGATTTTTGATGATGTTGTGTTGCCGGGTACATTGGTGAGATACGGAGAATCACATTTAAAATCTATGGGTAAAGCGTTGTCAATAGAGCTTACGGCAGCGGATCTATCGGGAGTAAATACGGAAATAGACAGATTTAAAATTGCTCAGTACGTACGTGTAAATTCTAAACCCCATAATTTAGAAAATGCGTTGTATGTTGTATCAAAATTATCGTTAAACTTGACCGATCCGACTGCAAATAAAATTTGTCTGGGTACTGAAACAGCAACTATTACAGGACAGATAAGTAATTCAGTCAGTACAGTTTCAAGCTCCAGTACAGGAGGCGGAGGAGGGAGTTATGATGAATCTGGTTCGGCAAGTGCGGCGCTGAAATCAGCTAAAGAATATACAGATACAAGATGCGCAGATACATTGCAGTCAGCGAAGAATTATTCAGACAGCAAAGCAGCAGATACATTAAATTCATCTGAAAGCTATACGGATATAAAAACGTCTGAAATCTTGAAGTCGGCAAACGATTACACTGACTCCAGATTTACCGATGAAGAAAAAGACAAGCTTGCAGGAATAGCCGAGAATGCAAACAATTATGTACACCCTGAATTTCCCACGTTAAGTTCCGGAATCTATAAAATGCAGGTTAATAACGGTCATGTATCAAGAGCGGTAAAAGCAGAAAAAGCTGATATTCTGGCTTTGGGATTTGAGGATCCTGCCGCAGCATATTTGCCGTTGACCGGAGGAACGATAAGCAATTCAAATTACGGAGAAAGCTTGAAGGTAAACAGAGGACCAACGTCAAGCTCGGCGGCATTGTCAGTAATCGATTATTTAATTAACGGAAATCGAGTCGGTGTGATGGGGTTTGATTCAGATTCCAAGCTGCGCATACGAAACAGCAATAATACTGAAATGGCTGAAATAGATAAAGACGGTACTGTCAGCGCAAAATATTTTAAGCAGTCTCAGTCTGGAACACTTCTTGCTGAAAGCTCAACAGATGAAAACAGTCTGACGGTAACCAATGCTGAGATAGCAAAATATTCACTGCTGTATATGGCTGCAAGCTGGACTCAGCAAGAGACGGTAAACTTTTGTGATGTGATTCCGATTTCCGCTATTGCGGCAGGAGCGGTATTTACAAAGCAAGTTTATACGGGTACAAGGATTTATACTTATACAGTCACCTGTACAAGTGCAGGAGTATTTACATTAACGCAAACTAACTCCACAGGTACGGCAGGTACATTGAGATTAAAATTGTATGTTATTTAGGAGGTGTAATTTATGACGGAAATAATAGTAGCGGCAATATCCTTATTGGGAACACTGGGCGGTTCTCTGGGAGGTATTCTGGTATCAAGTAAAATGACAAATTATCGGATTCAGCAGCTTGAAAACAAGGTTGCGGAGCACAATAATTTTGCCCGAAGAATGCCTGTTGTTGAAGAACAAATAAAAGTCGCAAATCACAGAATTGAGGATTTGGAAAAGGAGATACATAAATGAACATTTTAAAGAAAAGTTGCGTAAAGCGAGCATTGAGAACATTTTTACAGACAGCGGTCGGTTACATAGCGGTCAATATTGCCGCAACGGATCTGACTGTAAAATCCGCTGTTCTGGGACTTTGCATTTCTGCAATATCAGCAGGTATGGCGGCGGTTATGAATTTAAAGGAGAACTAAATGAATAAAATACATAAATACAGAAAAAAGCCTATAGTTATAGAGGCATATAAAACCGACAAACCTGTTGTAATAAAAACACTTGAAGGGGATATGAAAGCTTCTATAGGAGATTTTATTATTACAGGTAAATGGCGAACAATATCCATGTAAACCTGATATTTTTGAAAAAACGTATGAAGAAGTTTAGTTTTTTTCTTTATTTGATGTGTTATTAATGTTTACATGAATAGATTTCCATTGATTATTTTCAGATGAAATAATTTGTTCTATGTTTTTAACAAACATGTTTTCTACTGTTTCGTTTGTTGTATTATACGGAGACGATTTTGTTAAAAAAACATATTTTTGGTATTTTAATAGTTCGCATGTGGTTCTGTATTGTATCCAGTTTTCATGATAATTGAATAATTTAGTCAAAGATTCTAAAATTGTAATAATAATTCCAAATATTCCTACAATTATTGATATTAAGAACGTATTGCAATATCCGGATAACAAAGGTATTATTGCAGCTAAAATAATCTCGACTATTTGTATTAATTTATATCGTTTTTGGCAAAGCAATGATTTTTTATCATACCAAGCGATTTGTGGATCTAATCGGTTTGTTATATATTCTTGTATATTCATATTTTTCTCCTTAAGAAATCTAATATTATAAATATACATTATTTTCCAAGAAATGTCAAATATTTTATAAATATCAAGCGGCAAGATCACTCCTTGCCGCTTTTTTAATTTAATTTAATTAAATTTTATTGTTGTAAAACTTTTTGCCTTAAAAGTGTAAGATCAACGCCATTTAAAACCCCATCAAAATTTAAATCAGCTAAAATTACATCTCCACTGCTTATTGTTCCTTTATTTAAAAGATAATTTTGCAGAATAATTAAATCATCTGAATTTATACTTCCATCCTTATTTAAATCTCCTAACATATAATTTGCAGTTGGAATAGGATAAGTATCATATGTAAATAGTGCAGATGGGCAACTAAGCGACCATGATGAGTGAGCGCCGCCTAAGGCTTTCATTTGTGCGTCATTTAAGAGAAAATAATTATAACTATGATTACCTACACCTTTGCCATCATCCCATGTGGCATCAACATGAAAATAATGATCGCCCAGTTTAATTAAATTCCATGCATGTACTCCGGATTTTTGTACAAGATAAGATTCTATACCAGCTGCTTTGGTTAATAAATAATAAGCTCTGGCATACCCATCACAAACAGTTGTGCTATAAAGGAAAGCGGAATAGTCAACATGATTCTTTTGACTTGAAGTAGTTTCATAATCATAATCAACGGCATCACAAAGCCAATCGTGCAACACAACTGCTTTTTGAGTATCGTTCATAGAACTATTTGTATAATTATTGACTACTTTTTCTGCAAATGCATTTGCATAGGTATTCATAAAACCTATATTTTTCGTTTGACCAAATTGACTTAATACAAAATCACGTAATTCTTCATTAAATAAAGGATAGTAATTTTTAGGAGGCACAATGGTTACTTGTTTACCATTAATATAATTTAAATTTATACAGCCTTCAAAAGCTGACGAATTAATAGTACAAGTTAGTGGCATATTTACATTCATTAAATTTTTACAGTTCATAAAAGCTGTTCCGTTTATGTAAACATTACCTTGAATCGTTACAGACGATAATCTCATACATCCCAAAAATGCCTGACTTCCTATTGTAGTGACACTGGATGGAATTGTTATATATACAAGATTACTTGATTTGAATGCCATATCTTTAATTTCTGATAATGTATTTGGAAGAACTACTGTCTCTAAATTTGAACATTGCATAAACGTTCTTGCATATAATATAGTTATTGGACTTTCAATTGTAACTTTCTGTATGTATTTATTGCCTTGAAATGCACCAACAGATATATTATTAACGGGGTAGCCATTAATGCTTGACGGTACAATAAGATTTGTATCCGTTCCTTTATATTTACTTATAGACGCACTTCCATTATTGATTGTATAAGTAAAATTATTAAATTCATCTGCTGATACCATTGTATAGGTAATTATATTTGATAATATTTTACCGTCTGAAAAAGCTAAAAAGCTAAAAAAGATGTTAGAAGAACAAGAAATACCTTGCTTAATTGAAGAAAAATTGAACCAAACCATAATTGTAAAATCAAGAGAAAATATCGTTACAATTTCAATTGGAAAAATCACATCCGGATTTGAAAACTATGATTCAAACCAAATTGTAATATCTGCAAATGAGATAATTAATGGAGAAAAGAAAAAAAGAAAAGTTGCTCATGTAGCTTTTAAAGATGGAGAAAAAGTAATATTCGATGACTTAAAAATAGGAGACTATGTAGTTCACAGAAAATATGGTATAGGCGTATATATAGGTGTAAATACAATAAAAGCAGATGGAACGATTAAAGACTATATAAAAATTAAATATAAAGATGATGATATATTATATATACCAACAACAGATTTAGACACAATTAGAAAATATGTTGGTGGAGATAAAATAAAGCCAAAAGTAAATAAACTAGGTGGAAAAGAATGGGAAACAACAAAAGCTAAAGTAAAAAATAATTTACGAGAAGTTGCAAAAGAATTAATAGAACTATATGCCAAAAGAGAAAAAATGCAAGGATATAGCTTTAGTAAAGATACACCATGGCAACAAGAATTTGAAGACAGTTTTCCATATCAAGAAACGGATGATCAGCTAAGATGCATAGAAGAAATAAAAAAAGATATGGAAAG
>ENA-OPAV01001571-OPAV01001571.1-human-gut-metagenome-genome-assembly--contig:-NODE-1571-length-15150-cov-2.743624_pt1 | contig 15150 bp, 9 predicted proteins | sample MGYA00241056_ERZ501428 | MGnify/ENA primary metagenome ERZ501428 (study PRJEB25962, sample SAMEA2042621) | human gut metagenome | biome: human gut; feature: human-associated habitat; material: faeces... | reverse complement strand
GAATGTGGAGACAACACAGCTGGCTGATACACAGAAAACCGCGATCCAACCGGGTTGTTGAAACAACAAGACCAAGGGTTTTGTATTATGGTTTTGCTATGACACCGGAACTTTGTGAGAGGTTTGTGAGTTACAACGTCTGCTAAAATAATCTTATCCATTCTTTTCACCCTTCTTTTATCAAAATCTTTTTTATCTGTTCTATAATTTTCTCAGGAACACTATCATCTATATTCATAAGTTGGCTATACATTCGGACACCTTGATATGCGAATACAAGTAAATCAAAAACCCCAGCAATGTCTACTTGGTTAAATTCTTTGCGAGATATGCCATATTGTATTAAGGCATCCCAAGAATTGAATGAAGCTTTATACTGTTTTATTAAGAGATTATCGTTCCCCTCTATTTTCTTTCTGCTAAAATATTCATAAATTGCTATACTTAATGAGCTTTCACTATCAATCATTTCATCTCTGTACTTTTGAAGTATTTCATCTAAAATTTGAGGCGCGGGAATTTTTGCCTCCATTTTTTCTTTAAAACTATTATTCTGGGCAACTAAAAATGTTTCTATTATCTCTGAAAAGATCTGGTCTGTACTATCATAGTGGCGATACAATCCACCTCTACTTAAGCCAGTTATTTCACAAATATCTTTCATGGTTACATCTTTAAACCCTCTAATTGCAAATAATTTATATGCCTGCTCTTTGATAAGACGCTTTGTCTCGATTCCTTTTTTGCTCATGTTCTTTGCTCCTTTTTTGCGACACGAATGTTTCTAAACACATTATGCGACATAAGTATCGCTTTGTCAAGATGGATATAAATAGTTTGATATATGAAGTAAATAAGGCAAAGAGATGTTTCAGGAATTAATTTTTGAGACATCTTTTTTTTCAAGCAGAAAAATGGCAGGGAAACTCCATATGTAGCTGATACTTTTCTTTTGAGCTTGCAGGTGAAAGTTTTTTTGTATTATAATATGAAAAGAAGGTTTTCTTATATTTACAGAAAACCAAACCTCTGTCGGAATACATCATTTACAAAAAACCAGAAGAAACATCACCAGATATCATAGTAAAAAACAGCATAAGAGGAGAGTAATAATTTGAGTCATATACCTGCAATTGTTGATTATCTGAAAGAATTAAATATATTATCTGTAATAGTCAGGATACTTCTTGCCATTATCTGCGGAGGAGTTATAGGAATTGAGAGAAGACGGGCTCACCAGGCCGCAGGAATGAGAACATATATGTTGGTATGTATGGGTGCAGCTATTGTCATGGCAACGGGACAGTATATGTACGACACTTTCAAAACCGGAGATCCTTCCAGGCTTGGAGCCCAGGTGATCAGCGGTATTGGTTTCCTAGGTGCTGGAAGTATTATCACCTCCGGAAAAACGAAAGTAAGAGGCTTGACAACCGCAGCAGGATTGTGGGTTTCGGCCTGCATTGGTCTTGCCTTGGGCATTGGATTCTACAGTGCAGGTTTGATTGCTACGCTGGTCGTTTATCTTATCATGACGCGACTAAAAAGACTGGAGTATCGATTTCTGGTAGATGATATTTATTTGGAAATTTATTTGGAGTATGACGATACGCTTTCTGTTTCTGATATCGCACAGCAGGCTGAAAGAAACGGCCTGAAAATCGAGGAGGTGCAACATGGAACCAAAGGAAAAGGATTTCAGAAAGCATTGATTACTTTCAGAAATACCCAAAATGAAAGCAGGGATCATGTCCTGAAAATACTTGAGCATGTGGAAGGCGTAAGGTACGTAAAATACATATATTAATGTTAATCTGCGCCCAATGCTTCGTCCTCAGATAAGACTTTTTTCGTATCAGAAACTCCATCTTCTAATTTCTGCTATATTTTCCTTACCAAAGAGATTTTTCTTGCGCCATCTTGAAGATCTTTTTGGTAATGCTAACATACGGAGCTGCCAGCTACAGCTCCGCGGATTTTCTCCTTCGTGTTTCCGCGGCTCTGACCTATGGGGGTTGGGGCTGCGGATTTTGTTTGTTGAGAAGGGGAAAAAATTATGCTATGATACAAAAAATGTAGGAAAGGATGGATAACTATGGATGATAAAAGGATTGCCGCAGCAGAACATAAACACCTCATTCCTCTGGACAGGATCAACGGATATGATGTCCGTCCCGGTTTCTACGGGATCAATGGGGCAACCGCCCTCAGGGAAGGTGTAAATTTTACCATCTGCTCTATGGAAGCAACAAGCGTGGAACTACTTCTGTATCACAGAGGAGAAAAAGAGCCGTATGAGGTTCTTCCTTTTCCCAAACATTACCGGATCGGTGGAGTGTATTCCATGTTCGTTTTTGGACTGGATATCTTTAATTTCGAATATGCCTATCGGGTAGATGGTCCATATGAGCCCAAAAAAGGTCTTATTTTTGACAGATCAAAGCCACTTCTGGATCCCTATGCAAAAGCAGTCACCGGTCAGAGTGTATGGGGCGAACAGCCTAATCAGGACCATGAGTACCGGGCAAGAGTGGTTGTCAATGATTTTGACTGGGGTGATCATGTGGATCCGGTCAGACCGATTGAGGATCTGATCATATACGAGCTTCATGTCCGCGGATTTACCAAAGACCCTTCCTCCAATGTCGCTCATCCCGGCACCTTTGAGGGAATCCGGGAAAAAATCCCCTATCTCAAGGATCTGGGGATTACCGCTGTGGAATTAATGCCTGTTTTTGAGTTCGATGAAACCATGGGAAAGAGAGAGGTTAACGGCCGGACTCTTCTGGACTACTGGGGATATAATCCGGTAAGCTTTTTTGCCCCGAACACCAGTTATACAGCCAAAAAAGAATTCAACCGGGAAGGGGATGAGCTGAAAGACCTGATCAAAGATCTGAATAGCAACGGTATCGAAGTGATCCTGGATGTTGTTTTTAACCATACGGCAGAAGGAAACGAAAATGGTCCCTTTTTCTCATTTAAAGGATTCGATAACCGCATCTATTATATTCTGACTCCGGAGGGCTGGTATTATAATTTCAGTGGATGCGGAAACACACTGAACTGTAATCATCCAATAGTGCAGCAGATGATCCTTGAGTGCCTGCGGTATTGGACGATCGAATATCATGTGGACGGTTTCCGGTTTGATCTGGCCAGCATTTTGGGGAGAAATGAAGACGGTTCTCCTGCAAGCCAGCCTCCGCTTCTGAAAAATCTTGCGGAAGATCCGATCCTTCGGAACGTAAAGCTGATTGCAGAAGCCTGGGATGCCGGTGGGCTTTATCAGGTCGGCAGCTTTCCGGCCTTTTCCCGCTGGGCGGAATGGAATGGTAAATACCGGGATGACATGAGGAGTTTCCTGAAAGGAGATTACTGGTTTGCCAAAGCAGCAGCAAACAGGCTCATCGGATCACCGGATCTGTATACCGGGCAGTATCAGGGATATGCATCCTCCATTAATTTCCTCACCTGCCATGACGGATTCTCTCTTTGGGATCTCTACTCCTACAATGAAAAGCATAATGAGAACAATGGCTGGAACAACACTGACGGAAATGATGACAACCGGAGCTGGAACTGCGGAGTGGAGGGCGAGACAGAAGATCCGGATGTCCTCAGGCTTCGCTTCAGAATGATAAAAAATGCCTGTGCAGTACTGATGTGCAGTCGTGGAACTCCCATGTTTCTTGCAGGAGATGAGTTTGGCGATACCCGTTTTGGAAACAATAATCCATATTGTCAGGACAACGAGATTTCATGGCTGGACTGGAAACGGCTGAATACGAATCAGACCCTATATCAGTTTTTTAAAAAGATGATCCAGTTTCGGAGGGAGCATCCAGCAATCCGAAATAACCTGGATCCTTCAGATACCGGTTTTCCGGCAGTAAGCATCCATACAAACCAACCATGGGATACCTCTATCAATCAGGAAACAAAATGTCTGGCAGTCTGCTATGCCGGAAAGACTGAGCAGGGAGAGGATCTGGTATATGTAGCGCTGAATGTATATTGGGAAAAACAGCGATTTGAGCTTCCAAAGCTTCCGGATACCTATGAATGGAGACGTTTTGTAGATACTGCATTGGACGAAGCAGACGAAGTAACCATTACCGAATACTGGCTCCAGCCTCGTTCTGTGGCAGTATTTATCGGTACACGAAAGGAAATATAGTTTTTCGCAAATTTTCTTTTTCTTTTTTTAATCTAAAATGACTAAAGAAGAATCATTATTTGATACAGAATTTGTTTAAGAACAGCTTACTCCATAGCAGAAAAACTTTTTTTACCTCCACGGAATTTCCGCGGAGGTATTTTTTTACAAAAAAGAGCCTGCGGTACACCGTATCTTATAGTGTTTTCTTATTTTGTTGTGCTTCTGCGTAAACCAAGCACAATTATTTTGCAAGCCAAGTAATTAACATAATATTTTTACGGTAACCTTAACAGAATTTCTTGTCCTACGATATTGTCTGCGGCTCCTGCTATGCCGCGGATTTTTTTCAATTTTTAGTCAATTTTTAAACAATGACAGAGAATAATGCTGTTTTGTCTTACAAAAAAGTGAATTCGAATTCACTTTTTCAGGTGATCCAGCAGGGTACCTGTAAAACAGATTTGTCATATTGTGTTTGAACAGGAAGTTTTGTATGAAAATCCGGCTCAATAAATAAACTCTATATTAATCATGAGGAGGTCTGGTAGAAAGGAGGAGAAATAGACTGTTCTATGCCAGGCAGAGGAAAGGCCCGTACATTGACGGAAATCCTCACAAGGTAGTATAATCAATCATAACAACACGAAAGGAGAAAGTCCTTAAATGTCTAAGGCAGATTCAATAAAAGATATACGTTTTAAGCTAAGAAAATTATGTGATATAACCGATGAATTAATGGAGAATTTAACCAAACTCCATGATTCTGTACATAACGGCAGTTTTATCCCGGAGACATTGAACCAGAAGATGACAGACGGTCTCCGCAGCATCAGCCAGCTGCAGACAGAGATCTTCCAGGAATATGCTTCCCTTGAGATAGGAGATCTCCCGGACTATATCGAAGAGATGGAAACTGTTTTGTCAGAATATCAGAAAAAGCTGGAAGAACAGGAAAGATATCAGGAAGCTGTCCGTTTCTTTTTCTCCCTGCATTCTGATAACAAAGAGATTGAAGACCTTCTGGATGCAAGGAAAGACCAATTAAAACAGGTTAGTTCTATAATAGATACAGAAAGCCTGCTGCCATATCTGCTGGTAAAACAGGTATTTGAAGAAACGGATATGCAGAAAAAATTTACCCTGATGTACCAGCTCCCGCAGTTTTTCGAAGAAGCCATTTTTACCGGGATCGGCTGTGGAAAAATCATGCCCTCCGCGGAGAAAGAGTTTGATGCGGACACTGATGTAAAGGGTGGTGAAGCAAAAATATCCGATATATCAGAAGAAACAGAAGATAACGCCCCGGATCTGGTTTCAGAGGAGACAGCAGCTACGTTAGTTTTAGAGGATGAGACAGAAGATGAGTGGAACGAACTGGGGATTGAAAACCCGTCCCTTGTATGTTATAAGGAACAGCCGGAATTACTGACAAAAAAAGATTCTCCAAAGGCTAAGGATAAATTCGGAGTAAGCAGATTCAAGGGAGATATGAAAAAGCAGCTCTGTTTGCATAAATTAGACTGCCTGATCGAAGCTGTGAACGGAAGCATATATACCAAGGAATCCATGGCCATAAACCATAACCAGCAGGAAGGTTTTTTTGATCTGGCTACAGACAAGCTGTACCAGATGGGGTATCTTACCAGATACTATGTGAACGGGATGGAAGAGTTTTATACCCTCTCGTCCAGAGGAGAGAAAGCCTTTTCTACAAAAGAATCTTTTTCATTTATCAAAGACCTGACTCCCGGCCTTGAAAGCAACCCGCTGTCTGGAAGAGAAGAGATAGAGGATACCACAAATGCAGCCATCAGCCGCATCCTTCTTTCTGACTGCTATAAAAAAATAATTCTTATCGATCCTTTTTCAAAAAGGAAGCTTTTTGTATTAAACGATGCCTTTATATTAACCCTTCCTTTAGTGAAAGACGAATTAACAGTTTTTTTTGTCGGGATCGTAACAGAACGCATAGACACGTTCAGAGATATCCGCACAAACATCAAGAAGATCTCGGAATCATATACCCCGGATTTCCTAATCGTGATCGAACCTGACAGGGATATGGCATCTAATATCGCAAATTGGATCGAAACGTTTTCCAGTATCACCACCACAGTGGGATACTGCGTGTACCATGAGGATGATATGTTTGATATTACGGGGGCTCCTCTGGAAGTCCGTTCCTTCGACGAAGCATATATGGAAGACGAGACGGATGACTGTGAATTCTTCCTTGAAGAGAACGAGACAGATGACTGTGAATTCTTCCCTGAAGAGGACGAAGCGGGTGTTTTTAAAATTCATGATGATATAGAGGAGGATGTTCCAGATGATATAGGGGAAAATGTCCCGGATGAAAAAAAGGAAGTCTTGGAAGCATCAGATCAGACAATGCTTCCTGTATATCTGGAGATGCTCGCATCCGGACAATATTATGCGGCAGCCGCATATCTGAAGGCACTCTCAAATGAATCCCCTTCTTACCAGTCTGTTTACCGGCAGGCTGCTTATGCCCTGAACGATCCCATGGAAAACTGCAGCTATAATTCCAACACGGTCATGGATGTCTACACCATCCCCATATCCGATTACTTCCTGCTCTCTGCCGTAATCAGGACGTATTTTTATGACCAGTTTAATTATGACTATTCCCTCCCTCAGCTTCAGGCTACGGTGTCCAGAAACAGCATTTTAAAAGAGTTTCGTTTCGTAGAAGAGATCCTGTATATGCTGTTTGAGTTTAAAATGACTTATCACACCGGCATGGACCGGTATGCCGATTACCGAAAGAAAGACCAAAACGTCTTTGAATCAAGTATGGAGCAGATCAGACATGAGGCAAAAGGATATCTGGACAATTACTGTTCCGGATTTCAAAAAGAAAATGCCTCCCATAAAAGATTCATCGAAACATACCGGCTGATCTTAGGACCAAAGAGTGATCTTTGCGAATACCTGAAAGCAGTGTCTGAGGACAGCCGCGAGATGTTAGAGATGCTGGAAGACTTTCTGTCTGAAAACTATGTGAAGGACAAAGCCTCCATATGCGAGGAGAACATCGATCCGAATAAGATCGACTGTGCACTTGACAGATTCTGGGATAAAGCTACTAATAACATCCGCCTCCTGAAACGTTCCTCCGACCTGTTGAGCAGCCTGCGGATGAACCTGTTTAAAAAGGTACAGAAAGTAGTAAGTGTTCTGTGTTCTTACGTTTTTTTGTGCAGATCCCGTGTTTCCATCCAGGATGATCCGGCTTCCACCGTTTATAAGAAGCACAGGGAACCTCTCCTTGAAAAGATCGGGCATGCGGTAGAAAGCCTCGCATCTGATGCTTCGGATACATGGGTTCTTGCAGGCAGAAAGGTCCTTGCAGAAACATTACTGGAGATCCGCGCAAGGATTTCAGGGGAATACGTAAGCAACAGATATTTTTACATTGATTTCCTCAAGAACGATAAGATTCTTCTTGATGACAGCTTCCTTCCGGTACTGGAAGAAGTCAGGGAGCTTCCTGCATTTTCCGTTACAAAACGCATCCTGCATCATTGTGAGGAACCTTCCGACAAGAGCTGGGAAGATCGCATCGATGATATTTACAGGAGTGAAGATAATTATGGCTCCGCGGAGCTGATCTTTAAATATGTGAAAGACCGGGGGATCCCTTTTAAAAACCTGGAAGAGCAGATGGAAGTAAAGGACACTGCAATGAAATATCCACAAAGTGACATGGAGAACAAACGCAGGGAATTCATCGAAGATCTGGAACTGGCCCAGAGTTACGGACAGATCGACAATTCCAGGGTCAACGCCAAAGAAGTCATATTACAGGTCATGGAAAGCTGGTTTGAATGGGCGAAAGAAACTGCCAATTACGGTTTCTTCTCAAAGATCCTGGAAGCATTCATGGACAGGATCCATGAAGGTGCAAAGGCAAGGGAAAAGGAACTTGATGATGAACTCCGGGTATACCTGTCCAAGAAAGAAAAGAACATCGAATCCGTTTCCTCGGTCGTGACACAGATCATGGACCGTATCCGCCAGCAGAACTATGCCGCCGCGGAAGACCTGTTAAACCGTCTGATCAGAAATGACCTGGAAACCGATGATTTCCTGCAGCAGGAAGATTATCTGGCTGATTTTTTAAATGAATACAGCGTCAATTATCAGAAGACAGCAAATTCCGGGGTTACTTTAAAATCCCTCCTGTCTTCCTACCGGAGCAATAAAGATACAAAGGGCGGAAACAAGCTTCTGGAAAACTGGATGAAAGGAAACGGCCTCGGAGAAGGCAGACTCCTGGTTCTGTTAAACACGCTCGGGTTTAACGTGGACTACATTAAAACGGAGCCGCGGATCCATGGTAAGATCGAAAGCTACCTTGTTATGCTCAAAAAGCCACTAAACGGCAGAAAAAGCAATTACAAGCATCCGATCTCCGCATTTGGCTCGGAAGCGGAGACAAAAGGGTTCCGCATTGTCTGCCTTTACGGAAAGACAGATGCTTCCAGGCTGATAGATACATTTAAGGAGATCGGGAATGCCAAGAATACATTAGTACTTCTGGACTATGCTTTATCCCTGGCTGACCGGAGGATCTTAGCCCGCAAGACCAAAACGGATCTAAGCGGAAAGATCTTTGCTGTCCTTGACCGCGTGGCACTTTTGTATCTGGCAAAACACTATTCAGAAACGGCAGTAAACCGTATGCTGATGTTCATCATCATGCCGTTTGCTTCCTATCAGCCATATATCGACCAGTCCGCGGCAGTGATGCCTCCGGAACTCTTCATCGGCCGGCGGGAGGAACTGGAAAAGATCGAGTCCCCGACAGGCATTAACCTGGTATACGGCGGAAGACAGTTAGGAAAGACAGCCCTCTTACGTATGGCACAGAAAGATGTGGATAAGAACGAAAACGGAGACCGTGCGGTCATCGTTGATGTTCATGATAAAGATTACCATGAGGCTGCCGAAGCGGTATCCGCAGTCCTGTATGATGAAGGTATCCTCAAAAAGGAAAACATCACCGATGACTGGGGTATCCTTGCAAGGGATATTAAAAACCGCCTGCGGGACACCAAAGATCCAATCCCGTATTTCCTTCTGCTGCTTGATGAGGCGGACCGTTTCATTGAGAGCAGTGAAGCTGTTAACTATCAGCCGTTTGATGCCTTAAAGGACATCCAGGGGATCGGCTCCGGAAGGTTCAAGTTTGTAGTTGCAGGATTACGCAACATCATCAGATTTAAAAAATCTTCCGTATTAAAGAATAATAACAGCCTGGTCCATTTAGATTCTCTTACCATCAAACCGTTTAAGGCGATGGAAGCCAGGGAACTCCTGGAAGTCCCGTTGTCCTATCTGGGATTCCGCTTCCCGAAAGACAATGAGACGGAAGTCCTGATCTCCACCATCTTTGGTACGACCAATTACTTCCCGGGCCTGTTGCAGCTCTACTGCACGAAGATGATCGAGACCATGAAACGGGATTATGCCGGGTATTCCGAAAGTGAAACCCCTCCATACTACGTAAGGAAAGAACATATCAAAAAAGTCCTGGCAGAGCAGTCCCTGCAGAATGACATTTATAACAAATTCTCGATCACCTTAAAGATCGGAAATGATGACTTTTACTATATCATCGCCCTGCTTGTCGCCTACCACTACCATAACGACAAGTCCTCCTCCGGGTGTGATGCCCGGAAACTGCTGGAGCTGGCGGATACCTACTGCATCAAAAAACTCACAGCTCTTGGGGAAGAAAAGATCGATGCCCTGATGGAAGAGATGTGTGAGCTGAACGTCCTGCAGCATACCGGTGACGGACGGTACCGTTTTGCCCGTCACAGTTTTTGTCAGATGATGGGGACTCCGGAACATATTGACAATGAACTGGAAAAGTACATGGAGGACTGACATGCTGGATAAAGTTTGGTGGACACATATCATAAAGGCACATAAGTTTGAGGAAGATATCGTAAAGGCGGCTGCGGAGGGGAAGAGTGTCCTTCTCTCCCTGCCGGAAAACGTGCCATGGAAAAACACGCTCTTGGATATGGTAGAAGAGCAGCTGAAACAGGAGAATTACAAAAACGCTTTTGAGTATGTAGACTGCCCGGAGGAGGAGCCGGGACTGTTCCTTTTAAATAATTACTGCAGGAGGGAAAAAAGATCCTCCTACCGGTATGGGATCTCCTATGCCGAATTTTTGGGGAAATGCCAGGATATCGTATTGAATGACCGGTATATCTGGGTGCATGATATCCCGCAGGACAGATATGAGGAATGGCTGGATTTTGTCGCTGAATACAATAACAATGTAAAGGACAAGACACCTGCCATCTTCATACTGGAAGTCCATGGTTTTTATGGAAGATCCCCAAAAGGGATCCAGAAACTGGTCTTTGACCAGGCCATCACAGCCTATGACCGTTTCGCTTTCTGTGCGCTGGCTGCAAGTGCCAGTAATACCTGCCACGAATATCTCCGTCCCTATCTGGCTGAACTTGTTTCCACCGTCTGCCGGGATGACATAGAGCTTTGTGCGGCATGCATCCAGAAAGGCGTGAGATTCTTAAAGGATCCCAAAAATACACTGAAACAGATCATTTCCACAGAATACCGCAGTGACGGGGAAAGGTATTCCTACTTACGGCTGGATGATCTGAGATCGCTGATATGGGAAACGCAGCTAAAGGCCGTATTCCCGGTCATCGAACAATACCGCAGTTATTTTATCAAAAAATACAGCAGCTATATCCAAAAAGCACTTCCCTTCAGCAATCCAAACGGGCAGGATATCACTTCCCCGGAAGACGTGGAGATCGGAATGTTAGTCTATCTGGTCGGGAACGGGAATATCACTCTGGCAGACAGCAGTGAATACCCGGAGCTGGAACGGTTCCGGGATGCCAGGAACAATTTGGCACACTTAAATATCCTAAAATCTGAAGACGTGGAAATGATATTAAAAAGAGCAGAAACTTTGTAGCACAAAAACCCCACCGCTTAGCAGGCAGTGGGGTTTTCTTAAGGCAGTTTATACTCTTTTGGGATAGTTTTTCCGCTTCCTTTCATGTACGGGTCAATATAGACCGTCTTCCCGGACTTATAGTGCCGGTAGTGTCCGCGGACGCACCAGGCTTCCGTCAGTCTCTGGCGGGTTTTGCTGCGGAGTTTCCTCGTCAGTTTTTCATTTGAGGAAAGTACCCGGATACCGTTAAGCGAAATGACACGTGGGGATTTCCTGGCCGGTTGCTTATCCGCGGAAATCTTTTTCCTGCTTTTCCCTACGTCTGCTTTATTTTCCATTTCCTTAAGCTCAGGATGCTCGCTCAGATAATTAATGAATGCCATCACACGGATGAATCCAATGATATTCTGTGTACATGGCTCCACATTCTCCCGCATATACTGGTCTGCCTTCTCAAATAACTTCTGCTTCCGGTAGACACTGACAAATGCATTATCAAACGATTCTGCAGAAATGGATATCTCCTCTCCAAAGGATACGGAAATATCCGCAGTATAAGCCCAGAGAGGAGTAGCTGCCGGAAGTGGCTTATCTTTTCCGCAATATTCCTGATAGGATTCGCAGTGGATTTTAAACGAATCTTCTTCCCTGTTCATGACCTCAAAGATCAGATAATCTTTTATCTTGTCTCCAACCTGAACGGAAACCCCTTTCTCCAGGATGGGCAATGCATTAACGGAATCCGTTTCTTTCCCATCAAACATATTTCTCAGGGTTTCCTCCGTTACAATGATCTTATCCAGTCCTTTCGCCAGTGCTGCAAGCTCCCTTCCTTTCTTTTCCATCAAGAGATATATTTGCTTTGTTGTCTTCATCTTTTTCTCCTTTCGTTTGTTTACTGTAAAAAAAATGATGAAACCAAATAAAAGATAAAATTTTTGTTTTCCCTGCTATTCTTCATTTTTCCTTTGCAAGACAAAAGCGAAAGGAGAAACAGATATGCAAGACAAAAACGAAAGAGGATTGGTTGGGGATTTTTTCTGCGGAGCAGGAGGTGCAAGTGTCGGGATCGAAGAATTTGGCGTAAAGGTGGATTTTGCCGTAAACCATGACCAGACAGCGATCCGGCTTCATTCCAGGAACCATCCATCGACATACCATATGACGGAAGATATCTTTACCTCTGAAGTGGAACGGTTTGTTGCCGGAAGAAAGGTATCCCTGATCTGGGCATCACCGGACTGCACCCATTTCAGCAAAGCGAAAGGAAAGACTCCAAGGAAACAGGGGATACGGATGCTCCCGTATGCGGTATATTTCCATGCAGCACAGATCCATCCGGAGGTGATCTGTATGGAGAACGTGGCAGAGATCCAGGGCTGGTGTCCGATCGAGGACAGGGAAGATGTTCCCGGTTTTGGACAGCCGGTGAAAAGTCTGACCGGGATATGCTACAAATGTTTCGTGGCACACATGTCCCACGGAAAGCTGGAACCGGACGGCCGGATTGCAGATGCCCCAGCGGAATGCAGGAGGTTCTGTGATAAGTGCCAGGTAGTAAGAGACGGGTACACAAAGTGCTTAGGCTATGACTTCGACAGCCGGGAGCTTTGCGCCGCAGACTACGGTGCCCCGACCACAAGAAAGCGCTGGTATGCAGTGATCCGAAGCGACCACCGTGCGATACGATGGCCAAAACCCACCAACAGCAAAGATGGAGTTGGTCTTCCTGCGTGGGTACCGGCATCCTCCATTCTTGATCTGGATAATTACGGGCAGTCGATCTTTGACCGTAAAAAACCATTGGCAGAAAACACGCAGAGGCGGATTGCCATGGGGATCAGGAAATATGTCTTAAACGGAGAGGAGCCGTTCATTGTCCATGTCAATCATTCCGGGGACGGATTCCGCGGACAGTCAGTAAACGAACCGCTCCCTACCATGACCAGGAAACTGGGAATGGGGCTGGTAAGCACAAAGACCATGCAGATAGAACAGTTTCTGACCAAATTCTACAAGAGCGGGATCGGGCAGTCGATTAAGGAGCCTCTCCACACCATTACCACCAGCCCGGGACACTTTGGCCTGGCTTCAGTAAAAACAACAGATAAAGGTTCCTTGAACCAGGCAGACAGGGCTGTTCTTGAGCGGGCACATCAGGTAAGCCAGTTCCTGATGCTCTATTATGGATCCGATATCGGCCAAAGCATAGACAAACCGCTCAGGACCATCGTGACCAAGGAACGTTTTTCCCTCATTACTGTGCTGCATGACGGAAGAGTGCTTTTGGATATCCATCTGCGGATGCTTTCCGTGGAGGAATTAAAACGGGGGAATGGGTTCCCGGATGATTACGATATTTCGCATGATTCCAGGTGGCACCGTATCCCTACCGCGGAGCAGGTAGCCAAGATCGGGAATGCGGTCGTGCCATCCATGAGTAAGGCGATCGTTTCTGCTAACTGCCCTTATCTGTACCAGCATGACAGGGTTCCTTTTGTACAGGTATCCCAGCAGCAAAACGGACAGTTTTCTTTTGCATAAGACAGCTTCGGCTGTCTTTTTTGTCGTATAAGAATCAAAAAAACCTTTTTTATGCTAAAAAACAGCCATGAGTTTTTGCTTGTTCATCATAAAGATTATGGAAAGGAGTACCGTAAATGAGAATATTACATTCTTCCACCAAAAAGAAACAGACAGTTGCACAAGAGCAGGTGCAGTCAGAGAAAGACTGTTTCCCCTATCAGAAAGCCTACAAAAACGGTATCATAAGACTGGCAGATCAGACCTATGCCAAAATGTATGCAGTGCCGGATACACAAAGGTCCGCGGATGTCAAAAAGATGTTTTTAAATCTTTTGGTTTCGTTTGGCACCAGAATACATATACAGCAGACAGCGTACTGCAGGAATGTTGCCACAGAGGAATCCGTACAGCTGCTTTATAAGTTTTTCATTGTTTCAGCAGAAGCGGACAGTATTGATACTGCCAGGCAGATTTTTAATAACATTAGCACAAAGATTATGGAATACGGTGCGAATATTGTGCCTCTTACGCAGACATTTTCTGCTTTGTATGAGACTTATCATATGGAGCCGACTCTTTCCGTCGATGAGAATATGTGGTGGGCTTTGCGGCTGGAAGAGGATCTGACGTCGGAATCATTCTGGAAATGTATGCGTGTAAAAGGAATGAGATCGAGGGAATTTCTGGTTCCCAAAACGCTGGAGTACTTCGAGGATCATGCGAGAGTCGGGGATATGTATGTGAGAGTCTTAAAGGTCGAACCATTTTCGCTTTCAGAAAGTATAATTTCAGAGCTGATGGATCTGGATTTCTCTACCATCATCAGTATGCACTGTGATGGAATGGACGGTCATACGGCAGAAAGAAAAGGGCGAAAGTCCTGGAAACAGAAAGGGTATGATCTTCCTGACATCCGGACAGACGAATCTTTTTCAGTAATGAAAAATCATTTCTTTTCTGTGACTACAACCGCAGTAATTTTCGCAGAGGATAAGAAACAATTAGATGAGAACACGGAGCTATTCCAGTCGCTTTTGGAGCATTACTGCACAGACTCAGAGATCCTGTATTCTCCACATCTTCAGAAAGCAGGTTTTTTTGCAGGTGTTCCATGTGGGATCTGCCGACATCTGGTGTCTAACGATGTCTCCTCCGCAGGATTTCTTTTTTCAGAATGATCCTTGCGACAGTTTATTCTGAACATATTTCCCCAACGCCAACCATGTCGTATAATAGACCTTATACAAAAACAGAATATCTAAAGTCTTTGGACGAGGCGGATAAATACCACAAAGAGCATGATATATCGCAGCATTCCCATCTCAGCAAAAAAGGAGATCCATGTTTTCAGCATGAGTCTCCTTTTTAAGTCATATTAAATTATTTAAACCAAAATATATCTTTGTCTTGTCAATGTGTGGTATACTTAAGACAGCAAAATACAGAAAGGAGAAAGTCATGGGAAACGAAGCAGGGGAATGGATCA
>ENA-OPAV01001570-OPAV01001570.1-human-gut-metagenome-genome-assembly--contig:-NODE-1570-length-15159-cov-2.653867_pt1 | contig 15159 bp, 10 predicted proteins | sample MGYA00241056_ERZ501428 | MGnify/ENA primary metagenome ERZ501428 (study PRJEB25962, sample SAMEA2042621) | human gut metagenome | biome: human gut; feature: human-associated habitat; material: faeces... | reverse complement strand
GGGGGCAGCAGCGGAAGCAAAGACGGCGGGTACTACGCCACCGAAGCCGCCGCGCAGGAGAGCTACGCCAATTACGACAGCGCCGCGGGCGGTGTTGACAGCGGCCTTGTGCCGGAGAACGCCGCCGAGGCCGCCACCGACGAGACCGCACAGAAGATCATCTACAACGCCAGTCTGTCGATGGAGTCCACCGACTTTGACACGACCCGCGAGGCCCTGATGACCGCCGTCGAGGCCAACGGCGCATGGCTGGAATCCACAAGCCTGTACGGCACCGAGAAGGACCATGACCGTACCGCCGACTACACCGTGCGGGTGCCGGTGGGCAGCTACCGCGCGTTTCTGGCCGCCGTGGGCGACGCGGGCAGCGTGCTCAACATCAGCGAGAGCGCCGAGAACATCACGAGCAGCTACATAGACGTGCAGGCGCGGCTGTCCGCGCTGGAGGCCCAGCGGGACCGCCTGAACGCGCTGGCTGACCAGGCCGAGACGACGGCGGATCTATTGGAAATCGAGAGCCAGCTCTCCGACGTGCAGTACCAGCTGGAAAACTACACCCGCCAGCTGCGCAGCATGGACCAGCAGGTCAGTTACTCCACCGTGGACATCTACCTGCGGGAGGTCGCCACCCTGACCCCCACCGGCGTGACCTTCGGTGAGCGGATCGCCGACGCCTTCGGCGGCGGCTGGGATGCCTTTGTCGGGTTCCTGCAGGGTCTGGTCATCGCGCTGGTCTACCTGTGGCCGGTGCTGCTGATCGCAGTGGTCGTGGTGTTCATCCTGCGCAAGGTCTGGAAAAAGCGGCCCAAGAAGGAAAAGCTGCCCAAGCCCACGCAGACACCCCCGCCCGCCGAGTACCCGGTGAAGCCGGGCGACGAGCCGAAGCCGAAATATTGACAGAAAACACAAAACCTGCCCAGCCGCGTGATATGCGGTTGGGCAGGTTTTTATCTTTGTGTGCGGTAGGGGCGAGGCATGCCTCGCCCTGCACCTACCCGCAAAAGGGAATCCTGTGGGCAGGCTGCGGGCCGGACACGTCCGGCCCCTACAGCGCAATTACTTCTGACTTAGTCCTTCAGCGTCAGCGCGATGCTCAGATCCTTGAGCTGCTGCTCATCGACGACGTCGGGGGCACCGCTCATCGGCTCACCGGCGTTCTGCACCTTCGGGAAGGCGATGACGTCGCGGATGGAGTCCTTCTTGAGCATCAGCATGACCATGCGGTCCAAGCCGTAGGCCATACCGCCGTGCGGCGGCGCACCGAACTTGTAGGCGTCCATCAGGAAGCCAAAGCTCTCGCGGGCCTTCTCCTCGGTAAAGCCGAGGGCGTGGAACATGCGGTCCTGCAATGCGGGATCATTGATACGCATCGAGCCGCCGCCCATCTCGACACCGTTCAGTACGATGTCGTAGGCCACGGCATGGCAGGCACCCGGGTCGCTCTCGACCTTGTCCAGGTCCTCGGCCTTGGGCAGGGTGAACGGGTGGTGCATGGCCATCCAGCGGCCCTCCTGCTCGCTGTACTCAAACAGCGGGAAGTCCACGACCCACAGGAAGTTGAACTTGTCGGGGTCGATCAGGCCGTGCTTGCGGGCGATGTCCAGACGGACCTGACCCAGTGCGGTGCAGGCCTTGCCCCAGTCGGTGTCGCTGACCAGCAGCAGCACGTCGCCGGTCTCGGCGTTCAGCGCGGCGTACAGGGCGGCCTTCTCGGCGTCTGTCAGGAACTTTTCAAAGCTAGAGGACGTGCCGTCGGCGGTCAGGCGGCTGTAGGCCAGACCCTTGGCACCGTAGGTCTTGGCGACCTCGCCGAGCTTGTCGATGTTCTTGCGGGAGAGCTTGTCGGCCAGACCCTTGGCGTTGATGGCTCGGATCGTGCCGCCAGCCTCCAGCACAGCGGCGAAGGGCTTGAACTCGGTGCCCCTGAACACCTCGGTCACGTCCTGAATCTCAAGGCCAAAGCGGGTGTCGGGCTTGTCGGAGCCGAAACGGCCCATGGCCTCGTCCCACGGCATACGGTAGAACGGGGTCTCGACGTCGACGTTCAGCATTTCCTTCCACAGGCGCTTGATGAGGCCCTCGTTCAGGGTCATGATGTCGTCCTCGGAGACAAAGCTCATCTCCTCGTCCACCTGGGTGAACTCGGGCTGGCGGTCTGCGCGCAGATCCTCGTCGCGGTAGCAGTGGGCCAGCTGGAAGTAGCGGTCAAAGCCGGACAGCATCAAAATCTGCTTGTAGAGCTGCGGGCTCTGGGGCAGCGCGTAGAAGTGGCCCGGCTGCACACGGCTGGGAACGAGATAATCGCGCGCGCCCTCGGGCGTGGACTTGATGAGGGTGGGCGTTTCGATCTCGGTGAAGTGGTTCTCGCAGAAATAGTTGCGGATGATCTGCATGATCTTGCTGCGCAGCACGATGGGCTCATGCATGGACGGACGGCGCAGGTCCAGATAGCGGTAGCGCAGGCGCAGGTCGTCGTTGACGTTGATCTCGTCGCGCAGCTCAAACGGCGTGGTCTGGGCCTCGCTCAGGATGCGCAGCTCGCTGACGTAGAGCTCAACGTCGCCGGTTGCGATCTTATCGGTCTTGGCGGCGCGCTCACGCAGCTTGCCGCGGCAGATAACAACGTACTCGCTTTTCAGGCTCTCGGCCTTGGCGAAAACGTCCTTCGGCGTATCCTCATCGAACACCAGCTGCAAAATGCCGGTAGTATCGCGCAGGTCGGCAAAGATGATGCCGCCCTTGTCGCGGGCGCGGGCGATGGAGCCGCAGACGGTCATTTCCTGACCGGCCATGGCAAGCGTGACTTCGCCGCAATAGTTTGTGCGGCGCAGACTGCCCAAAGTTTCCATATTTCCTGTCCCCTTTACGGTTTTATCTTTTACTAAAATATTATTATAACGCGCCGCTGTGCATTTGGCAAGAGGGCGGCGGGCAAACACGTGCGGATTTTGCCGGATTTCCGGCTAATTTGTTTTGCAAAGCGTATTGACAATTTTCTTTTTGCCTGCTATAATGGTAAAGCTGTGAGCACCACAGTGTATACGTGCCTGTAGCTCAGTTGGTAGAGCATCTGACTTTTAATCAGAGGGCCCAGGATTCGAGTTCCTGCAGGCGCACCAAGACCGGTTGAAACCGCAAGGTTTCAACCGGTTTTTGCGTTGCCGCGGGCGTAGGGGCCGGGTATGCCCGGCCCTGCCGCGTATGGCGGGCGGCTGCTTACGGGCAGGCCGCGGGCCGCATATATGCGGCCCCTACATGGCAGCAATGGTTTTTTTGGAATATCTCCGCCCGCAAAAAAGGCATGTACGATCTATCCAATCGTACATGCCTTTTTATTTTATATTCATTTCCACAGCAGGAACAGCACGGCCAGCAGCACACCTAAACCCACCAGATACACCCCGGCAATGGCCAGGGTGGCCTTCAGCACACCCATGACAGCCCAAAATTTTTCTTTGGGCGTCCAGTCGGGGGCCTGCTCCCAGGGGCGGTCATTCGCCGGCTCCGGGGGCGGGGCGTCCGCCTTGCGGCAGTGGGGGCGCAGCGTCGGCGCAGGGCCGATGCCGCTCATATCGGCGATGGTGCGGCCATCGTCCTCGAAGTCGTCGCGCTTCCTCATTTTTCGTACAGATGGCAGACCACGTAATGGCCCGGCTCGACCTCACGCTGCTTCGGCGCTTCGGTCTTGCAGCGCTCCGTGGCATAGGGGCAGCGGGTGTGGAACTTGCAGCCGGACGGCGGGTTGGCCGGGGACGGGATGGAGCCCTGCAGCACCACGCGCTCGCGCTTGACAGTCGGGTCCGGGATGGGAATGGCCGAGAACAGCGCCTTGGTGTAGGGGTGCAGCGGGTGGGCAAAAATGTCGTCGGTCTCGCCGTACTCCACCAGATTGCCCAGGTACATAACGCCGACAGTGTCGGAGATATGCTCGACGACGGACAGATCGTGGGAGATGAAAAGATACGTCAGGTTGCGTTTTTCCTGCAAGGATTTCAGCAGGTTGATGATCTGCGCCTGAATGGAGACGTCCAGCGCGGAGACCGGCTCATCGCAGACGATGAACTCGGGGTTCAGGGCCAGCGCACGGGCAATGCAGATACGCTGGCGCTGGCCGCCGGAGAACTCGTGCGGGTAGCGGGTCTTGTGGTAGGGCTGCAGGCCGCAGTCGTCCATGACCTGGTCAATATAGTCGTTGAACTCGTTCTTCGGCACAAGGTTGTGCTCGCGCACGGCCTCGCCGATGATCTCGCCGACGGGCAGACGCGGGGACAGGCTGGAGAACGGGTCCTGGAAGATGATCTGCATCTTGGTGCGCAGCTCACGCATCTCGGCGGGGGTCATGTCGTAGACCTCCTTGCCGTTGAACAGCACCTGGCCGCCGGTCTTTTCGCCGCCCAGGCGCAGGATCGTGCGGCCCGTGGTGAAGTTGCCGCAGCTGGACTCGCCGACAAGGCCCATCGTGCAGCCGCGGCGCAGGTTGAACGTCACGCCGTCCACGGCCTTGACGTGGCCCACGGTCTGGGACAGCAGGCCGCCCTTGATGGGGAAATATTTCTTGAGGTGGTTGACCATCAGGATATACTGAGGGTCATAGGTGACGGGGGTGTAATCGTTTTCAATCAGGTGCTTACCCTTGTTTGCCATGCGTCACTCACCCGCCTTTCTGTTTTCTTCATAGTAGCGGTAGCAGCTGACCTTGTGCGTCGGGGACAGGCTGATCTCGCAGGGGTACTCGCCGCTGCAGCAGGGCAGCTGCAGCTCGCAGCGGTCCTTGAAGTAGCAGTAGTTCGGCATATCAACGGGGTTGGGGACCTTGCCGGGGATGGAGTACAGGCGGTCCACTTTTTTGCCGACAACGGGCTTGGACGCCATCAGGCCGATGGTGTAGGGGTGGCTCGGGTGGGCAAAGATCTCCTCGACAGTGCCCTTCTCGACGACACGGCCCGCGTACATGACGACGACATAGTCGGCCATCTCGGCAATGACGCCCAGGTCATGCGTGATGAGCATGATGGACGAATTGATGCGGTCCTTCAGGCTGCGCAGCAGGTCGAGGATCTGTGCCTGGATCGTCACGTCCAGCGCGGTGGTCGGCTCGTCGGCAATGATGATCTTCGGGTTGCAGGCCAGCGCCATGGCGATCATGACGCGCTGGCGCATACCGCCGGACAGCTCATGGGGGTACATCGCATAGACGCCCTCGCTGTTGGCGATGCCGACCATCTCGAGCATCTCGATGGTGCGCTTCTTGATGTCCTCCTTCGTCTTGCCCTCGCCCTCGTGCAGGGCGATGACCTCGTCGATCTGGGCACCGATGCGGAACACCGGGTTCAGGCTCGTCATAGGCTCCTGGAAGATCATCGAGATATAGTTGCCGCGCAGGCCCTGCATCTTGTCCGCCGGGGTCTTGGCAATGTCGTAGGCCTTGTCATTGCCGAGGTTCAGCCGGATGGCACCCTCGACGATCTGGCCCTGGGGGCGCTGCAAAAGCTGCATCAGGGACAGACTGGTGACGGACTTGCCGCAGCCGGACTCGCCGACGACGCCGACGGTCTTGCCGATGGGCACTTCAAACGAGACGCCGTCGACGCTCTTGACGACGCCGGTGTCGGTGAAGAAGTAGGTGTGCAGGTTATCGAACTCCACCGCGTTGGCGGGGTCCTTCATCTGGGTGGTGTACTCGGACTCGGGCACGTTGCGGCGCTTGCGGCGCTTTTCGTACTGGTCCGTGATGCGGCGGTTTTCCTTGGAGATACGCCGCGACTCTTTGGCGGAAAGGTATCCGTCCTGATTTTTAGCCATCGTGTGTTTCTCCTTCCAATCAGCGTTTCATCTTGGGGTCAAACGCATCGCGCAGACCGTCGCCCACAAAGTTGAAGCCCAGAACGGTGAGCAGCAGGCAGACACCGGCAGGGATCCAGATGAACAGGTAGTTCGTCATGACGTAGGCGTTGTTGACGTCGTTGATGATGTTGCCCCAGGAGGCAAACGGGTACTTGACGCCCAGACCCAGGAAGGACAGCGTGGCTTCGGTCAGGATGGTGGAGCCGAGGCCCATCGTGCAGGTGACGATCAGCTGCGGGATGACGTTGGGGATCAGATGGCGGAAGATGCGGTGCCAGACCTTGATGCCGCAGGCCTCGGTGGCCAGCATGAACTCCTGCTCGCGCAGGGACAGGATCTGGCCGCGGACCAGACGGGCAATGCTCGGCCAGCCGAGGAAGCCCAGGATCAGCATCAGGTACATCATGCGCTTCCAGGAATCGACGCGCATCGCGTCCATGGCCGCACCGATGATGATGATGACGGGCATCGAGGGGATGCAGTAGAAAACATCGACGATACGCATAATAATGTTGTCGATCCAGCCGCCGAAGTAGCCGGAGATGCCGCCCATCAGGATGCCGAGGGACGCTTCAATGACAACAACGATGAAGCCGATGATCAGCGAGACACGTCCGCCGTACATCAGGCGGGTCAGCATGTCCATACCGTTCGTGTCGGTGCCGAGCCAGTGCTCTTTGCTGGGGGCGGCGTAGCGGTCATAAACGTAGGTCTCGGTCATCTGCTTGACGCTCCAGACCTTGGTGGAGGCGTCGTAGACGATGTCATACTCGGCCTCGTTGCCCTCGGCGTCGGTGTAATTGAACTTGGCGGCGTTGTCGTCGATGGCCTCCTCGAGGCGGTCCTTGAAGTCACGGGTGACGACGACGCTGGAATCGGCGGCGGAGACGACGAAGCGGCTGACGTAGCCCAGCTCCTCACCGCCTGCGAGGATGTTGCCGTCCGCGTCGAGGGTGTAGTCCACGCCATCGGCGGCGAACTCCTTCTCCCCTGCCGTCATGGCGGTCAGGGCAGCCAGCTTGACGTCAAAGCTGAACTTCGGCGCACCGTCGGCCTCGTTCACGAGGTCGCGGCTGGCGTAGCCCATGATGTCCCTGCCCTGGTAGACAACGTAAAAGTCGTCGCTCAGGATGTCGACGGTGTAGTCAACATCCTTATAGTTGAATTCCGTATTGCCCTTCTTGACGGCCTCCAGTGCCTTGCTCTGGGCGATGGAGCCGAAGTTCTGCCCATCGGCCACAACAAAGCGCATCGTATCGTTGCGAGTAACGCCGACAAACTCCTTGGACATCTGGGTGTAGGTGAAGAACTGCTCGTCCTGGCCGTAGGGGCTGACAAGGCCGCCGACGAAGGAGAACAGGAACATGGCCACCAGAATGGACAGGCCGACGACAGCCAGACGGTTGCGGAAGAACCGCTTGGCGACGAGCGCGCCCGGGGACAAAACCTTGACGCGGCGGTCATCGTTCAGGGAGTACTGCTCCTGCTTCGGGTTCTGGTTCTGCGTATTTTCGCTCATGGGTGTGCAGTCTCCTTTCTTTAAGAAATGCGCACGCGCGGGTCGACCACGCCGTACAGAATATCAGTCAGCAGGTTGCTGGCCAGCGTCAGCACCGCCATGAAGGACAGGTAGAACATCGTGAACGGGATGTCGCCCGCGACCATGGACTGGTAAGAGATGTAGCCGATGCCCGGGATGGAGAACAGTGTCTCGGTGATGAGGGCGCCGCTGAACAGGCCGGGCAGGCTGCCGCCGATGATCGTGACCAGCGGGATCAGCGTGTTGCGGAAGGCGTGCTTATAGATGACCGTGCGCTCCGACAGGCCCTTGGCGCGGGCCGTGCGGATGTAGTCGGCGTTCAGGACCTCGAGCATATTCGTGCGGGTATAGCGCATGTAACCGCCGATGGAGACAATGACCAGCGTGACGATGGGCAGGACCAGATGGTTGGCCTTGTCCAGGAACTGGCCCATCGAATCCAGCTGGGCGTAATCGCGTCCGACGAGGCCGTACAGGTCGAACCAGCCGAGCTTGACCGAGAAGAACAGCTTGAGCAGCGTGGCAAAGAAGAAGGTGGGCAGCGAAATACCGACCAGCGCCACAGAGGTGATGACATAGTCCGCGCGGCTGTACTGCTTGGTAGCAGCCAGCACGCCGAGGGGCACGGCGATCACGATGGACAGCACAAAGGAGATGCCGCCCATGATGACAGACAGGCCGATGACCTCGGTGAATTTCTGGGTGGCAGGCACGTTCCACTTCCAGCTGTCGCCGAAGTTGCCGACAACGGCCTTGCTCAGCCAGGTGAAGAAGCCGGGGACGATGTCCAGGTCAAGGCCGTAGGAAGCGTTGAGCTGGGCAAGCCATTCCTCATAGGGCTTGGCGCCGGGGGCCTGAGCCAGCTGCATTGCCATTGTCTCTGCAAAGGAGCTGGGCAGGCTGCGGATCAGCGCATAGATAATGAACATGACACAGAACAGGATCAGTACCGACTGCGCGACACGCTTGATGATGTAGTTTCGCAAGAGTTTTCGTTCCTTCCTTGCACGGTTAAACCGCGTTTATTTTGCAGGGAAATGCCGTAATGTGGGCATCCCCATCCCACGCAGGGACGACGCCTTGCGTGGGAGTGGGACGACCATATTAGTGGTATAAGGGAAGAATGGCGATTACCGCCGGGCAGAGGGCCGGGCATGCCCGGCCCCTACAGGGCAGCGCATTCGTAGGGGCGCATTCTATATGCGCCCGCACAGGCTGCCCGCTCCCCCCTTTCCTCGGTTCGTCCAATACAGCAAGCAACCGCCCTTGGCGGGCGGTCACCTGCTTTCACAACGGTAAGTTGAACTTAGTTCAGCTCGAGGTTGTTCAGCTCAGACTTGTAGGTCCAGTACGGGGTCTGATCCTTCGCGATGGTGTCGATGTTGACACGCTCGGTGGAGAAGATCGTAGCCTCGCTGCGCTGGTAGACGGGCAGCTCGACACCCCAATCCAGGATGATATCCATGGCCTCTTTGTACATGGTCTTGCGGACCTCCTGGTCGGTGGTCGCGCGGGCAGCCATGATCAGCTCGTCCAGGTCAGTGTCGTTGATGGTGTAGTAGTTGGTAGCGCCCTGGCTGTGGTACAGCTGGTACATATCGGGGTCATTGGTGGACTGCCAGGCTGCGACCCAACCCTCGGCAGCGCCGGACTGATAGGAAGCGAACAGGTCAGAAGCGTTGGCCATATCGTTGACAGTCAGGGTGAAGCCGATGGTCTTGAGAGCGGCGGCAGCGTTGGTCAGGGTCTGGAAGGAGGGGTGATCACCGTTGCCGGAAGCACCGATGTTGATCTGATACTCCATCTTGGCACCGGCGGGAGCGGCAGTGATCTGGCCGTTCGCGACGGTGTAACCGGCAGCCTCGAAGTAGCCCAGGGCAGCCTGCAGAGCGGCGGCGTACTTGTCCTCGCTCTTCATGTCGGAGGTGTAGATCTCGTTGCCGTCCACGTCGGTGGAGTAGGCGATCTGGTAGCCGTCGTCGGTGACGGACGGAGCAGCCCAGGAGGTGTTGGAGATCGGGTAGTTGATGACGGAAGCGCGCTCGCCATAGTAGGACTCGATGGGGACCCTCATCGCGGTAAGCGGCGATGACGGTCATGATGGCCTTGCGCAGGTCCTTGGAGGCCTGGGAAGAGGGGTCGCCGCCGACGTTGACGTTCTTGGCGCTCAGGGCGATGTAGCCGTAGCCGCGGTAGTCCTTCAGGCGGGTGGTGATGACGGGGCCGTCCTCACCCTCGACGCCGTTGATGTCGGCGATCTGGTCAGCAACCTCCAGAGAGTAGGAAGGATCGGAGATGTCGATGGTGCCGGCCTGAACGCCGGTGATCTTATCGGCCTCCTGGGTCTCCTTCATGTTGACGTGGGCGACCTTGGGTGCGCCGTCATAGTAGGAGGGGTTGGCATCCAGATAGACAACGCCGTCGCTGTACTTGGAGAAGGTGAACATACCGGCACCCATGGGAGCGCTGGTCTTGGCGCGGACGCTGCTCAGGTCACCCTTGGCAAAGCCGAAGGAGTTGTTGTCGTAGTCGTACAGGCTCTCATCGCCGTAGTAGTGCAGCGGGGCGATGGGCATCTGCAGCTGGTAGATCATGGTGGTGGACAGCTCGGTGGTGGTCAGCGTCATGCTGTAGTCACCGGTCTTGACGATACCGGCCACAGAAGCAACGGCGTCACCGACGTTGACACCGGTGGTGGAGTAGGCGTAGACGTCCTCGGGGATCAGGTCAGACAGTTTGGAACCGGCAGTCTCGGCCTCCATGGAAGAGAAGTTCCAGTCGTAGTTCGCGCCGATCAGCTCGAACATATCCTTCGCGGTTGCGCCTGCGGGCAGCTCGCCCAGGTTCCAGGCGGAGGCGGCACCGGCAGCATCGTTAGCGTCGGCGGCAGCGCCGTTCTCAACGCAGTTGTCGATGATCTCCTGGGCAAACTTCACACCGCCGTCGTTGACAGCGTCCCAGAAAGCCTTCTGCTGCTCGGCAGTGAATTTCGTGTTGTCGGTGTTGTCCTCGCCGGCCTCAGCGATCAGCTTGGACAGCGTGGTCATGGAGCTGCGGTACTCGTCCAGACCAACGATGGGGGTAGAGTACATGGTTACAGAACCATCATACGTAGGATCGAGGAAAACATACATCGAGAAGATGACGTCGTCGATGGTGACAGGCTCACCGTCGGAGAACTTCAGGTCCTCGCGCAGCTTGATGTCATAGGTAACGGTGCCGTCGGCGTTCTCGGTGACAACGCAGTCGGCAGGACCGTGGTAGGTATAGTCGGTGCCGTTGTACTCGCGGGTCTCCCCCTCGATGCCGTTCAGGATCATCTCACCCTTACGGTCAGCGCCCAGCAGGGCGATCTGGGTCAGGTCGATGACATCCTGGTCAGCGGCAGAAGCAGCAAAGAAGGGGCTGAACTTGCTCTCAAAGCCGGTCTCGGCCAGAACGAGCGTACCGTCGGAAGCGGCAGTGGTGGATGCCTCGGCAGTGGCCGTGCTGTTGCTCTCACTGGACGCAGTCGCAGCGGAAGAAGCAGCACCGCCGCAGCCTGCCAGCATGCCGACGCTGAGAGCGGCAGCAGATGCCAGTGCAATGGCTTGCTTTGTGTTTTTCATGTGGTAAAACCTCCTATAAATTTGCCCTCACCCACAAATCAATATTGTGCTCCCCAAGAGCGCAACACGAGAAAGGGGGACCCCCCTCTCCGCACCCTGTATCTCTTTACAGTGTACACTTGTCGATAATGACTTTGCTTATAAGATACCTTAAAATTGACAAAAAGTCAACCATAAATCACACTTTTGTTGCTTTTTGTACCTTTTGCCGAATTTGAGAGGAAAATTTTGTAACCCCCAAAGTCTTTTTCCCCCTGTGGGAAGACTTTTCCTGCTCATCTAAAAAAGCGTGCCCTGCGTTTTTCTGCGGAGCACGCTCTATTATGATAATGTATAATTATTCTTCTTTTTCCCACAGCATCCGCTTGAGGAACCACGCAGCAGCGGCAAAAGCAGCGCAGGAGAGCAGTTCAAAAAGTATAAAAACACCTTGCATTCCCCAAAGCAGCTGTGCGTCCGCTGCAAACACAGCCACCCCCTGCCCCGCAGAGGCAGCAGCGCAGAGTACCGCTGTCGCCCTGCACAAAGAGGGCAATTTTTGTGCGGTCTGTTCATGGATATAAGCCCGCACACGCGCACCGCCCCGGGTCAGCCGCACCAGCAGCACCACCGCATACAGCGCCAGCACCAGTGCCGCCATGTAAGGCAGCAGCAGGTACACAGGTGCGTGTGCCGTGGCCCCGGGCAGTGCGCCCGCGCCGACGGTCAGCGCAGCCCCGCCGCCGCAAAACAGCCACAGCAAGGCCAGCACCCTGGTGTGAGAGTGCTCGCCCGCATAGCGGTAATGCGCGCCGCGATACTGATAATTGCCGTTCAGATCCTTTTCAAAGTCGTCGAGATAGGCGCGCTTCTTTTTCTTCTCGCGCTCGCGGTCCGCCATCAGACGATCCCCGTCAGGTCGTAGCTGTCCAGCCACGCCTTGGCCGCCTCGCTGACGCCGCGCAGACAGCTTTCCTCAAACGGCGTGGACAGGCCGGCGTTTTTCAGCAGCTCGGTGAAGGTGCGGCTGCCGCCCTGCTTCGTGTAGGCCATGTAGTGGCTCCACGCATCGGCGCGGTCCTTTTGCAGCATCGCCCAGAACTGCAGGCTGACGGTCTGGGCCAGACAGTAGTCGATGTAGTAGAACGGGCTCTGATAAATGTGCATCTGGCGCTGCCAGTACTCACCCGCGCCGTAGAACGGGATCTCGCCGTCCAGGTGCATCCAGGGCTGATAGATGGCAGCCAGCTTTTTCCATTCCTCGTGGCGCTGGGCCGGGGTCAGCTCGGGATGCTCGTAGACGATGTGCTGGAAATGGTCCACCATTGTGCCGTAGGGGATGAAGGTCAGCGCACCCGCCAGATGGCTGTAGCGGAACTTGCGGGCATCCGCACCGAAGAAGCCATCGGCCCACGGCCAGGCGAAGAACTCCATCGACATCGAGTGGACCTCGCAGGCCTCCATGCTGGGCCAGACGTAGGAGTACGGGATGCGGTCACGGTTCATGTAGGCGGCAAAGGCGTGGCCGGCCTCGTGGGTCACGACCTCGACGTCGTGCTGGGTGCCGTTGAAGTTGGCAAAAATAAACGGCATTTCGTAATCACCCAGGCTCGTGCAGTAGCCACCGCCCGCCTTGCCGGGGGTGGACAGCACGTCCATGAGTTGGTCGTCCAGCATTTTGTTGAAGAACACGCCGGTCTCGGGGGAAAGCTCCTCATAGAACTTTTTGCCCTGTTTGAGGATGGCGTCGGCGTCGCCCGCCGGGCGGGGGTTGCCGCTGCGGAACATCAGGGCGTTGTCGGCTGCGTTCATCGGGTACTGCTTGCCCAGCCGCCCGGCCTGCTCGCGGTAGATGCTGTCGGCCAGCGGCACGATGTACTTGACGACGGCGGCGCGGAACTTTTCCACATCGGCCTTCGTGTAGCAGTTGCGGCCCATGCGGTAGTAGCCCAGCGTGGTGTAGCCCTCATAGCCGAGCTTTTTGCCCATGGTGTCACGCAGGTGGACGAGCTGGTCATAGAGGCCGTCAAACTCGGCCCCGTGCTCTTTGTACCATGCACCCTCGGCCTTCCAGGCGGCCAGACGGCGGGCATCGTCGGGGTCGTTCTTGAAGGGGGACAGCTGGCTCAGCGTGTAGACGCCGCCCTCAAACGGGATCTGCGCCGACGCGATCAGCTTGCCGTACTCGGTGGTCAGCTTGTTTTCCTGTGCCATCTCGTCGAGAATATCGGGCGAGAACGCCTTGTCCGCAATCTCGGCGTTGACGAACATCAGGTCGCCGTACTCGGCGGTGAAGTCAGCGCGGAACGGCGAATCGAGCATCGCGCGGCTCCAGGCGTTCTGGCACTCCTGCAGCTGGGGAGTGGCCTCGTTCCAGAAGTTCATCTCCTCATCGTAGAATTTGTCGCGGGTGTCAATCGTATTGCGCACGCTGGCCAGCTGGGCGAGCGTGTCCACATGCTTGTTGAGCTTTTCCTCCTCCAGAAAAACAGCGTGGGCCTCGGCGTAGGTGGCAGCCGCCTTGAAGCGGGCCAGCAGGTCAGCAAACTGCTGCTTGACGGCGTCCAGGTCGGGGCGTGCATAGGGCATTTCCGAAAATTTCATAGTGTAGCTCCTTTACGGACAGTTTTGTCTGTATTATAGCACAGTGGCGGGCAAAAAGCAAAGAAGCGGAATTTGCATTTCTGTATAAAAATCCTGCGTTTTCATCTTGCAAATTTGGCGCATGTTGAGTATAATAGGGCTAGTAATATCATAATGAAGGGGAGAATTGAAATGCCGATCTCTGAACCTACCGCCGTTTTTTCCATCCGTGATGACCGTGATATGGAGATCAAGCAGGCGGTGCTGCAGGTGTACCGTGCGCTGGAGGAGAAGGGCTACAACCCCATCAATCAGCTCGTCGGCTACATCCTGTCGGAGGACCCGACCTACATCACGACCTACAAGAACGCCCGCGCCATCATCCGCCGCATTGACCGCGACGACCTGCTGCAAGCGCTGGTCCGTGATTTTGTGAAGCACTAAAACAGTAGAATGTAAAAAATCTCCCGCGTATCGGTTAGGATACGCGGGAGATTTTTTTACTTAAAAGCCTTCCCCCTTGGGGCTGCGCCCGCAGGCGCGTGTCGAAGCGCAACCGCCGCAGGCGGCTCTTAGCGCGAAGACTGAAGGTGGCCCCGCAGGGCCGGATGAGGGGCGAGTTTGCCGTGGCTTCCCGTTTATGGGTTATAATGGCAAACCTGCCCCTCATCAGTCAGCGGGCGGGGCCGCTGACAGCTTCCCCCGAGGGGGGAAGCCTTTTTACCCCGCGAAAAACGCATTCTGCACGGCGTTCAGCACGGCGGCACGGCCTGCGGTAAAGTTCACGCCGCCCTGCAGATAGCAGGTGTAGGGCGCGCGCAGCGGGCCGTCACAGGAAATTTCAATCGTGCTGCCCTCGGTAAAGCTGCCGGAGGCCATGACGACCTTGTCGGTGTAACCCGGCTCATCGGCAGGCTCGGGGCTGGCAAAGCTGTCCACAGGGCTGTTGTGCTGGATGCCCGCGCAGAAGCCCGTCAGCGCGGCGGCACTGCCCGAGTCAAAGCAGGTCACAATGTCGTTGTGGTCGGCGGTGTAGCGCGGCACGGGATTGACGCCCGCCAGCTCCAGCAGACACTGGGCATAGATGGCGGTTTTCAGCGCCTCGCAGACGACGCCCGGCGCGTAGTAGAAGCCGAGGAAGGTATCCCGCAGGCTGTCCTGCGTGCAGCCCAGGTCCCCGCCGATGCCGGGCGCAGTGAAGCGGTGGCTGCACTTTTCGACAAGGTCCTTACGGCCCGCAATGTAGCCGCCCGTAGGGGTGATGCCGCCGCCGGGATTCTTGATGAAGCTGCCCGCCATGATGTCCGCGCCGAAAGCGACGGGCTCGGCGGTCTGGGTGAACTCGCCGTAGCAGTTGTCCACGAAAATCACCGCGTTCGGGTTGGCTTTGCGGGCGGTGTCCGCGACCTTTTGAATCGTGGCAAGGTCAAACGCATTGCGCTGGGTGTAGCCGCGGCTGCGCTGGATGTGTACCACCGTGGCGGTCCTGGCCTTCTCGGCGACCAGGTCATAGTCGGGGGTGAAGTCCGGCAGCAGCGGGCACTCGTCGTAGTTCACGCCAAACTCCCGCAGCGTGCCGCAGCCCTTGCCCGCGTCTCCGATGCC
>ENA-OPAV01001555-OPAV01001555.1-human-gut-metagenome-genome-assembly--contig:-NODE-1555-length-15240-cov-2.983273_pt1 | contig 15240 bp, 18 predicted proteins | sample MGYA00241056_ERZ501428 | MGnify/ENA primary metagenome ERZ501428 (study PRJEB25962, sample SAMEA2042621) | human gut metagenome | biome: human gut; feature: human-associated habitat; material: faeces... | reverse complement strand
ACGGCTGTCCTGGGCCTGGGCGATATCGGACCGGAGGCTGGAATGCCGGTGATGGAAGGGAAATGTGTTTTATTTAAGGCATTTGGAGATGTGGATGCGATTCCCCTCTGTGTGCGCAGTAAAAACGTGGATCAGATTGTGGAAACTGTGCGGCTTTTGGCGGGAAGTTTTGGCGGCGTAAATCTGGAAGATATCTCTGCACCCCGCTGCTTTGAGATTGAACGCCGGCTAAAGGAGTGCTGCGATATTCCGATTTTCCATGATGACCAGCACGGTACGGCTGTCATTACACTTGCCGGGATGATTAATGCATTAAAGCTTGTGGGGAAGAAACTGGATGAGGTGAAGATTGTAACTTCGGGTGCAGGGGCAGCGGGAATCGCTATTATAAAGCTGTTAATTTCAATGGGATTAAAGAATGTGATTATGACGGACCGCACAGGCGCTATCTATAAAGGAAGAGACAATCTGAATGCGATCAAACAGGAAATGGCGGAAATCACAAATGTAAATCAGGAGAAGGGCAGTCTGAAAGAAGTAATAAAGGGAGCGGATGTATTTATCGGAGTTTCAGCTCCCGGCACGTTGACGGAGGAGATGGTACGTTCCATGGCAAAAGACCCGATCATATTTGCATGTGCCAATCCCACGCCGGAAATTTTCCCCGAAGCTGCAAAAGCGGCCGGAGCAGCCGTAGTATCCACGGGAAGATCCGACTATCCCAATCAGGTAAATAACGTGCTGTGTTTTCCGGGGATTTTCCGCGGTGCGCTGGATGTACGGGCTTCCGACATAAATGAGGAAATGAAAATTGCTGCGGCTTATGCGATCGCCGGATTGGTCAGCGAGGAAGAACTGTGTGCGGATTATATTTTGCCAAAGGCATTTGATCCGAGAGTAAGGGATGCCGTTGCCGCGGCAGTGGCGGAAGCGGCGCGAAAAAGCAACGTTGCGAGACTGGTATAATTGAAAAAGAGAAGAAGACGGGATCTCTCATCTTCTGTGCAGCGGTGATAGAAAAATAAATATTCAGGATAAGCCTTGCCGCCGGGTGTGTTTGGCGCCCGGCGGCATTTTTCGTTGCCATGCATCCGAAGGGAGCTGCCGGCGGCAGATCCTGTAGGTGTATTTTGCAGGGAAAAACATTAAACTTGATAAAAATGCTGCGCTTTTTGGCCCCGGACAGCGGAAATGCTGGAATTATATCGGAAAAAACGGGGAGGAAATCATAAATACGATACTGCAGGTGAAAATCCGCCTTGTGGTTTGGATTGTGTGATATCCCATACTAAAAAGCTGTATTCTAAAATGGGTATAGATGAAACTTGGAATAGCGTAAAAATCAGGGGGTGTTCGGCTAAAAAATTACCTCTTATTTGGTGTAGACGATGCGTTATTCATCGGTTACGGACGAGCTATGACAGAGTGCAGCAGTTTTGCCCGGTTGGGATTTATATGATTATGGAAGTGAAATCCGGACAGGTTTCTAAGGACGGATGTGGAAGTCTGAAGAGCAGGACCGGATGGGCGAGTTTGAGTTTTATGAAGAGAATTTAAGGATAGCGGTCAGTGAAGATGGATTTCTCTGCTGAACGTTATTTTTTGTTTCGGATATTTTTTTGAAATGATATAATAAACATGACATACTGTTGTCGTGTTGAGTTTGCTATGATATGAACGGAGCGTGAGAGATTATGAAGATAGACAGGCTGATAGGAATATTGTCGATCTTACTGCAGGAAGAGAAGACAACAGCTCCTGAGCTGGCAGAAAGGTTTGAAGTATCGCGGAGAACGATAAACCGTGATATTGAAGATCTGTGTAAGGCCGGGATTCCTATAAAGACTGTTCAGGGTGCCGGCGGAGGAATCAGCATTATGGATGGATACTGCATGGACAGGACAATTCTGACATCAAAGGACATGCAGATGATCCTTGCCGGGCTCCGGAGTCTGGATAGCGTGAGCGGAAGCCGATACTACGGACAGCTGATGGAGAAGCTTCAGACAGGATCGTCGGAATTCATAAGCGGCAGGGATTCCATGCTGATTGATCTGTCTTCCTGGTATAAGGGGTCGCTTGCTCCAAAGATCGAGGTGATTCAGAGTGCGATAGAGAACAGGCGTCTTTTGGAATTTAGGTATTATGCACCATCCGGAGAAAGCAGCAGAACGATTGAGCCCTATTATTTGGTTTTCAAATGGGCGAGCTGGTATGTGTGGGGCTGGTGTGAAGCACGGGAAGATTACAGGCTATTTAAGCTGAACCGCATGGACAGAGTTGCTGAAACGGAGAAAGATTTTGTCTGTCGGAATGCACCTATGCCGAATCTGTCGAATGAGAAGATATTTCCGGGCGGTATAAAGGTAAAGGCGCTTTTTTCACCGGATATGAAATGGCGGCTGGTTGAAGAATTTGGACCGCATTGCTTTACGGAAGCGGATGATGGGAAGCTGCTCTTTACGGCGGATTATACGGATATGGATAACCTTGTGACATGGCTTATGACCTTCGGAGCGAAGGCTGAAGTGCTGGAGCCGATCGAGGCGCGGGATATCATCCGCAGGAATGCGGAGCAGACACTAAAAATATATATGGAGGATTAGCATAATGAGATTAGACGGTTTTGGATTATTTGTTGACGATATTGCAAAGATGGAACGCTGTTTCTATTATATGGCAGGAAAGATTTTGAGAAGATGACAGGCCAAAGATATAAATATATCAATGGTCTGAACGGTCATTTTGAAATAGCATTGTATGTCGATACATTTGGTGAGGTTGATGAGGCGTATAAAAAAGCTATGGAAAACGGTGCCGCATCGATTCTTCCGCCGGTGCTTGAACCGTGGGGACAGAGAACCTGCTATATCGCGGATCCGGAAGGAAATCTGATCGAGATCGGTTCGTGGAATAAGCCTTATGAAGAGAAGGATCTGACGGAGGAATAATGATCATGGCGTTTGATTATAAGAAAGAATACAAAGAGTTTTACATGCCGAAGGGCACGCCTTCCATTGTGACTATCCCGAAAATGAATTACATTGCGGTAAGGGGCAGAGGAAATCCTAATGATGAAGATGGCGCATACAAGCAGGCTATAGGTTTGTTGTATGCGATTGCTTTTACAATAAAGATGAGCAAAAAGGGTGACCACCAGATTAACGGATATTTTGATTATGTGGTGCCGCCCTTAGAGGGATTCTGGTGGCAGGATGAGCGGCATCCGGTGGATGCCATGGTGCGAACCGACCGGGCTGGCAGGCAGGATGGAGCAGTCGGCATTGATTATGCGCATAAGGATGCTTTTCAGTGGATTTCCGTCATTCGATTGCCGGACTTTGTCACAAAGGAAGATTTCGATTGGGCAGTTAGAGAAGCGACGGCAAAGAAGAAACAGGATTTTTCAAAGGTTGAGTTTTTTACCTACGATGAAGGACTGTGCGTACAATGCATGCATATCGGGCCGTATGATGATGAGCCTGCCACAGTAGAGACGATGCATCATTTTATGGAAGAACAGGGGTATGTTCTTGATATCACCGACCAACGGTTTCATCATGAGATTTATCTGAGTGATGCGCGTAAGGTTGCACCGGAGAAACGGAAGACTGTGGTAAGACATCCGATAAGGAGGATCTGAATGTATGGAATATATCAGAGTTACGAAAGAAAATCTGGAAAAGGAGCATATCTGCTGTGCCATTTCAAACAATAAGGATGTGCAGGTAGTATCAAAGAAGGCCTGGCTTGCAGACAGGTTTGATGAAGGACTTGTATTTCTTAAGAGCGTTGAACGCGGGAAGTGCTTTATCGAATATATTCCTGCGGAGAATGCGTGGAATCCCATCCATGCTCCGGGGTATATGTATATTGACTGTCTGTGGGTATCGGGTTCTTTCAAGGGGCATGGATATGCAGGTGATCTGCTTTCAGAATGTATTAAGGACAGTAAGGAGAAGGGCAAGAAGGGGCTTTGTGTACTTGCGGCTGCAAAGAAGAAGCCGTTTCTGGCAGATCCGAAGTTCTTAAAGTACAAAGGCTTTGAGGTCTGTGATGAGGCCGATAACGGAATCCAATTATGGTATCTGCCGTTTGAAAAGGGAGCAGGGACTCCTTCGTTCAAAGAATGTGCAAAGCATCCTCATATAGAGGAAGATGGTTATGTTCTTTACTATACGAATCAGTGTCCGTTTAATGCGAAGTATGTGCCGGTTTTGGAAGAGGTGGCTGAGAAAGACGGGATATCCTTCAAGGCTGTAAAGATCAGGAGCAGAGAGGATGCTCAGAATGCACCGACTCCGATCACGACATATTCGCTGTTCTGTGACGGGGAGTATATCACGAATGAGCAGATGAATGATAAGAAGTTCCGAAAGCTTATCGATGGGAGGAAATGATATGGCATCAACAAAAGAGTATCTGGATTTTGTCGTAGAGCAATTATCAGGGTTGGATGAAATCAGCAGTCGGGCAATGATGGGTGAGTATATACTTTATTATCACGGTCGGGTTTTTGGAGGAGTATACGATGACAGACTTCTGGTAAAGTCCGTCCCGGCGGCGATGAAACTGATGCCGGACGCTGAAATGGAGCTTCCGTATGAGGGAGCGAAAGAGATGATTCTGGTTGATGATGTGGATGATCGGGAGTTTTTATGCAAACTGGTTGAGAGCATGTGGAAAGAACTGCCGGATAAGAAAAAGAAGAAATAAAAAACAGGAAAATGCCGTCAACTCATACCAGAAATGTATGGAGTCAGAACAAAACTTAGAGAGGATAGGGAAGGAAATAGAGGAGACAGAGAGCAAAGCAGACGAAAAATAAGGTTTTTCATAATGTTGTGGTTTTTTCGTCACAAACCGACATTCTTCTTCGTATATATAATCAGAAACGTATAATTGCAGTCACATTTTTCTTAATTTGGAAAATCATTGAAATTATGCCCATATTTGGAAGTAGTTTGCAAATCAAAAGAGATAAAATAAACTGTAGTACAAGGTTAGAGGAAAAATGTGGGATGATAAAAGAGGGATTAATTGGGAAGAGAATCAAGGAGCTGTGCTGGAATCTGGATATGTCGTATTATTGGCTGGCGTATAAATCAGCGGTGCCGATCACAACTTTGATGCATATTATTGATGGAAGCACGAAAAATCCGGGCGTCTATACGCTCATGAAGATTTGTGACGGATTTGGGATAACGCTGATCGAGTTTTTTGACACGGATGATTTTCGGGGAATTGAGCATGATTCCGTGTAAGCACGGGAATATACTGATTCCAGATTGTTTTGCTTTACCGTGACAGTCTTTTGTGGTAAATTTATAGGGTATCGGAAAGCCGTTTCCGCAGGGATTCGGCTTTTTGCGACAAAAAAAGACAAAATGACAGTAAACGGAAGGGATGCAATGAAGAAGGACGGACAGCGAAAACAGACGACAGCGGAGCGCGCGGCGATGTACGGCGTGCTGGTGGCGCTTGCCATGATTTTCAGTTATATTGAGACATTGATCCCCATCCCGATGGGGGTCCCGGGTGTGAAGCCGGGACTTGCGAATCTGGTAGTTTTTGCGGCGCTGTACATGATGCGCCCGGCAGATGCCTTTGTAATTTCTATGGTGCGTATCCTGCTGGTCGGCATGACATTTGGAAATGAGTTTGCGATGCTTTATAGCTTCGCGGGCGGAACCCTGAGCTTTCTGGTAATGTGGCTCTGCAAAAAGAAGGAGTGGTTTGGCAGAACAGGCGTCAGTATTGCTGGCGGGATTTTTCACAACATCGGACAGCTGATCGTTGCGGCGCTTGTGCTGGAAAATGCGGCGGTATTCGCATATCTGCCTGTGCTGCTTCTGGCAGGAACGGTCATGGGGGCCTTTATCGGTCTGCTGGGCGTGCAGGTCCTGAAGCGGCTTCCCCGGAAAGTTTGGTAAAAAATTAACAAAAAATCCTCCGGATACAGGGGGATTTTTGTGTTTTTTGAAAGAAACATAAAAGTTTCTTGTTGAAAAATGCCTTTAAAAAGATTACTATATATACATAATGACATGTACTTTAGAAAAAGGAGAAGAGAGTATGAAATTAGCTACTTTTAAGGGAGGAGTCCATCCGGATGACGGAAAACGGTTTACAAAAGACAAACCGGTTCAGACGTATCTGCCCAAGGGCGAGCTGGTATTTCCGCTTTCGCAGCATATCGGGGCGCCTGCAAAGCCGGTAGTCAGGAAAAAAGACACGGTTTTGATGGGGCAGCTCATCGCAGAAGCCGGCGGATTTGTGTCCGCAAACATTGTCAGCTCCGTTTCCGGTACGGTGAAGGCGATCGAGCCGCGCATCACGGTTTCCGGTGCGAAAGTGGATGCGATCGTAATCGAGAACGACGGCAATTATACGCCGATTGAGGGACTTGGGCAGTACCGCGATTATACGAAGATGTCAAAGCAGGAGATCCTGGACGCTGTGAAAGAGGCGGGCATCGTCGGGCTTGGCGGTGCCGGATTTCCGACGCACGTAAAGCTGATGCCGAAGAATCCGGACGCGATCGACCACATCATTGTGAACGGCGCGGAGTGCGAGCCGTATCTGACGAGCGATTACCGCATGATGATTGAAAATCCGGAGCAGATCGTCAGCGGGCTCAAGGTGATGCTGCAGCTTTTTGATAATGCGAAGGGCGTGATCGCTGTCGAGGCAAATAAGCCGACGGGCATCCACAATCTGCAGGAGCTTGTGAAAAATGAGCCGCGGATCGAGGTGGTTCCGCTGAAAACGAAGTATCCGCAGGGCGCAGAGCGAAATCTGATCTATGCGGTGACCGGAAGAAAAATTAATTCTACAAAGCTTCCGGCGGATGCCGGCTGTATCGTGGATAATGTGGATACGGTGATCGCGATTCATATGGCAGTGTGCGAAAAAACGCCGCTGATGCGCAGAATTGTTACTGTAACAGGAACCGGCATCAATGAGCCGAAAAACTATAATGTCAAGATCGGCACCTGCTTTGCGGAGCTTGCGGAGGCTTCCGGCGGGCTGAAGGAGGGCGTGAAAAAGGTGATTGCCGGCGGTCCGATGATGGGAATGTCGATCCCGTCGCTGGATGTGCCGATCGTCAAGACCTCCTCTGCGCTCACCTGTCTGATGCAGGATGATGTGGAGCGCTTCGAGGAGACGGCATGTATCCGCTGCGGACGCTGCGTGCAGGTGTGTCCGTCGAACATTGTTCCGCAGAAGCTGATCGAGGCGGCGCAGAAATATGATACGGCGGCGTTCACTGCGCTAAACGGCATGGAGTGCGGCGAATGCGGAAGCTGTACGTTTGCCTGTCCGGCAAGAAGACCGCTGACACAGGCATTCCGTCAGATGCGCCAGGCAGTGATGGCGGAGAGAAGAAAGAAAGGATAGGAGGGATTGTTGTGAACGGCTTTTTAAATGTGTCATCGTCGCCCCATGTAAGGGGAGATGATTCCACCAAAAGTATTATGTATGATGTCGCACTTGCCCTGCTTCCTGCTGCGGCATTCGGTGTTTACCGCTTCGGACTTTACTCCCTGGCGGTAATGGCAGTGTCTATCGTATTTGCGCTGCTTTCAGAATATGTGTTTCAGAAGCTCGCGCATCAGAAAGTGACTGTCCTGGACGGGAGCGCGCTTGTGACCGGTCTTTTGCTCGGAATGAATCTTCCGCCGACGGTTCCCCTGTGGATCCCGGCGCTTGGAAGTATTTTTGCCGTCATTTTTGTTAAGCAGTTTTTCGGCGGCATCGGACAGAACTTTATGAACCCGGCGCTCGGTGCGCGCTGCTTCCTGCTCATTTCCTTTACGGGGATCATGAGCGATTACGCGGTGGATGGTGTTTCCGGGGCGACCCCGCTGGCTTCGCTCGCAGCAGGGGAGCAGGTGGATCTGGCGCAGCTTTTCCTGGGCTTTACCGGCGGCTGCATCGGTGAGGTTTCCACGCTGGCAATTCTGATCGGCGGTATTTATCTGCTGGTGAAAAAGATCATTACCTGGGAGATCCCGGTATGCTATCTGGTATCCTTTGCGGTTTTTGAGCTGATCTTCGGCTCTGGCAGCGGCATCGGCTTTGTGCTCGCGCAGCTCTGCAGCGGCGGTCTGATGCTCGGTGCATTCTTCATGGCGACCGACTATGTGACAAGCCCGATCACCAAAAAGGGAAAGATCGTATTTGGTATCCTGCTCGGTGTGCTGACCGGAATTCTGCGTACCTTTGGCGCGCTGCCGGAGGGCGTTTCCTATGCGATCATTATCTGCAACCTTCTGGTTCCGCTGATCGAGAAAGTGACGATGCCGACGGCATTTGGTTACGCAAACGGCGCTCTGGAGGGCAAGAAGGGCTTCTCGCTCGCTACATATAAATCCGCGCTTACGCTGTGCGGCATCACGCTGGTAGCAGGTCTGGCGCTTGGCGGCATCTATCAGCTCACGAAGGGACCGATCGAGAAGGCGGAGCTTGCGGCGCAGGCGGAGGCTTATGCGGCGGTATGTCCGGATGCGGAGAGCTTTGATATGGATGAGACGCTGGAGGCGGCTGTCGCTGCTTTGACGGCGGAGGACGGCACCGTGGCGGACGGACAGTTCGGCAGCGTTTCTTATGACAGCGTTTATGCTGCGCTGGACGGAAGCGGAAATAAGATCGGCTGCGTGGTCAACGTTACCAGCAAGGAGGGCTTTGGCGGAGATATCACCATCAGCCTTGGCCTGGATAACGAAGGAACCGTCACCGGTATGGAATTCTTAACGATCAATGAGACGGCAGGCCTTGGTATGCGCGCGACGGAGGAGGACTTCCGCAATCAGTTTGTCGGCGATGCGGCAGAACAGTTTGAGCTGACGAAGGACGCGGCAACGTCCGATACGCAGATCCAGGCGCTCAGCGGCGCGACGATCACCTCGAAGGCCGTGACAAATGCCGTAAATGCTGCACTGTATCTTGTAAACAGTGCGGCGCAGTAAGGGGGTGTGGGGAATGAATCAATACAAAGAGCGTATATTAAATGGTATTATTAAAGAAAACCCGACCTTTATCCTGGTGCTCGGTATGTGTCCGACGCTGGCGGTTACGACGTCGGCGATCAACGGCATCGGTATGGGTCTTTCTACGATGGCGGTTCTGATCCTGTCGAATATGATCATTTCTCTTCTGAGAAACGTCATTCCGGATCAGGTGCGTATTCCGGGGTACATTGTCGTGATCGCGTCGCTGGTAACGGTGGTGGAGCTGGTGCTGAAGGCGTATATTCCGTCGCTGTACAGCGCGCTTGGGCTTTACATTCCGCTGATCGTGGTAAACTGCATCATCCTGGGGCGCGCGGAGGCGTATGCTTCCAAATCGACGCCGCTTCTGGCAGCGTGCGACGGTCTCGGCATGGGACTTGGCTTTACGATCGCGCTGACGCTGATCGGCATCTTCCGTGAATTGATCGGCGCAGGTACATTCTTTGGAATGCATATCATGCCTTCGGGTTATCAGCCGGTAGCGATCTTCGTCTCCGCTCCTGGTGCGTTTATCGTGCTTGGCGCGCTGATCGCGGTGCTGAACGGCTTAAATATCCAGAACAACGGCAACAAGAAGGTGGAGGGCTGCGCGGGCGACTGCTGCAGCTGCGGAAAGGCTGCCTGCTCAGACAGAAAAGAAGAGCAGAAAGCGGAAAGCCAGGGGGTGTAGAGTATGTCAGAAATGGTTTTATTATTGGTCGGCGCGGCTCTGGTAAATAACGTGGTGCTCAGCCAGTTTTACGGTCTGTGCCCGTTCCTTGGCGTGTCGAAGCAGGTAAAGACGGCGGCGAGTATGGGTGTGGCGGTTATCTTTGTCATCACCATCGCGTCTGCAGTGGCGAGTCTGATCTATGATTTTGTGCTGACGCCGCTGGATCTGCAGTTTCTGCAGACAATCGTGTTCATTCTGGTCATCGCGGGACTGGTGCAGTTTGTAGAGATGTTCCTGAAAAAATCAAGCCCGGCGCTTTACCAGGCGCTCGGCGTGTACCTTCCGCTGATCACGACAAACTGTGCGGTACTCGGCGTGGCGCTGACGAACGTGCAGAAGGAATATGATTTTGCGCACAGCGTGGTAAACGGGATCGGCACGTCTGTCGGTTTCACGATCGCAATCGTTATTATGGCGGGTATTCGTGAGAGAATGGAAAATAATAACATTATCGGACCGTTAAAGGGAATGCCGATCGTGCTGTTCACCGCAGCGCTGATGGCGATCGCCTTCAACGGGTTTTCCGGGCTGATCTAAGGAGGAAAAGGTATGAGTATAACAGCGATTCTTCTGGCGGCACTGGTTGTCGGAGCGGTGGGTATCCTTGTAGGTTTCCTTCTGGTAACTGCCGGAGAAAAGTTTAAAGTGGAAGTGGATGAAAAAGAGGTCGCTATCCGGGCGGAGCTGCCGGGAAACAACTGCGGCGGCTGCGGATTTCCGGGCTGCGACGGTCTGGCGGCAGCAATTGCAAAGGGTGAGGCGCCGGCGAACGGCTGTCCGGTGGCCGGCGCTCCGGTTGCTGCAAAGATCAGCGCACTGCTCGGCGAGGAGGCTTCCGATGTGAAGCGCAGGGTAGCGTTTGTGCGCTGCTCCGGCGACTGCGACACGGCGCTGGATAAATGTAATTACGTTGGAATTAAGGACTGCCGTGCGGCAGCTGTGGTTCCGGGACGGGGAGCAAAGCACTGCGTGAAGGGCTGTAAGGGCTTTGGCTCCTGCGTGACGGTCTGTAAGTTTGACGCGATCCATGTGGTAAACGGCATTGCCGTGGTGGACAGTTCAAAGTGCGTAGGCTGTGGAAAATGCGCGGCGACCTGCCCGAACGGTCTGATCGTGATGATCCCGGCGGATGCGAAGTACGTTGTGCGGTGCAATTCTCAGGATAAGGGCAAGGCGGTTAAAGAGGCGTGCTCGGCAGGATGTATCGGATGCAGCCTCTGCACGAAGCAGTGTGAGTTCGGCGCGATCACTATGAATGGCAACGTTGCGGTCATCGATCAGGAAAAATGTCAGGCATGCGGAAAATGTGCCGAGAAGTGTCCCTCTAAGATTATCCGTAAGAGAGGAGAGTAACAACAAAGAAACGGAAACTGAATCGGAAGATTTCACAGATGCAGCTTAGTATGAGAATTTAAAATATGAGATATAAGAAACGATTTACAGCGGTTCTGGCAGGCGCGCTGTGCCTCCTTGCGGGGTGCGGCGCGCAGCCGGAACCGAAAGAATTTGAGCAGACAATGCTTTATTTCGACACAGTGATCACGATCAGCTTTTATGCCGGTGAAAATGGTGAGGAGCTGATGCAGCACTGCATGGATATGTGCGCGCAGTTTGAGCGCGTTTTCAGCCGGACAGACAGCGAGAGCGAGCTGTATGCGGTGAACCACCGAACAGAGGATGTCGTAGAGGTGTCGGAGGGCATCGCAGAGCTGGTTTCTGTCGGACTGGATTATTACGAAAAATCCGGCGGAAAATTTGATATCACGATCGCTCCGCTCTCGGATCTCTGGGATTTTAAAAGCGAGGATGCGGCAGTGCCAGAGGCAGAGCAGATCGCGCAGGCAGCGGCGCAGGTGAATGCCGGAGGGGTGCATGTGGACGGAAACACGCTGATTTTTGACAGTCCGGACATCATGATCGACCTGGGAGCGCTGGTGAAGGGCTATGCGGCGGATGCGATCAAGGAATATCTGACGGGTGAGGGCGTCGCCAGCGGGCTTATCAATCTTGGCGGAAATGTGCTGGCGATCGGCAGCAAGCCGGATGGCAGCAAGTGGAATATTGGCATTCAGAAGCCGTTTGGGAGCTACAGCGAGACAGCGTCGATCGTGAAGGTGGAGGATCAGACCGTGGTATCCTCCGGAATTTACGAGCGTTACTTTGAGCAGGATGGAAAGATCTACCATCATATTCTTGATCCCGATACCGGCTATCCGGCGGAGAGCGACATCGAGGGCGTCTCTATCATATGCGACTCCTCGCTGACGGGGGATGCGCTCAGCACGACCTGTCTGGCGCTCGGATCGGAGCAGGCGGAGGAGCTGATCCGCCGGACGGACGGCGCAGAGGCGATCTTTATCTTAAAAGACGGCGAGGTTCGGTATACGGATGAGGCGCTGCGGGAATAATTTGTGGGTATGAGAGGAAATCGATGCATAAAAAAAGAAATACGATCATTTTTGCGGCGCTGGTCATTTTTGTGGCGTTCGCGGGACTTCTGGTGCAGGAGACCTTACTGAAAAAAGAGGGCAGCTATGCGGTCATCCAATCCCACGGGATGGAGGAGGCGCGGCTGCCCCTCTCTAAAAATACTGAGCTTTTGCTCGGCGACAGCGAGCAGGGATACAACCGCATTGTGGTGGAGGACGGCGCTGTCTCTGTGACAGAGGCGGACTGTGCCGACAAAATCTGCGTCCATGAAGGAAAAATCAGCCGCACCGGGGAGGTTATCGCCTGCCTGCCGCACGAGCTGATTATCACGGTGCAGGGGGCCGGAGAGGATACGGACGCGTATGCCTGGTAGGAGGATGCTCACGGGAAATACAACCTTTCGTTTTAGTCGTTACAAAAATGTTAAAAAAGTGGGAAAAGTTATTGCAAACACAGGAAAAATATAGTATACTGGAAACTGCAAAACGTAAAAAAGATTTAACAAAATATAGACAGACGTGGCTGTGGCATCACTACATATAGGAAAAGGGGAGGAGTTATGCAGAAAAAAAGAAAATGGCTGTGGATCTTATTTGGAATGCTGATATTAATGCTTGCGCTTCCGGTATCGGCAAAGGCGGCTACTACAAAAACAATGTATACGCTTAGCGGTGTTAAAACGCCGACTACGATCAAAAAGGGCGGGTATTTCAGCTTAAAGGGAACGATTAAATGTAATAAGACAATCAAAGAAGTCCGCGTGACGGTCTATGATCTCGCCGGAAAAAAATGTTATCAGCGCTATGTTGGAAAACCGAAGAGCAAAACCTTTAATTTGGCGGTGGCAGATCCGCATATCCAGTTTAATAAGCTGAGTGTCGGTTCTTATTATCTGAAAGTACGCTGTGAGGTTTCCAGCGGAAAAACGATTGTAGTGAATAAGAAATTTACAGTCACAGGAACCGGAAAGATTAAGGTGGTAAACCCGAAGCCTGCGGGAAATGTTACGATAAATAAGGGCGCCGGATATTCCATTGGCGGAACGGTGCAGTCTACATATAAGCTTTCGAAGGTCACTGCGTCTATTATAAACAGCAGCAGCAAAACTGTTTATACCAAGTCGGTAAAACCGAATAAGACATCTTATAATGTGGCAAACAGCGTGCTGGATAGTGCGATGCTGTTTAATAAGCTGGCGGCGGGCACCTATAAGTACAAGCTTACGGCAGTGGACAATCAGGGGACAAGTGCCACGCTGATCTATCGTACCGTTACGGTGAAGGCTGCAAATACGAATACGAACACAAATACAAATACGGGCACGATCAAAGTGACAAATCCGGTTCCGGCAGCTAATATTACGCTTACACAGGGAAAATCTTATGCGATCGGCGGCAGAATTACTTCAACGTACAAGCTTACCAGTGTTACAGCTGCAATCATAAACAGCAGCAATAAGATCGTATACACACAGACGGTAATTCCAAATACCACATCCTATAATGTGGCGAACAGCAAGCTGGATGACGCGATGCTGTTCAACAGGCTGGCGGCAGGTACTTATAGGTACAAGCTGACAGCGACGGATGCTACAGGAAAGAGTGCCACACTGATCTATCGTACGGTTACCGTGAAGTCGGCGATCAATACAACTCCGGGTTCGACGGGGGGCAACGGCAATACTAACACCAATACCGGAGATTACTTAAATACGACCGGAGCGGTGACGATACCGGCGAACTTTACGCCGCGGACCGGCAGACCGGCAGCAACCAATAAGTACTATTATAATGCAACCTACAATATTTATTATAAGTATAACAGTCTTGCACCGACGGGCAAGCCGTATTACGGAAAAACTTATGTACTCGGTAACTGTACCTGGTATGCATGCGGGCGCGCAATGGAGATTGTGGCGAAGGCCGGCGGAAATATTGCGAAGGTACAGGCTATTTTCGGACTAGATCCGGTAGGTATTTACAATCAGAATGTTGCAAAGGGCGTATTTGAGTATGGCACTACTCCGAAAATTGGCGCGCTGGCAATCTTCAATTACGGGTCAACCGGAGATGCCCATATTGCGGTGGTAGAAAATATCATCAACGGTGTTCCGTATGTATCAGAGTCTGGTTATACAGAGTCTACCACAATGCCGAACACGGCAAAATCAAATGTCGTCTTCAAGTATCAGAGTATTTACAATTGGGCGGGCGGAAGAAGTCTGCGAGGATATATTTACTTAGTCTGAGGGATGACATAAAAAGCGAGATATAAGCAACAGAAAAAACTCTATGTGGCTGAGCAATCTTCCACATAGAGTTTTTATTATAGTGAACAGCAGGGAGGCTTTTGAACAGGATAGAAAATTATAAAAATAAGGACTTAAACTGTGCGCTTATATATGATAATATAGAAACGCAGAAGTCAACAGAGTGTATTGAAAGGAGGATTAGATATGAAAACAAATGAGATGATTTGTAAATGTAAACAGGTTTCTTATGCTGACGTGGAGAACGCATTGCATCAGATGAACCGGTTCGAGGATGCTCTTAAAGCGTTTGATGAGGTTCAGAAGGTGACACACTGCTCTACGGGCTGCGGAGGATGCCATGATAAAATTTTAGATGCGATTTCTGAAATTATTATGGCGTGATTTAGACCGTGCATAAGAGATAAAATGAAATGACAGAAGTACATGCTGTAAAATGAGGAGGAGATTATGAAAAATTCAACGGAAGCAATTCGCGATGCGAAACAATTGGGTGTGCCGAAAATGTTAATTCTGGGATTGCAGCATATGTTTGCGATGTTTGGCGCGACGATCCTGGTGCCGATTCTTGTGAACAGCTATTTCCAAAGTGCCTGTGGGGAGCCTTTGACCAGGGGACTGACCGTATCTGTGACCTTATTCTGCGCCGGATTCGGGACGCTGTTTTTCCATATATGCTCGAAGATGAAGGTCCCAGCATTTCTTGGGTCATCCTTTGCTTTTCTCGGAGGCTTTTCTACGGTGGCAAATTTAAGCAGCGGGATTTACGCGGGAATGGCAGCAAATGAAAAGGCTGCGTATGCCTGCGGCGGCGT
>ENA-OPAV01001549-OPAV01001549.1-human-gut-metagenome-genome-assembly--contig:-NODE-1549-length-15282-cov-2.708478_pt1 | contig 15282 bp, 11 predicted proteins | sample MGYA00241056_ERZ501428 | MGnify/ENA primary metagenome ERZ501428 (study PRJEB25962, sample SAMEA2042621) | human gut metagenome | biome: human gut; feature: human-associated habitat; material: faeces... | reverse complement strand
CCGCTCCCGCTCCTGCAGCAAAGCCGGCAGCTCCCGCAGGCGCTCAGGGTTCTGTTGTTGTAAAGGCTCCTATGCCAGGTACAGTTGTTAATGTTGTTGTTTCGGCAGGACAGGCTGTTAAGGCCGGAGATGACCTCGTATTTATCGAGGCTATGAAGATGGAAACTCCCGTTAAGGCTCCGCAGGACGGCACAGTTGCAACAGTTGATGTTGCAAAGGGTGAGTCAGTTGACTCAGGTAAGGTTCTCGTAACACTTAACTAATCAATAATTCGGAGAAAGGGATGCTGTAAAATGGCAAAAAAAATCAGAGTTACCGAAACTGCTCTGCGTGACGCTCATCAGTCACTCATTGCAACAAGAATGACAACAGAGGAAATGCTCCCTGTTCTTGACAAACTCGATAAAATCGGTTATTACTCACTCGAATGCTGGGGTGGCGCAACATATGACTCATGCCTCAGATTCTTAAACGAAGATCCGTGGGACAGACTCCGCACAATCAGAGAGCATTGCCCTAACACAAAGCTCCAGATGCTTTTCAGAGGACAGAATATGCTCGGTTATCGTCACTATGCCGATGACTGCGTTGAGTACCTTGTTCAGCGTTCAATCGCAAACGGTATTGACATTATCCGTATTTTTGATGCTCTTAACGACATCAAGAATCTTAAAACAGCTATCAAGGCCGCTAACAAAGAAGGCGGTCATGCACAGGTTGCTATCAGCTACACAACAGGCCCTGTATTCACAGATGAATACTATGTTGAGTATGCTAAGAGAATTGCAGACGCAGGTGCAGATTCAATCTGTATCAAGGATATGGCTGCTCTTCTTACTCCGACAAGAACCGAAAGCCTTGTAAAGGCTATCAAAGCCGCTGTTCCGGAGCTTCCGCTTCAGCTCCACACCCACTACACATCAGGTCTTGCATCAATGTGTCTTTTGAAGGGTGTTGAGGCAGGTGCCGACGGCATTGACACAGCAATCAGCCCACTCGCTCTCGGTACATCACACGCACCTACAGAGTCAATGGTTGCCGCTCTTTCAGGCACAGAGTTCGACACAGGTCTTGACCTTAAACAGTTCTCTGACATCCGTGCTTACTTCATGACTCTCCGTGAGAAGTACATCAAGTCAGGACTTCTTGATCCTAAGATGCTCGCAACAGACGCTAACGCTCTTATCTATCAGGTTCCCGGCGGTATGCTTTCCAACCTTCTTTCACAGCTCAAGCAGGCCGGTAAGGAAGACAAGCTTGACGAAGTTCTTGCAGAAGTACCCCGTGTTCGTAAGGATTCAGGTTATCCTCCGCTTGTTACTCCGACATCACAGATTGTCGGCACACAGGCTGTATTCAATGTAATCACAGGCAAGCGCTACTCAATGTGCACAAACGAGTTCAAGGGACTTGTTGCCGGTGAGTACGGTACAACTCCAATGCCGATTGATCCTGCGTTTCAGAAGAAGATTATCGGTGACAAGAAGATTATCAAAGGTCGTCCAGCAGATCAGCTTGAGCCTGAGCTTGATAAGCTCCGTGGCGAGATTGAGCAGTGGATTGAACAGCCTGAGGATGTTCTTTCTTATGCACAGTTCCCGAAGGTTGCTCTCGACTTCTTTGAAAAGAGAAGAAATGCCAAGGTTGGCATCAACGGCGACAAGCTTGACAAGAAAAATATGGTTCACCCTGTTTGATTTGACAACTAAAATTAACATTTATGCCACCTTCATTAACGAGGGTGGCATTTTTTGTAAACTAAAGTTGCTTGAAAATCACCTCTTTTTTTGCTAAAATCCTAGTATAAGCTGACAGTCAGCTTAGTTTTAGAAGAAAAGAGGATGAAATTTCGTGAAAAAATTATTATCAATCTTAATCGCAGTTATGATATGCTGTGCAGTAACCGTTACCACCTTTGCGGCAACTCCTGATGAAGCTCCTGCAAAAGATATGCAGGCGATAATCAAACAGGCTATGCTCGACAACTACTATACAGATACAAAGCCTACAGAGCTTGAAATCCGCATTGTTGGCGGAAATGAAAACGGAAGTGTGTATTTTGAGCATACCGATAATTTGAGTCATACTTCGGCGGCTTATGAAACACAGCTTGGCAACTATACCTACTCATATACTGCAGCTGATGAGTTGCTCGTTTACAACAACGGCAAAATTTACACAATGAAGAATGCTTACGAAAGCGGAGTTATTGACGATAGTATTCTTGAAGAATTGTCAAAAATGAATTTTGGTTTGGAATCTAATAAACCGAATACAACTGTTCCTACTGAGCCTACAACTACGGTTGCAACAGTTGACGAACCTGTAACAGTACCCGATACAACTTCTGCAACTTCGGCAACTAAGCCTGTTTCAACAAGCGACACAGCTACAAATGACACACCGAACAATTCACAGAATAACAGCGGTGCTGTACAGACAGGACAGAACAGCGTTGCTGTAATTCTTCTTGTTGCAATGCTTGCAGGTTGTGCAGTAATTTTTGCAAAACGCAGAAATTATTTTGAGTAATTTACAAATTAAATAATCCCTATAAAAGCCGTTCTCGTTATTGAGAGCGGTTTATTTATTTTAGCTTAAAAAATTTGTGATAGTTTATCAAGATGTATTGCTTTTTATATCATTTAATGTTACAATTAACTTGCATAAAAATTTAGCGAAAGTTCTTAATAATGCGTAGAATATTTACAAAGTGAGGGATAGATATGAAAAAGTTTTTACCTATAGCTATGGCGGCGGTAATGTCGATGTCTGCGGTTGCGGTTTCGGCAGTTTCTGCAAATGCGGCTGAACCGCTTAACACACCCGTGCAGTATTCACAGTTTGCAAGGGCAAGCTTGGCAACTCCGAAAATTTCAAAAGCCGAAAGTGTTTACGGCGGTGTAAAGCTTACATGGAACAAAGTGAACGGTGCGGCTAAATACAGAGTTTACTACAAGGGCCGTAAAGGTTGGACACGAATGGTCGATACAACTTCAACCTCATATATCGACAAGGATGTTTCATCGGGCAGAAATTACACTTATACTGTAAGATGTATTACATCAGACGCAAAGAAATTTACAAGCGGTTATAACCCGACAGGCAAGTCGGTAAAGTATGTTGCCACACCGAAAATTTCAAAACTTGAGGTTACATATGACGGCGTAAAGCTGACATGGAACAAGGTTGCAGGTGCAGAGAAGTATCGTGTGTACTACAAGGACAGAAACGGTTGGACAAAGCTTGCCGACACAACAGGCACGACTATGCTTGATATGAATGTTGTTTCAAAGGAATTTGATTCAAGTGTTGACGATATTTATTACACGGTTCGTTGTATCAGCAAGGATGCCAAGAGTTTTACAAGCGGCTACGATTCAAAGGGTACGCCCATTGGCGATCATCAGGGTTGTCCCGAAATTTACAGCATTGGTGCAGTAAACAACGGTGTTGAAATGCATTGGACGGGAGATGCGCCAAAGTTCCGTGTTTATATTAAAGAAAACGGTTCTTGGAAGAGGATAGCAGAAACTTATGACAACTATTATGTTCACAAGGGTGCAAAGTCCGGCAGTAACACTTATACTGTAAGAGGTGTTTCAAAAGACGGTAAAAAGTTTACTACGATGTTTAACCCAACCGGTGTAACATACAGATATAAGACATCCGATAAAACAAGGGACGCTTATATCAATTATATGATGAATCACACTGATGAATGGATGCCAAGCTTGGGAAGTAATCACAATTTGTCAGGTGTTATGTTTTTGGATTTCGATTTTGACGGAGTTCCGGAACTTGTTGCACAAAAGGCTGATTCCAATGAGTATAGTTTCCATTCCGTTGTTTACAAATTTGAAGACGGTAAGTTAAAAAGAGTGGGAAATGTTAACGACGGTTTTGCGATATACTATAATAAAACTGCCGAAAAGTATGAGGTTCACGACCTAAAGATATCTTTAAATGTAGATGACGGTTACTATTGGTCGGGTAATTCAATAATCACATACGACGGAGAGAATCTTTTTGCAAATATGTATTCGGCAAGAGGCGTAGGCGAAGAATCAAATAATAATATTTATTATAGATATTTTGACGGTAATGACAAAAATATTTCACGGGCAAAATATAACGAAATTAACCTTAAACAGTTTAATAATTGCGTAAATGCACATATGTTTACCCAATTTATTGCGACAGGTTATGGTGATAACAGCGTATGGGGTGAGAACACTACCGCTGAGAATAAGCAGTCTTTGCTTGATGCTTATAATTCTTTCTCCTATGAGAAGTATTGATTATTTAAAAATTGATAAGTTTTAACTGCAAAAGGGTTCAGCCGTAAAAAGCTGAACCCTTTTATTGCACAACAAAAAACGGTTCAGGCAAATTGACTGAACCGTTAATCTGTACTATGTTAAGCTCGGGAACAAGTAGTTGTAAATTATCACAAACTACCTACACGAACTGCGGGCGAGGTACTCGCAAAAAGGGTAGCTTGAAAATCAAGCTACCCTAAATTCGTACTATGTAATGCTCGGGTGACAGAAATTTGAATATATCAAACTAACTTCACGAACTACGAGCGAGGTACTCGCATTAGTTGTTGATGAGCTTATCTTCGTCAGACCAGCTGTAGAGCTTTCTAACTTCCTTACCGAATACTTCGGCAGGAGCTTCGGCAGCGAGCTTTCTCATAGCCTTGAAGTGAACCTGTGAACCGGCATCGCTCATGTCAAGGAGGAAGTCCTTAGCAAATGTACCGTCCTGAATGTCAGAAAGAACCTTTCTCATAGCCTTCTTAGTATCCTCTGTGATGATCTTTGGACCTGTGATGTAGTCACCGTACTCAGCTGTGTTAGAGATTGAATATCTCATGCCTGCAAAACCTGACTGATAGATAAGGTCAACGATGAGCTTCATCTCATGGATACACTCAAAGTAAGCGTTTCTTGGGTCGTAACCGGCATCGCAAAGTGTTTCAAAACCTGCCTGCATAAGTGCGCAAACACCGCCGCAAAGAACAGCCTGCTCACCGAAGAGGTCTGTTTCTGTTTCTGTTCTGAATGTTGTTTCAAGAACGCCTGCTCTTGCACCGCCGATACCGAGTGCATATGCAAGTGCGAGATCCTTAGCCTGACCTGTAGCATCCTGCTCAACAGCAACGAGGCAAGGTACACCCTTACCAACCTGATACTCTGAACGAACTGTGTGACCCGGTCCCTTAGGAGCTACCATTGTAACATCAACATCCTTTGGAGGCTTGATGCAACCGAAGTGAATGTTAAAGCCGTGAGCGAACATAAGCATATTGCCTGCTTCGAGGTTTGGCTCGATGTCGTTCTTGTAAAGAGCTGCCTGCTTTTCATCGTTGATAAGAATCATGATGATGTCAGCCTGCTTTGCAGCCTCTGCTGATGTATATACCTTAAAGCCCTGTGCCTCAGCCTTTGCCCAGCTCTTGCTGCCTTTGTAAAGACCGATGATTACATCGCAACCTGAATCCTTGAGGTTGAGAGCGTGTGCATGACCCTGGCTGCCGTAACCGATAATAGCAATTTTCTTACCCTTGAGAAGGTCAAGGTTGCAATCTGACTGATAGTAGATTGGTGCTGTCATGTTTTTTGTGTAGTCTTTCATATTAAAGTCCTCCTTACCGCAAACGCGGCATATAAATTAAAATATATGCTAACTGTAAGATTAAACGGAAACCGAAGCTGTGCCTCTGTCAATGGCAACAGTACCTGTTCTTACAATCTCACGGATACCATAAGGCTTGAGTAAGTCAACAAGCGTGTTGATGCGGCTTGCACATTCGCAGTACTCAACGGTAACTGACGAAGGGGATACATCAACGATTTTCGCCTGCATAATTTCAACCGTTTTGACAATTTCGGCTCTTTTTGAGGCGGCGCAGTGAACCTTGATTAAAACAAGCTCACGGCTGATAAATTCGCCCTCGTTAAGCCTTTTTACCTTAATAACGGGAATGAGCTTGTTGAGCTGTTTTTCAAGCTGTTCAACAATGTACTCGTCACCGTTTGCAACGATTGTGATTCGGGAAACCGACGGGTCCTGAGTAACACCTACTGCAAGTGAGTCGATGTTAAAACCTCGGCGAGAGAAAAGTCCCGAAATTTTTGAAAGAACGCCCGCCTGATTTTCAACAAGTATTGATAATGTATACTGCATTTTATCACCTCATTAAATTGACGGAGTGTCGGGGTGAACATCGCAAACAAGAATGAACGGTTTTTCCGAATCAACAATACCCTTGATGATGTTTTCAGCTTCCTTGTTTGAATGAGCCTCTGCATGGTCAATGCCGTAAGCATCGGCAATCTTCAAGAAGTCGGGATCACCGTTGAGAATTGTTGCGGAGTGTCTGGCGACGTAGTGTTTGTCCTGAAGTTCACGAACCATTCCGAGTCGTGCGTTTTTCATAATGATGATTTTAATTCCGAGCTGATTGCCTGCAATAGTCGCAAGCTCATTAAGCCCCATCTGAAAACTGCCGTCACCGCAGATTACAATAACATCACGGTCGGGTCTTGCAAACTTTGCACCGATTGCAGCGGGAATTGAGTAACCCATTGTACCCATACCGCCTGTTGTGAGGAATCTGCCCTCACGAATACGGAAGTTGTTTGCACACCAGATTTGATTTTGTCCTACATCGGCAACAAGAATTGCCTTTGAGCGGAACATTGCACTGAGATGACCGACAAGTGTTCTCGGCTCAACAAAGCCGTCAAAAACGGGAGGCTCACGGTAAAGGTCTTTTTTCCAGTTCTTTACGGTTTCGCTCCACATTGTTGTAACCTTGTAATCGCCGATGCTGTCAAGCAGCATATTGATGACATTTTTCATATCGCCTACAATCGGAATTTCTGTTTTAACATTCTTACCGATTTCAGCAGGGTCAATGTCAATGTGAATTACCTTTGTGTTTTCACTCATCTGGTCGGGAGCCGCAACAGCTCTGTCACCGAGTCTTGCACCGCATACGATTACAAGGTCGGCTTCGTGAAGAGCACGGTTGGCAACAGCCTTGCCGTGAGTGCCGAGCATTCCGAGATAAAGCTCATGCTCGCTGGGCATAACACCGATGCCCATCATAGTTGAAATAACGGGGATACCCGTAGTTTCTGCAAATTTTTGAAGTTTAAGCTTGATACCCGAACTCAGCACGCCGCCGCCTGATACGATAACAGGACGCTTGCTTGCGTTGATGGCCTCAACAGCCTTTTTAACCTGAATTGCGTGTCCCTTAGTGTTCGGCTTGTAACCGATAATGTTTACGCTTTCGGGATATTCAAAACTTTCAATTTCATTTTCCTGAATATCAACGGGAATGTCGATAAGTACAGGACCGGGTCTGCCGGTTGAGGCAATATGGAAAGCCTCTTTGAAAACTCTCGGAAGGTCTTCTGTTTTGCTGACGAGATAACTGTGCTTTACAAACGGTTCACAAGCTCCTGTGATGTCAGCTTCCTGAAAGACATCTCTGCCGAGAAGGTCGGAACGAACCTGACCTGTAATGGCAACAATCGGAATAGAGTCCGTATAGGCGGTTGCAATGCCTGTGATGAGGTTGGTTGCACCGGGACCGGAAGTTGCCACGCAAACACCGGGACGATTACTGCATCTTGCATAGCCGCTTGCCGCATGAGCAGCGTTCTGTTCCTGACGAACAAGAATGTGGGTAATGCTCGAATCGTAAACTTTATCGTAAAATGGGCAGATAGCCGCACCGGGATAACCAAAGACTATGTCAACGCCCTCGGCTTCCAAACATTTTACCATAATTTCAGCACCGCTGATCATTATGTTTTGTCCCTCCTATCCTTTTTATTGTGAGCAAAAGGTGTTTTGTAACATTAAATATACCTTTTTACTTTACCGCTAATTATACAATAAATACCTTAAAAAGTAAAGAGCAGTATTGCCCATAAATTAAATTTTTTGCAGGATTTTGACAGATAATTTGCAAAATGGATTTTAATTGATTTTTACCGCCTGTTTACTGAAAATTTAAGTCGCTTAGTTTTGTAAAGTATATTCTTGAATTAAGGTCACTTTTTTTGTCTGCATTATCAGGGGACATCATTATCATCAAATTATCTTTTCCTATCCGTGATATACCGCCTATAGTGTACCCTTTTTCTTCAATATTAAATTTTGTTTCTTTCATTGTTTTGTTGGTTGTATCAAAAAGATATATGTAGTTATTTTCTGAACTTGATTCCGCCCTCTTATACAATAAATTTGTATCACTGTCATCTTCAGATGCGGATACTATTGAAAAAGTATCATCTACATCTTCTGATATGTCGGATTTTTTCAGCTTATCGCTGTCTATATATCCTATACATCTTGTTATGCTGAAATTTTGATAGAATAGATAATTGTTTTTAAAATCAAAAACCTGTACGCCCTGAATTAATTCGTTTGAATCATCTGAAATGTTGGATATATCATAGCTTTTGAGAAAATTCATATCATAGTCATAAGTTTCTATTTTTAAAGAAGCTTCGTTCCGTGAAATGCAATCCAAAACTAAAAGAGAGATTGTTTTTGTACTTTTGTCAATTGAAACTTTTCTTATAGTTTCCCCGATACTGTTTTTATCATCAAACTCTAAATATTTTAATTGCTTGAATTTTTGAGTTTCGGTATCATACAGTTCCAAAGAAGTACCGTTGTTTAGCACTTTTGTGATTATGACAAGATTGTCTGCTCCTGTAACAGTGTCATATGGAAATCCGCCTTTGTCAGAAAATACAGTCGTCATTTTGTTTTTATTAAGGTCGATATCAATAAATTCAAGAGTTCTGTTTTCTTCGTCTGTAATGTCGCCCGTGCTTGTCGTAAAGCAAAGGTGATTATTTACATAAGCTTTATCGTGAATTTGCATAGACCAGTTTTTTATTGAACCAAGTTTTACACTGTTTTTTTTATCTAAATAATATCTGTAGTATTCCATTTCATTTGGAGAGTCTTTATTGATTTTTGAATATATGAAGCCGTTATCAATTTGTTTAAATAAGCCGTAAAGATTTAAAGTATCCACCTTTTTGCCGTTATTGTAAATTTCAAAATCATGATTTAATTCTGTTGTTTCAATATCTGAATCAAGAGATAAATCATCGGTATCCGTTACGGTTGTTTGTTCAGTGGAATTATTGCTTGATGAAGAAGTGTTACATCCATATAATGAAAGTAAAAATAAAGTGGTTACTAATAATAAAAATATCTTTTTCAAATTAATCTCTCCGAAGTTTATTTATCAGTTACAAGCACCGACAAAAACATTATAATTTATATAATTATAAAAGTCAATGATTTTAAAATACTATAATATAAGATTATGTTTAGAAAAATTTTGGCAAATGAAAGCACCGTGAAACTTGTGAAAGCTCACGGTGCTTTATCTTTATCATAATAAATGATATGATTTGCAAAAAAATCAATATTTCTTTTTGAGGAGTCTTGCGGCTATGAGGACGCAGACTACGCTGACGCCTGTGTCGGCGATAACAGACATCCAGATTTGTGCAAGACCGAATGCGGCGAGGATAATTACAAGAGCCTTGATTGAGAGGGCAAAGATGATGTTGCCCTTGACGGTGTTGATAACACTTCTTGCAATTTTAATTGCCTTTGGAAGCTGTTTGAGTGTGCCTGATGCGAGAACTGCGTCTGACGCTTCAATAGCGGCTTCACTGCCGAATCCCATTGCGATACCGCAGTCGCTTGCCGAAAGAACAGGGGCATCATTGATGCCGTCACCCACAAAGCAAGCACCCTTGGATTTTGATTTCAAGCCCTTGAAAAGCTCAAGCTTTTGAGCAGGGAGAAGTTCTGCGTGACATTCGGAAAGTCCGAGTTCGTTTTTAACATTTTCGGCAGGCTGTTGTCTGTCGCCTGTGAGCATTACCGTGTTCTTGACACCGAGCGTTTTAAGCTGTGAGATAACCTCTTTTGCCTCAGGTCTTACTGTGTCGCTGACATTGAGCGAACCGATAAGCTGACCGTCATAAATTACGAAAACAGAATCGTCTTTATTTGCAATCTTCTTCTGTTCGTCCGAAAGAATCTTTGAACCGCCGCACTGAATAGTTTTGCAGTTATAAACTGCGCTTGTTCCGTGACCGGCACTTTCGCTGTAGTCGGAAAGCTCGGGAAGTTCAAGACCGTTTGCCTTTTCTCTGATTGCGGAGGCAATCGGATGAGCGGAATATTTTTCGCTTGCAGCGGCAAGAGCAAGAACTTCGTCAGCACTGTATGAACCGACAGTATTAACCTTGTTTACGCTGAGCTTGCCGCTTGTGAGCGTGCCTGTTTTATCGAATACGAATGTGTCTGCTTTTGCAAGAGCCTCAATATATTTTCCGCCCTTGATGAGTACACCGACTTCGGATGCCGCACCGATACCCGAATAGTAGGAGAGAGGTACGGAAATAACAATAGCACACGGACATGACGCTACAAGACAAACAAGCGCACGGTATAACCATTCGCTGAATGCTCCGAGTCCGCAAAGGGGAGGGATTACTGCGATTGCAGCTGCAATGAGTACAACAACAGGTGTGTAAACAGAGGCAAATCTTGAAATAAGCTTTTCGCTGTTGCCCTTTTGAGCGGCGGCATCTTCAACAAGCTGAAGAATTCTTGTTGCGGTACTGTCGCCGAAATGCTTTGTGGTTTTGACGGTAATAAGGTTACTGCCGTTGATTGCGCCGCTGAGTACCTCACTGCCCTCGCCTGCATCAACAGGAAGGCTTTCGCCTGTGAGAGCCGATGTGTCGAGAGTCGTTTTACCTTTAATAATAATGCCGTCAAGCGGAACTCTTTCGTATGGCTTGACTTCAATGATACTTCCGATTTCAACGCTTTCGGCAGGAACAATCTGTTCCGCACCGTCAACAATAATTGTTGCTGTATCGGGACGAATGTTTGCAAGCTTTTCAATGTCACGGCGGGATGCGTCAACTGCTCGATCCTCAAAAATTTCACCGATAGAAAAGAGGATTGTTACCATTGCCGCCTCAACAAAATCTCCAAGACAGAATGCCGCAATTACAGCAACAGCCATAAGCGTTGTTTCGTCAATTCTCAGCTTTAGAATGTTTTTTGCACCCTTGATAAATACCTTGTAACCCGAAAGAAGTGTTGCAACAAAACACGCTGCGAGTACAACATAATGAACAGCCGTAACACCGTCAAGTGTAAGGTGGAGAATTTCGGACACTACAGCAAGTACAATTGAAATTGCAAGGAAGATTGTGTCACGGTTGATTTTCTTTTTTGTGATTTCGGGTTCTGCCTTTGTTGTGATATCATTTTTCGGAGTTTTGTCAACAACAGTTACACCGTCCTCAATGCTGTCGCAGATTGCCTGAATTTCGGAAACAGGATTCTGCTTTTCGCTTTTGAAGTTGAGAAGTTTTGTCGCAAAATTGAAGCTTACATCCTCAAAGCCGTCTGTTTCTGTAATTTTAGCCTCAATCTTGCCCGCACAATGAGCACAATTGAGATTGTCTAAAATGTAGGTGTATTTTTTGAGATTGGTTTTCGGAGTTTTGTCAACAACGGTTACACCGTCCTCAATGCTGTCGCAAATTGCCTGAATTTCGGAAACAGGATTCTGCTTTTCGCTTTTGAAATTGAGAAGTTTTGTCGCAAAATTGAAGCTCACATCCTCAAAGCCGTTTGTTTCTGCAATTTTAGCCTCAATCTTGCCTGCACAATGAGCGCAGTTGAGATTGTCAAGCTGATATTTGTACCTCATATGTCTCCCTCCTTATTCAAGAACATGGTCAAGTCCCATTTCTATGATTCGTTTCACATGGTCATCGTCAAGGCTGTAATAAATCTGCTTTCCTTCACGGCGAACACGCACCAGCTTGTTCTGCCTTAACACACGCAGTTGGTGGGAAATTGTGCTTTGCTCCATGCTGAGAGCTTCAGCAATGTTGAGCACCGACATTTCGTTTTCCGAAATGGTGTACATAATGCGAAGTCGGGTTGAATCACCGAAAACCTTAAAAAGGTCTGCAAGCTCAAACAGCACATCAATGTCGGGCATTTCGGGAGTGGTTGTTTTTTCTTTGTTTTCCATAGGTGTCACCTTTTTTCTTTCAGGTTAATAGTTATACTTGAACATATGAAGATATGCTCATATGTTAATTATAATATAGCATTCCCTTTTTAAAAAGTCAATAGACACACACGAAAAAATGTAATGTTTTTCAAGTTTTTTTGCCCCAAAGTTTCACTTGTTTATTGTGTCCGTTTGGGAAGTATATTAATATAGTATAGAAAGTTAATTTTAAATTTGAAAAAAGAAGATTGAAGGGGTAAAATTATCATAGGAATAACGGAACGATATTTTTCTGTGTTCAGTTTGAATTGTAAAATGCTCAGATGCCTGATGATAACACGAAAATAACACTTGTTTCAATTTGTAATAATTTTACAAAAAATCGCTTTGATTAATTACTTCTTTTTAGGAAAAAACGGTTTTAAAAAGCATGGTTGGTTATATTAAAAACAAAAAAAGCAACAAATTAATAATTTGAGTACAACTTGCCCAAAAATAGATTACAGTTTTATTATTCCGTTGACTTTACTACAATTTTGTAGTATCATTTTCTGTAAGAGAATTGTTAAATTACATCTGCGTAACCGAGTGGGTTCGTTTTTAATAAAATGTAACAAATTAGTTCTCATTATGAATTTTAGATTCGTATAATTTTTGATTTTTACTTATACACTATATAGATATACATTTTCAGATATTTAGCTTATTTAGTTAAAAGTATCTTCTACACATTAATTGGGGTGTAACAATTGGAGAAGTTCGTAGTTACCGGCGGAAAGCCATATCGGGTGAAGTGACAATCAGCGGTGCGAAAAATGCAGCCGTTGCAATTATTCCGGCAGTTATTCTTTGTGATGAACCGTGCCAGATTGAAAATATTCCTAACATCAGCGATGTATCACTTATCAGCAGAATTCTTCAGCAGATGGGTGCTAATGTAAGACGAATCAACCGTTCGTCCTTATATATTGATCCTACAAAAATCCGCACATGCAATGCTGTGACCGACCTTGTAAGAGGTATGAGAGCGTCATATTATCTCCTCGGCGCACTTTTGGGCAAGTACGGCAAGGCTAAGGTGGCTCTTCCGGGCGGCTGTAACTTTGGCGTGCGTCCGATTGACCAGCATCTTAAAGGCTTTGAGGCTCTCGGTGCGACAACTCAGCTTGTTGACGGTGCGATTATAGAGGCAGAATGCGACAGCCTTGTCGGTACACATGTGTACCTTGATGTTGTGTCCGTTGGTGCAACAATGAACATTATGCTTGCCGCATCAAAGGCAAAGGGACAGACCATTATTGAAAATGCCGCAAGAGAACCGCATATTGTTGACCTTGCGAACTTCCTTAATTCAATGGGTGCGGATGTCAGAGGTGCAGGTACGGATGTTATCAAAATCCGTGGCGTTGAGTATCTTCACGGCATTACTTATTCGATTATTCCCGACCAGATTGAGGCAGGCACCTACATGATTGCGGCGGCGATTACGGGCGGCGATGTGCTGGTGAAGAACGTCACCCCCAAGCCCCTCGAGCCTATCACCGCAAAGCTCCGCCGTGCGGGCATTGAGGTGGAGGAGTTTGACGATGCTGTGCGGGTTCGCCGCACCGGCGACATCCTGCCCCTCAAGATCAACACCATGCCCCACCCGGGCTTCCCCACCGATATGCAGCCCCTGATGGGTGTTCTGCTCAGCGTGGCAAAGGGTACCTCCACCATCACCGAGAGCGTTTGGGACAACCGCTTCCGCTATGTGGACGAGCTGCGCAAGATGGGTGCCAGCGTACAGGTGGACGGTCAGGTGGCCGTGTTCGAGGGCGTGGAAAAGCTTTCTCCCGCTCCGCTCCGCGCTTCCGACCTGCGCGCCGGTGCAGCGATGGTCGTTGCAGCCCTGATGGCCGACGGAACCAGCGAGATCGAGGAGATCGGTCATATCGAGCGCGGCTACGAGAATATCGTGGAGAAGCTGCGCGGCCTCGGTGCTGACATCAAGAAGGTGGAGCGGATGCCCGCTGCACTGGAACAGGCTCTGTAATTAGAAAAACCTCTCCGTCACGCCTGCGGCGTGCCGCCTCACCTGTCGAGGGGAGGCATTGGCAGTCCGTCAGGTCCCTGCGTTTTTATGACTGCGCAGCAGACGGAGGGGTTTTATTTGTTGAGGTTTATCATGTCTGAATTTATCTCTCTTTATTCCGGTTCCTCCGGTAACAGCAGCGTCGTGCGCTGTGGCGAGCGGTATCTCATCGTGGATATGGGCAAAGGCGTCCGCACCACCGGCGCGGCCCTCAAGGAGCTGGAGCTGAACATCTCCGACTGCGACGGCATTCTTGTCACCCATGAGCATAGCGACCATGTGAAGGGCCTTTCCACCTTCCTGAAAAAATACCCGCTGCCAGTGTACGGTGCAGAGGAAACGCTGGAATTTCTGGACGCAAACGGCGTTGTCCCGGCCACTTGCGACATGACAGCCCTGACGCCGGGCAGGGAAGAGGACATCGGTGTCTTCGGGGTCAAAGCTTTTCCCACCAGCCACGACGTCCCCTGTGTGGGCTACCGCATCCACACCCCCGACGAGAAGACCATGACCATCGCCACCGACCTCGGTGTGCTGACTCCTGCTGTACATGAAGCCCTCTCCGGCTGCGACCTTGTGGCCCTCGAGAGCAACTACGACCTGCATATGCTCCGCAGCGGGCCGTACCCCTACTATCTGCGCGCCCGCATCGAGTCGGTCCGGGGCCACCTCTCCAACGACGAGTGCGCGGCAAAGCTGCTGGAACTCATCCAGGAGGGCTGCAAGAAGTTTGCCCTCTGTCACCTCTCGCAGGAGAACAACACCCCTATGCTGGCGCTGCAGACCGTCTTTTCCACCCTCGGTACGGCGGGCGTCGTGCCGGACAAGGATTGTATCGTCCAGACCCAGCGGCGGAATGAAGTGAGCCCCGCGCTGGCGTTCTGACACTATAAAACCAGAGCAGGAAAAGGAGAAAAGAGCCTATGTCGTACATCATGGCGCTGGACGCCGGAACCACCTCGAACCGCTGTATCCTGTTCAACAAAGCGGGTGAGATTTGCAGCGTCGCGCAGAAGGAATTTGCCCAGTATTACCCGAGACCCGGCTGGGTGGAGCACGACGCCAATGAGATCTGGGCCACCCAGCTGGGCGTGGCCCT
>ENA-OPAV01001537-OPAV01001537.1-human-gut-metagenome-genome-assembly--contig:-NODE-1537-length-15386-cov-2.280673_pt1 | contig 15386 bp, 17 predicted proteins | sample MGYA00241056_ERZ501428 | MGnify/ENA primary metagenome ERZ501428 (study PRJEB25962, sample SAMEA2042621) | human gut metagenome | biome: human gut; feature: human-associated habitat; material: faeces... | reverse complement strand
CTGCCGTTTCTGCCGCTTCCAGTACTTCTTCCATATAAAATCCATGCTGGAAATGATTTTCCTCGTAACGGATAAAGCTTTCATCTTCATTTTTGATAAACACCGCAAGGTCATATTCGTTATTGCGTGTTTCCTCATCATAGTAGTTATCCCAGATAAAGGCAGAATCGTCACGGTTTTCCGCATACGTATTTTCCGCAAGGACATCCCTGAAAAAATGAATCGTCTTTAAATCAAAGATAAATACACCACCCGGCTTTAAGCCTTTTTTTACGCACTCAAAAACCGATGTAATATCCTCTTTGCTGGTAATATAATTCATGGAATCCGCAATGCTCACCATGGCATCAACTTCATACGGCAGTTCAAAATCGCGCATATCCTGTAAACTATAGACGATTTCCTGTCCGCTCTCATAGAGTTTTTCTGCGGCAATCGTAAGCATATCCGGCGCATTGTCAATACCGACACAACTGTATCCCGCCTTATCTAAAAGCTGTGTCACCGTACCCGTTCCGCAGCCTCAATCAGCAATTTCCATATCCGGTGTAACGCCCTGTTCCTTTAACCGCTCCACTAAATATTCACACCATTCCTCATAAGGAATATTATCCATATATTCATCATAAACATACGCAAATCCTGTATATGCCTGCATTGTATCCCTCCATTTTAAAAATGCGGAACTGATATGCTTTCACACAACAATCCCGCATTCCGCTTTTCTGTATTACCTGCTATTACGCATTCTTTCCACAGCCCTTCTTGTACTTTTTGCCGCTGCCGCAAGGACATGGATCATTTCTTCCGATTTTCTTTGCCTTGACAACTGTTCCTGAAAGCTTCTGCTTCTTGTAAAGTGCCTTTCTTTCTTCTTCTGAAAGAAGATTGTCCCATGCAGGAAGCTCATATAACCAGTCTGCCTTGCAGCCAACCATGTTATAGTAAAGCTTTTCCTTATCGTAATCAAGACTGACCGCCGTATCTTCTTCCATTGTTTCAATCGGATTCGGATTCTTTAAACTGTCATTGATACCATCAAGGAATCCTGTCATCATTAATACTTCTACACCAAACTTATCAGCCAGTTCTTTTACTGTGCCGGATACCGGTGCATCCGGTGTTGCAAGAATCTGCTCATAAATTGCCTTTTCCTGTACAAAATAACTGTTCCAGAATTCCGTCGCCTGATTCTGATTCATCTCTGTTTCATATGCTAACTTACGCCATGTTTCAAGTAATGCCATGCTTATCTTTTTCCTGCCTCTCGTGTATTATAAGTATTTGTTATAGGTTGCACTGGTTACATAAGAATATGAACCCGTGCTTGAATATGTTGTCGCTGAATCCAGCTTTGCAATCTGCGAAACAGCAGATGAGTAAAGCGATGAAGCACTTCTTGATACAGTCTGTCCAAAAGAACTGCTTCCTGTAAATGTAGATTTTACAACTGCCATATCTGACTGTTTGAACTTTTCTGCATCTACAGACAGCTTATTGTCACTTCCGATTGTAATGCCTATACTCTTCAACAATGACTGATTTGCCTTTGTATAGCTTACCATAGAAGATGCATTTCTTAATACGCTGTTATCGTCAGACTTACCCGTCTTTTCTACCAGCGAATTATAATTGGAAACAAAGTCTGATACAGCTTTATAAATTGCATCGGTATCATATTCCTTTGTGGTATTGCCTTCTTTATCCGTTACACTCTTTTTCTCCCAGAGTGCCGTCTTCTTTAAATCAGATACGGAATCCACCACATCGGCCGCTTTATCACGGACTGCTGCGCCGTTTAACTTCTGTGATGCCGTATCCGTCGTTGTGTCTTTCTTATTGGTCCTATCCGCCGTTGTGCCGTCATTGTCCTCTTTTTCATAATAAGACTTTAACAGCTTGTGATAAGAGCCATTCCGGATTGATGATAATGTGGATAAATCAATCCCTGAAAATGCGTAACCCTGACTGCCAAAAATACTGTTGCTTTTTCTGGTCGTTAAACCGGATGAAAGCAGCATATTAATGGACTCTGAATTATAAAATGAAATAGATGACATACAAACCACCTTCCTTAAAAATACCCTTGAACTGCTCCTATATCAATATTATAACACACATTTTCAAGATATCAAATAAAATTAATCTTAAAGATCCTGAAGTCTCTGAATCATATCCCACATTGCTTCTGCAGAATTGAAATTTTCCGGAACAATATCTGCCGGTGTGATATCGATATCAAATGTATCGTTTAATTCACCAACAATAGATACAATATCAAAAGAATCTAAAATCCCGTCATCAATAAGTGTATCACATGTTTCAAAATCTACATCTGCATTAACCTCTGTTAAAATTTCCATTAACTGATCCATCTGTAAAACCTAACCTTTCTGTTTTCAAATTCATTCCTTTTTTTACAGACCTGCTGTCTGTATCGAATTTAAAATACAACACATCACTATGTTCGTCAAGTACCTTTTTTATTTCCGTACCAGACTCATCCGTGAATTTATTGTGTCCGATGCCAGGACATCTCTGTATACAACGGCTTTTTCCTTTTTTGAGTACGCCACAATCTTTGGCATTCTTCTGCTTAAAAACAGGTAAATTCCCTCTGTCACAGAATATGCACCGATATTATAGAATAGTATCAGATCCCCGATTTCAGGCTTTACTACCGGCAGATTTTTTACAATGACATCACCGACCGTACACAGTGAGCCGCAGATTGTCCATTTCTCGGTTGCTCCGGCTTGTGCAAGCTTCCTGGGTGCTGCCATGTCAAAGCCTGCCGTTATGCTGCCGTCTGCCTTTACATAAGTATATGCCGGAATCTTCATTGCCATGGTCTGACCATAGTAATTAATATGGTTGATTCCGCCGTCAATAATACAGTAATTCTGCTCTTTATTCGTCTTTAAATCCACTACCGATGAAACAAACACACCACAGGAAGCTGCGATAAAACGTCCCATTTCAAGCGTAATTTCATATTTGCCGCGGATTGGTGCAAGAAGCGCCGCGAATTCCTTTAATTCGTCAAATCCGTCATTTAATGCTTCTTCTCCGAAGTAAGAAACTAAAAGCCCCGGTCCGTATTCGAATTCCTTTGCCATCCAGCCGTACTTTTCTTTCAGGCTGTCGCACAATCCGTCTAAATGTGTCAGTTCTTCTTCAATCTGTTTCATCTTTTTCTTCTGCGTGCCTGTATAACACTGGATACCGTAAAAGTCAATATTCGGTTACTGTGTGCGGTTTGCAATAATATCTTCCAGTTCTGATTCGTCAACACCGAACTGGTTGCCGCTTGTCACGCGGATCAGTGCGCGGATTGTCAGATTCGTTTCTTTTGCGCATGCCTGAAGCAGTTCTAACTGGGTACGGGATTCGATTGTATACACACCCACGCCGCCGCAGTCCTTCATCACATGAAGAATATCTGCTTTTTCTTTATTGACACCCGAAAGTACAATATCAGCCATTGCGACCTGCTCTCTTTCACAGATTGCAAATTCTCCGGGTGAACAGACTTCAAACTTGTGAACTGCCTGCTTCATGCTGTCTACCAGAAACGGATTGGCTTTCATCGCATAACAAAGCCGGATGTCTTCTCCTAAAATTTCTTTCATTGCCTGTACTCTGGACTGTAATTCGTCCAAATCAAAAAGATACATCGGCGTGGCATGTTCCTTTGCCAGTTCTACAATTTTAGCAATCTCAAGCATTTTTTCTTCCCTCCATCAAGGCATTTCTGTCAATCTTACCGTTTTTTGTAACCGGCATGGATGCCACCTGAACAAATTCCTGCGGAATCATAAACTTTGGAAGCTTTTTCATCAGCTCATGGGTAATCGTCTTCTTATCCGGTGTTCCTTCATAGAATCCGATAATCTTATTGTTGTCTTTGTCAAAGATACAGCAGGCACGCACGCAGCCTTCCACCGCGTTGATTGCCATATCAATTTCACCCAGCTCAATGCGGTGTCCCATATGCTTAATCTGAAAATCCTTGCGTGATGAAAAATAAAGCTCGCCCGCCTTGCTGTAATAGCCCAAATCACCTGTACGGTAAATAATTTCGTTGTATTTGTCATTTAACGGATTCTGTACAAATGCCTGATCCGTCTTTTCCCTGTTATTATAATATCCAAGTGTCACCGCCGTACCCGATACACAAATTTCACCGGTTGTATCCGGCATATCCGGCGTAATCAGATTGTCATTGTCATCTAATAAAAAGACGCGTTCATTCGGAAACGCTTTTCCCATTGGCAGTGTTTCATCGAGTGCAAACTCACGGTCTACGATGTAATAGGTGCAGTTACAGGTAATTTCTGTCGGACCGTACACATTGACAAACATGGCTTCCGGATACGTTTCCCGCCAGATATTTAAGTGCTTCACCGGCATAACCTCTCCGGAGAAAATAACTTTGTTAATGCACCCCGGTCTTTTATAGTCAAAGCCTTTTAAGGTCGTTACAATACAGAGTGCCGATACCGCCCAGATCAGGGTTGTCACCTTTCTGTCGTCCAGATAATCCATCAGCGGCATCGGAAATGAAAACAGCTTCTTTGGAATAATCTGCATCGTTGCACCAGTCTTTAAGGTTGAATAAATATCCTTTACCGATACGTCAAAGTCAAACGGCGCCTGATTGCCGATGACATCATTTTCCGTAATGTGGAACGTATCTGTAAAGCAGTCAATAAAGTCAATAACTGAACGGTGGTTTACAATAACCCCCTTTGGCACACCGGTTGAGCCGGAAGTAAAAATCGAATACAGTGGATCAATATCCAGCGCATTTTCACGGATGATATCAAGCTGCTTCATTTCTTTTTCGTCCGGTGTATGTTCCAGTAATTCTTCAATCTTTAATACTTTGCCGGAAAATCCTAACTTTTCCTGCTTCTTTGCAGACTTTTCATCTATAATCATAATTTCTGCACCCAGTGTTGCAAGAATCATCTGGATACGTTCTACAGGCTGTGCCGGGTCTAACAGGCAGTAAAAGCAACCTGCCTTTGCCGCTCCCATAAATGCTGCCAATGCATTACAGCTCTTTTCCATATAAACCGGAACTGCGGTACGCACCTGTGTTTCCTTTTGCAGTACCGCACCCACTCTCTGCGCATTGTCCAGCAGTTCCTGATAGGTAAAGGCATTATGTTCATCTGCCACCGCTGTTTTATCCGGCGATTTTGCCGCAGACTGCTCCAGATACTCTAAAACATTTTTTATCATAATAATCTCCATTCCACCATTTCATATTCTGAATGACTTCTTTTTTTCTCTTTCACTTTATGTTACACTAAATAAATCATAATTACCTAGAAAGGATGATACAATGAAAAAAATCAAACGCATTGCCGCACTCACTGCTGTCATTGCATGGGGACTTTTACTGCTTGTAACACTGATTACAGCTTTTATCAATACAGATTCTGCCCGTACACTGTTTAACGGTCTGATTTTTACGGATATTATCTTTCCAATCGTGATTTATGCCATGATGCTCGTATACCGCATTCTCTCCCACAAATCCGACGATTAAAAGGATACGGCTGTCACACGGTTGAAATATTTTCATATTTCTTCATGTGACAGCCCCTTTTTGCAATTTATTTTACTTTGAATAACTGCTTACTCTGTGAATAATTTCATGTCTTCCCGGTCCGTTTGATACCATTGTAATCGGTGCTTCAATTTCCTGTTCAATGGCTTCGATATAATTTCTACATGCTTCCGGAAGGTCTTCATACTTTGTAATACCTCTGATGTCTGACTTCCAGCCTGGGAATGTCTTTAATACCGGCTTTGCTTTTTCAAGCTGTGCAGTTGTCGGGAAATCCTTTGTCACCTTACCGTCAATTTCATATCCGACACACATCGGGATTTCATCTAAATAACCTAATACATCAATAACAGTCAATGCAACTTCTGTTGTTCCCTGCATTCTGACACCATAACGTGTTGCAACGGCATCAAACCATCCCATACGTCTTGGTCGTCCTGTTGTCGCACCGAATTCACCGCCATCACCGCCGCGCTTTCTTAATTCGTCCGCTTCTTCTCCGAAGATTTCACTGACAAATGCACCGGCACCGACTGCTGATGAATAAGCCTTAACAACCGTTACAACATCCTGAATGGAGCTTGCCGGAATACCTGCGCCGATTGCGCCGTAAGGTGCTAATGTGGAAGAAGATGTAACCATCGGATAAATACCGTGGTCAGGGTCTTTTAAAGAACCAAGCTGTCCTTCCAATAAAACCTTCTTGCCTTCCTTTAATGCCTGATGCAGATATGCGGAAGTGTCTGTTACATACGGCTTAATCATTTCTTTATATTCCATTAATGTATTGTAAATATCTTCCGCGTTAAGTAACGGCTTATGATAAAGATGCTCTAACATCACATTTTTTAAAGTTACGACATTTTCAATTTTTTCCATCAGCTTGTCTTTTTCTTCAAAAAGCTCACTCACCTGAAAACCGATTTTCGCGTATTTATCTGAATAGAATGGTGCAATACCGGATTTTGTAGAACCGAAAGACTTTCCTGCAAGTCTTGCTTCTTCATAGGTATCAAAATCCACATGGTACGGCATAAGAATCTGTGCTCTGTCTGACACTAAAATCTTAGGCATCGGAACATTTCTGTCTGTAAGACTTTTTAATTCGTTTACCAGATAAGGTATATTTAAAGCAACACCGTTGCCGATAATACTTGTTGTATGATTATAGAAAACACCTGATGGCAGCAAATGCAGTGCAAACTTACCATAATCGTTAATAATTGTATGTCCTGCGTTGCTTCCTCCCTGGAATCTTACGATAATATCTGACTCCTCAGCAAGCATATCTGTAATCTTACCCTTACCTTCGTCACCCCAGTTCGCGCCAACAATAGCTTTTACCATAGTTTCCTCCATTCCGCTGATTCTTACCAGCCTGCATAAAACGTATTCATCGTGCCTGTAGGAAAATTTTTGTTTTCCCAAAAACCACACGTTGTTATAATACCACATCTATAGGAGTACAGGCAACGGTTATTTCATATAAAATACAAAAATAATATACAAAAAGACATTGAACAGACTACTTTGTAAAATCCGCTCAATGTCTTTCTTTCTTTTTATAAAGCTGTTGAGGGGAGTCGGACCCCCGACCTCTTCATTACCAATGAAGTGCTCTGCCACTGAGCTACAACAGCCTGCGTTCTACGCAAGAACTATAATATTATACCTCACTTTATTTGTCAAGTCAACTTTTTATTTTCTCTGCGATAAAACTTCCTGTAGAAGACTATTACCGCAGAGAACACTCTTTTTAGAAGTTTGCAAAGACATGTGTACTTTTCTGCAATGTCTGTGCAATTACTTTATTTTCATTCATTTTGTCACTGATATTTACGATATCTTCAACCAGATTCTGCGTGCTTTTTGCAGCTCCATTAATTCCTTCTGCGCCTTCGTCCACTGCTGTTGTAATGGCACTGATAGACAATGCAATTTCATCGATATTTTTCTTTAACATATCTGTCTTTGCCGTAAATTCCTGCATTGCATTTTCAATGTAGGATGCATTATCCCTATATTTTACACCGCTTTCTACAAATGCTTCGAATTCCGGTAATATGGCATTTTGTATATAACCCACAAGCTCATTGGCATTATCCGAAAGATTATTGACAGCTGCTACAACAACGGAATTTATCTGCTGGATTCTGTTTGCCGTTTCACGGCTTGAATCCGCCAGACCGCGGATTTCATCCGCTACAACTGCAAACCCTTTTCCTGCCTCTCCGGCTCTCGCTGCTTCAATGCTCGCATTTAATGCAAGCAGGTTGGTCTGGCTTGATATATTTAAAATTTCATCCGTCAGGCTGGTTACCTGTCCTACACTGTGGCTGTCTTCAATCGCCTTTCCAAGTCCCTCTAATATAATTCCAATGGTTTCATTGGTTTTATCCATATTATTTCTTGCATCGCTCTCCATCTTATCCGCATTGGCCTTCATCTCTTTTGAGAATTCATTAATTTCACCGGACTTGTGTGCTATCATCTCAACATCACCGCGTACATTTTCAGTATTATTATTAATAACACTGACCGAATGTCCTACATCCTGCATGGTTGCTGACAGCTCTTCTGTCATCGCCGATAAATCTGTTGCACTGTCATTTGACGTTGCAACACTTTCTCCTACCTCACGTACCACATTCTCCATATGATTCGTGTTCTCGATAATCATCTTTAGTATCTGCTGGAGTTTATCCATAAACAGATTAATACCATTTCCAAGATCAGCAATTTCATCATTTGACAAAACAGCGACTCTCCTGGTCAGATCTCCTTCACCTTTATCAATTCCGCTGATAATGTCCCTGATGTCCTTATTCGTGGCAAGAATCGGTTTAATCACAAAACGTATTACACAGTATAACGCCACCATAAGAAGCGTGACACTAATAGCAATAATTATGCCATTGCTTACTAATGCACCCAGATAAACATCCGATAGTTTTTCTCGCGCATCAGATGCCGCAGTGTTCGCATGCTCCTTCATGACATTAATTTCATTTTGAATTGCCATGCTGCTTTCACTGACAGCTCCATTTGCCAGTGCATAAGCCTCGGTATTTTTTCCAAGTGCACTGTATGCCATCAGATTACCAAGCTCATACTTCATCGTCTCATAATTGGATACAACCGTTTCATAGGAGCTTTCATCCTCCGGCTCTACATATTTTCTGTAATCTTCAAGCTCCTGCTCTAACGTTTCCTGTTCTGTCTGCATTTCTTCAACAATGGAAATCATTGTATTGAGGTCCGTTGCTATAATATGGGACAAACCCAGCTTATGTATAGACTGTGTTTCGTTCTCAATGGCAGAAAGCTCGGAAATGCTGTTCATGCAATCATCTGCAATACGTGAAGCATTCCGATTTACCTTTCTTATATTATTAACTGCCATAACATTTGACAGTACAGATAATATTCCTAATATAAATACCGGCACCAGTATCAGCGCCTTCAGGCTTGTTCTTTTTTTATTCATATAAACCCTCTTTTCTTATGCGTAATCCCAAAACAGCTTTTCCGGTTATTATTTTACCGTTGACGCCGTAATCCCGTCTACAAGCACATCCATAAGCTCCTGTTCCGAAAGACCACCTGTGTTTCCGCTAAGAATCGTATCTGCAAACGATTTACAGGCATCCCAGTAGCTATTTCCAACCCTCTGGAGTGTACCATACTTTGACTGGTCAATTACAGCCTGTATTGCTGCTACCTTTTTAATATCCGGTGAAGCAGCTGCATTAATATTTGACGGTCCCTGATTACGCTCTGTAAAACGTATTTTCTGATTTTCTTCATTTGTCATCCAGTCTGCAAGCTTGCATGCCCAGTCTTTATTTTTGGAATAGGCATTGACACCCATCATTTTATATCCCGTAAATGAAGCCATCTGCACTTCTCTTCCGGCGCATGTATAAGCTGGCAGTTTACATGCTCCATAGTCAGCTCCCCACGCTTCTTTTGCATTCATAACATCCCATACACCGCTGATACCGGCTATTACTTCTCCCGATTTCATCTTGTCCGCAATTTCCCCATTCGGGCAGCTTAAAAAACCGGCATTTGATGTAATCCTTTTTAACGCCTCTTCTATATCAACACCTCTTATATCACCGGATGTATCATTCCAGTTACAGGCATTTGTAACTCCGTCTTCATTCAATGACAGTTTCAGACCCGTATTACCAAAAAAAGAATACAGATACCAGCCCGAATTAAATTCCATCGCCACTTTCTTTCCCGCTGCCTGTGCTACGGAAAGCATTTTATCCAACGACTTTACATCCTCCTCCGTAAAATAGTCCTTATTATAATACATAAAATATCCATTGTCTGCCGTCATTGGATATCCGTATAATTTTCCATTAAGAGTTGCAGCATCCACTGACTCTTTTATATTCTCTGCCGACACTTCTTCTGCATTAGGAACCGGAACCAGCACCCCGCCTGCAACAAGCGATATAAGCTGGTCATCCGGGAACGAAAATACATCTGCCCCGCCGTGGACATCTGTAAGCATCACATCTCTTACCCCTGAATCCGCCTGTGTTTCAAGTGTGATATTAAAATCCGCCTGTCCCTTATACTGTTCTTTAAAACTGTCTATCATCTTTGTAAGCGTTGCTGTATTATCTTTTTCTCCCCATACCGTAAGCTCTACCGTTTCTGTACCTTCTGTTTCCTGTTTCCGGTCGTCTGCACTTTCTGCTGCACCGCACCCTGATAACAGTAGTGATGAGGTCATAAAAAGTGCCATAACCCTTTTCAAACATTTTTTCATAGTAAACTCCATTCTGCAGACATTTCCCTGATTAACAACCTTTAAGACTGAACTGCTGCGATGCCTGCGGCGCAGTCATTCCGTATCACATTGCACTTAATTCCCCTATAAATCCGTCACCGCCATACAATACTTTTTATCTATAAACAGCATACTACTTTTCCTGTCAAACATCAATCACTTAATTTTCTAAGGTCAGACGGGCCGCTTTACTGCGTATCCGTTGCAGGGCATTATCAACTGACTTCGGCGGCTTCTGCATTTTTTTTGCAATTGCTGTATAGTCCATTCCTTCCAGATAATAAGTCAGCACCTGCTGTTCAAAGGTACTCAGTACTTCTTTTAAACGGCTCTTTAAGTCCCAGTTATGCTCTTTGTCTATCAGCAGTTTTTCAGGATTTAGCTCTGTCTGCGACTGCAGAATATCAACAAGACGCATATCACTGTCTTCATCACCGCCGGCCGGCATATCATATGAAACATAGGTATTCAGCGGCATATTTTTTTTACGGTTTGATGCCGCCACCGCCGTAATCATCTGACGATTGATGCACATACTTGCAAAGGTCGCAAAAGAAGCCTCCCGGTCTGTATTATAATCCCGGATTGCCTTATATAGCCCAATCATGCCTTCCTGAATCAAATCGTCATTATCACCGCCGGCTAAAAACATGGCTTTTGCTTTTTTACGCACCAGATGTTTATACCGTTCAAATATAAAATCCATTGCATCTGTATCTCCATCGCGGTACCGTACAATCAATTCTTCATCACTGCACTGTTTCAAATCCATGTTTTATTCTCCCCAATACGCTTTATTTTAAGCGTTTTCACACAGAGCGGCATCCGGCTTTATCCGCTTACACCTTTTCCGCCAGTATCTGTTTTACCTATGCCTTTAAACGCTGGCGCACAATCTCATATGCCAGCACACCTGCCGCTACGGAAGCATTCAGCGAATCAATATCGCCCTTCATCGGAATTGATGCCGTAAAATCACATTTTTCTTTTACAAGACGGCTCACCCCCGCACCTTCATTGCCGATAACCAGTCCAATCGGTCCTGTAAGGTTTAAATCATACATCGTCTGTCCGTCCATATCGGCGCATACAAACCACATGCCTTCTTTTTTCAGTTCCTCAATGGTCTTTGCAATGTTGGTTACTTTTGCCACCGGTGTATAATTAATTGCTCCGGCTGATGTCTTTGCTACGGTCGCCGTAAGTCCCACGGCACGGCGCTTCGGAATAATAACACCGTGTGCCCCGCAAAGGTTTGCCGTACGGATAATTGCCCCCAGATTGTGCGGGTCTTCAATCTCGTCCAGAATAAAAATAAAAGGGGCTTCACCCTTTTCCTTTGCTGCATTTAAAATATCTTCGACTTCCGCATATTCATATGCTGCCGCCTGCGCAACAACACCCTGGTGATGTCCGCTGTTTGCCAGTCTGTCCAGCCGTTCTTTATCCACAAAATTGATAATAGTATCCGTCTTTTTGGCTTCCCGCAAAATACTTTTTACAGGACCGTCCTGACAGCCGTCTAACACAAACAGCTTGTCAATGGTCTTTCCTGCGCGAAATGCTTCCAGCACGGCATTTCTGCCCTCTATAATAAATTCTTTATATCTCATTTTTTCTCCATTCTATGGTGTTCCCATTCCCCGATTGCCTCTAGACCTGTATGTACCAGCTTTGTCAGGCGGTCGTACTGCCCGTCCAGATACAGATATCCCATTAAGGCCTCAAAACCGGTTGCACGTCTGTAATCACCGATTGTCGCGTTTTTTGCAGAAGTATACGACTTTGCCTTTCTGCCCCTTTTATAGACTGACAGTTCATTTTCCGTCAGCTGTTCTTCAAGGATGCCAATCAGTTTAGACTGCGTTTCCGCCTTGACCAGCCTGCACGCATGCCGGTTGATTTTGTTGACCGGCATGTTGCCAAGGCTGATTAAATAAGTGCGGATCACAAGGTCGTAAATGCTGTCGCCGATATAGGCAAGCACCAGGGGGGATAACTGCCGCGGTTCTACCTGTGCAAGCTCTAAATTCTGCCAGATATTCCGTGTCAGATTTTCTTCAAAATTTAAGCTCTTTTCCATCTTACGCCTTCTCTTGTATCTTCTAACACAATGCCCTTTGCCAAAAGAGTATCCCTGATTTCATCTGCTTTTGCAAAATCTCTGTCTTTTCTTGCCTGCTGGCGCTGTGCAATCAGATTTTCGATTTCTTCATCTAACATCTCCGCTTCTTTTTCCGTTACAAGTCCCAGTACATCTGTCAAAGCTGTAATCTTTGCCTTTAACGCATTGAGATATTCTGCGGTATTATCTGCCGATGAATTGGAATTTGCAAATTTAACAAGTTCAAATACAGCTGCAATCGCATCTGCCGTATTAAAATCATCTTCCATTGCTGCTTCAAATTTTGCTGTCATTTCCGCAGTCTTTTCAAGCAGTGCCTTTTCTTCATCTGTCATTGCACCAGCCTGTGCATTTTCCGCAAGGTGTGTCAGATTGCCGACTGCCGTCACGATTCTATCCAGACCGTTCTTTGCGGATTCCATCAGGTCATGGCTGAAATTAATCGGATTTCTGTAATGCGCACTTAACATAAAGAAACGCAGTACCTGTAAATCATATTCTTTGCTGATATCTCTTACAGTAAAGAAGTTACCGAGAGATTTAGACATCTTCTTATTGTCAATATTTAAAAATGCGTTATGCATCCAGTATTTTGCAAACGGTACACCATTTGCAGCTTCTGACTGGGCAATTTCATTTTCATGGTGTGGGAAAATCAAATCCTCACCGCCCGCGTGAATATCAATCTCGTCTGCCAGATACTTCTTAGACATGACAGAACACTCAATATGCCAGCCCGGTCTTCCCTCACTCCACGGTGATTCCCAGTAAGGCTCGCCTTCTTTTTTCGGCTTCCACAATACGAAGTCTAACGGGTCTTCCTTTTCGGATTCTCCGGCAACCTTGATATCTCTGTGTCCGGCTTCCAGATCATCAATATTTTTCTTGGAAAGCTTTCCGTAGCCCTTAAACTTTCTGGTGCGGTAATAAACCGTACCATTAACATTGTAGGCATAGCCTTTGTCAATCAATGTCTGAATCATGTCAATCATGCCGCCGATTTCCTGTGTTGCAAGCGGATGTGTTGTGGCAGGCTTGATATTCATGCCCTCCATGTCCTTTTTACACTCTGCGATATAACGCTGTGAAATTTCTTCGGCAGATACACCTTCTTCATTGGCCTTTTTAATAATCTTATCATCCACATCCGTAAAGTTGGATACGTAATTGACATCATACCCCTTATATTCCAGATATCTTCTTACCGTATCAAAGCAGATCATCGGTCTTGCATTTCCGATATGAATCAGGTTGTATACGGTCGGTCCGCAGACATACATCTTTACCTTGCCTTCTTCAAGCGGCTGAAATTCTTCTTTTTTTCTTGTCAGTGTATTATAAATTTTCATTATTGCTCCTCTTTTCCGTAGACGCTTTGTGTCGGCGGTACGCAGGCTGAATCCATTCAACCCTGCGATAAATCTATTTGTGGCATCTACGGCACAAATAGTTGTGTGAACAATCTTAAATTTATGGATTTTTCACACTTTCCAATGCCTTCTCTAACTTATCAAGACGTACCCGAAGGCGCGCATTTTCACTCTTTAAATCGTCCATTTCCGTCTGTACCGGGTCCGGCAGATGTACCTGGTCTAAATCGTCATTGACACGTACATCATTCTGAATGACGATTTTACCCGGCACGCCGACAACCGTTGAATTCGGCGGCACATTTTCAAGAACAACCGAACCGGCGCCGATTTTACAGTTATCTCCGATTGTAAATGAACCAAGCACCTTTGCTCCCGCACCGATTAATACGTTATTCCCCACTGTCGGGTGGCGCTTGCCGCTTTCTTTTCCGGTTCCGCCAAGCGTTACCCCCTGATACAGTGTTACATTATCCCCGATAATGGCTGTTTCACCAATAACCACGCCATGTCCGTGGTCGATAAACAGGCCTTCACCAATCTGGGCGCCCGGATGAATCTCGATACCGGTCTTTCTTGCCGTTTTCTGCGAAATGCGGCGTGCGCGGTAATAGTGCTTTTTCAGGTACAGTTTATGTGCCTTGCGATATTTTAAAATTGCATGGAAACTCGGATATAAAAACACTTCCATCGTTGATTTTATTGCCGGGTCCCTGTCCTTTATGACCGCAATTTCCTGTTTTACATATTTAAAAAACTCCATGTTTACTCCTCAATGTCTGATTGCTGTTACTTTATTTTACGGAACAACCGCCACATCCGCCACAACAATTTGTCATATCCGAATCGCCATAGATATAATTGGTCACGTCATTTAAGCTGCAAACCGCCTGGGATGAAATGCCCTCTCCCGTACCGGTAAAACCAAGCCCTTCCTCGGTCGTTGCCTTTACATTGACACGGTCGATGTCAAGCTTTAAGGTGTCTGCAATATTTTTGCGCATTTCATCGATATACGGACGCATTTTCGGCTTCTGCGCAATAATCGTTGCATCAATATTTTCAATGACATAATTCTTTTCATCTAAAAGCTTCCCAACCTGTCTTAACAGTTCCAGACTGGAAATGCCTTTATATCTGTCATCGTTGTCCGGAAAATGCTTTCCAATATCTCCAAGCGCTGCCGCACCGAGCAGTGCGTCCATAATCGCATGAAGCAGGACATCCGCATCAGAATGTCCCAGCAGACCTTTTTCATACGGAATTTCCACTCCGCCTATAATCAGCTTTCTGTCTTCCACCAGTCTGTGTACATCATACCCCATTCCAACGCGCATTTTCATTCTCCTTTCTGACTTCTATCATTTTATTTTCCCGTAAAAGAATACCATTATTCTATGAATTGTACAAGTGAAAATATTTCCGCTTCGGCAGTGTTTTACGGTATTTTCCCCTGTATATACAAAAAAGACACCTTTGTTCAAGGTGTCCATGTAGTAG
>ENA-OPAV01001528-OPAV01001528.1-human-gut-metagenome-genome-assembly--contig:-NODE-1528-length-15506-cov-2.528121_pt1 | contig 15506 bp, 14 predicted proteins | sample MGYA00241056_ERZ501428 | MGnify/ENA primary metagenome ERZ501428 (study PRJEB25962, sample SAMEA2042621) | human gut metagenome | biome: human gut; feature: human-associated habitat; material: faeces... | reverse complement strand
TTTAAAATAATTTTAAAATAAACACATAAACATATTGACTTTATAGGAAATAAGGTTTATTATATCAATAATTTCCAAGGGTTGCCAGACAGCAGCAAAGGTGTCTGGCAATATTTTTTAAGTAATAAACATACTAACACACTATGTATGTATGAATGGTGGGTATATAATAAATTTAAAGCCCATAAGAAAGGAGCAGACCTATGAAATATCTTGAACATAACGGACATTCTAATAAAAAAAGGTATAAATTATGTATGCTTCTTATTATGTGTATTACGATGACATATATAGCGGCAGGCTGTGGCAGTAAGAGAGATGGACTTACAATAACTAATGTTTCTTATGACCCTACAAGAGAGTTCTATGAGGAATATAACAAAGTCTTTGCCGATTACTATATGGCTGAATACGGAAAGCAGATAAAGGTTATACAATCTCACGGAGGTTCAGGAAGTCAGGCACGCTCAGTAGTTGAAGGCTGTAATGCAGATGTTGTTACACTTGCACTTGAACATGATATATCCCTTATAGAGAATACAGGTCTTATTGATGCAGGCTGGAAGGACGAATATGACAAAGACTCAGCTCCGTATACTTCAACGATTGTATTTCTTGTAAGAAAGGGCAATCCGCTTAATATATCAGACTGGGATGATTTAATTAAAGATGGTGTTGAGGTTATAACACCAGATCCTAAGAGCAGTGGTGGAGCGTGCTGGAATTTCCTTGCGGCATTAAGCTATGCAAGAGATAAGTATAACAGTGAAGATAAGCAGAAGGAATTCTTAGGAAAGCTGTATGCTAATGTATCAGTGCTGGATTCCGGAGCAAGGGGCTCAACAACAACATTTGTTGAGAATAAAAAAGGCGATGTGCTTATTGCATGGGAGAATGAGGCACTTACATCATTAGCTTCATATCCTGATGAATATGAGATTGTCACACCATCTGTAAGTATTCTCGCACAGCCAAGTGTGGCAGTTGTAGATGATAATGTTAAAGTCAACAAGACAGAGGAGCTTGCAAGCGAATATTTATCATTCCTGTATTCAAAGCAGGCACAAAGAATAGCCGCAGATTATGGATACAGACCAACAGATGAAGAGGTATTGAATGAATATAGTGGTAAATTCAATCTTACAATAAAGCTTGATACAATAGCTGATTACGGCGGCTGGACTCAGGCATACAAGATATATTTTGATGATGGAGGCTGGTTTGATGAAATCTATAACAACTGATAGAACAATTGATAATAATAAACAGCCAGACAATGATACAGCGTTTGATGAAATAAAGAATAGCAGAAAATTCGGTAAAGATAAAAAAGTACGTGTTATACCGGGATTTCATTTAACACTTGGAATTACAGTTACTATGTTATCACTTATAGTATTAATTCCACTTGCTTCGGTTATGGTATATTCACTTAAGCTTCCACCAGCCGAATTTATAAGGCTGGTTACTAAGCAGAATGTCGTCAATGCTTTTGTTACAAGCATTGGATGTTCATTCATAGCGGCAGTAATCAACTGCGTGTTTGGAACAATAATTGCATGGACGTTTGTTAAATACGATTTTGCTGGAAAAAGAGTGCTTGACGGACTTATAGAACTTCCATTTGCACTTCCGACAGCGGTAGCTGGTATTACATTATCGAAAATGTATTCTGAAACCGGAATACTTGGCAAACCGCTTGCTTCAATAGGTATAAAGGTATCTTACACACATCTTGGACTTATTACAGCACTTGTGTTTGTAGGAATTCCATTTGTTGTAAGAGCGGTAATGCCTGTTCTTGAAAAGATGGATTTTCAATATGAGGAAGCGGCATATATGTTAGGTGCAAGCCCATCAAAGACATTTTTTAAAGTAATCCTTCCAGAAATCAGCCCGGCACTTCTTACAGGCTTCGGACTTGCATTTGCAAGGGGAATAGGAGAATATGGAAGCGTTATATACATATCAGGCAACAGTGCCAAGGAACATACACAGGTTGTATCCTATGTAATAATGCAGAAGCTTAATTATATTGATTATGCTTCGGCGACAGCGATTGCACTTGTTATGCTTATAATATCTTTTCTGATACTTCTTATCATTAATATAATACAGATGAGGCAGGCAAAGCGTACAATGTAGAGAAAATGGAGGTTAAATATGAGCGAGAATGATAAGCTTGAAAAAAGAAAAAGAAGAACAAGAAGCATATGTATTCTTATCACTGTTTTGTTTATAACAGTTATGCTGATTATGCCTCTATTATCAATAATAGCAAGTTCATTAAAAGAGGGCTTTAGTTTTTACATTAAATCAATAACAACTCCATATGTATTGAGTGCGTTGAAGGTAACAATTATTGCTACTGTTGCTGCAGTTGTTATTAATACATTATTTGGAATTATAGCGGCATGGTTACTTACAAGATTTGATTTTAAAGGCAAGCAGGTGCTTGCAACACTTATTGATATACCATTTTCTATATCACCGGTTATTGTAGGTCTTGCGTTTCTTATGACATTTGGACGACTTGGTTTTTTCTATCCTGTTATAAGATGGTTTAATGAGTTTACAGGAAGCAATATAAGAATAGCCTTTGCGATACCGGGAGTTGTGCTTGCTACAATATTTGTTACATTTCCATATGTATCAAGAGAGATAATACCAGTGCTTAACTCACTCGGAAAGGACGAGGAGGAAGCGACGGCTTTAATGGGTGCTAATGGTTTTACAATATTTTTTAAGATAACTCTTCCTAATATAAAATGGTCGTTGATATACGGAATAATTCTATGTACATCAAGAGCATTAGGAGAGTTCGGTGCGGTTAATGCATTATCAAAGACAAGAGGAGAGACATTCACGCTTCCACTTGAGATAGATGCACTGTATATGTCGGGTACAGATACATCAATAACATCGGCATTTGCAGTATCATCAATATTAGTAATTATAGCGATTATAGTTCTTGTATTAAGGAATATATTTGAACACAGACAAAGTGATTATAAGAAAGGAGGGCAAAAGTAATGTACGTTGAGATGAAGAATATTTTTAAGCAGTAAGGAAACTTTCGTGCATCTGATAATGTGAATTTCGGAATAGAAAAGGGAAAGCTTGTTGCATTGCTTGGTCCTTCGGGAAGCGGTAAGACAACAATATTAAGAATGATTGCAGGTCTTGAAACACCAAGCTTTGGAGATATATATATTGATGGAAAGAGAGTTAATGATGTACCAGCTAATCAAAGAGAGATTGGTTTCGTATTTCAGAACTATGCTCTTTTTCGACATATGACAGTTTATGATAATATAGCATTTGGACTTAAGCTTAAGAAAGTTCCAAAAGATGAGATTAAGAAAAGAGTTACAGAGCTTCTTGATATAACAGGGCTTGCAGGTCTTGAGAAAAGGTATCCTAACCAGTTATCAGGTGGACAAAGACAGAGAGTAGCTTTTGCAAGAGCGTTAGCACCTAATCCATCAGTGCTTCTGTTAGATGAACCATTTGCGGCGATTGATGCAAAGGTAAGGACAGAACTTAGAACGTGGCTTCGCAGTATGGTTACCAGGCTTGGAATAACAAGCATATTCGTCACACACGATCAGGACGAAGCTGTTGAAGTAGCTGACGAGATTATAATTACTAACCACGGAAAGATAGAGCAGATGGGAAGTCCGATAGAGATATACAAATCTCCAGCAACACCATTTGTTGTTGAATTCATTGGAAAAGCTTCTGAGGTTAATGATTATTCAAAATTAAAAGGTTTTGATGAGATACAGGGAGCTAAAAGAGCAATAATAAGACCTGAATTTGTGAAGCTTTCTAAGTATGGAAAGCTCCAGCAGTACAACAGTGCTGCTGAGGAAGGTTATGTTGAGGATATTCTTTTCAGAGGCAATCATCTTGATGTAACTGTTAATATTGGAGGAACAATGATAACAGGAGAGTGGTCACTTGAGAAAGAGCCGCTACAGGTTGGGGAAAAGGTTCACGTTCTTATATATAGAATATACGCAGTTGATGATGAAAAGACATATCTTTGCGAGAACAAGGGTATGAGGGATGATGACGTATTCTATATTTAACCAGATTAAAGTTATGTTTCTGCCAGGTTAAATGCTTTGTGGGTATATGCACAGCTTCAGATTAGTATATATCTGATAAAGACCTGTGGACAAGTTTTACAATGAGGAAGGAAAGTTTATGCAGATTAATGGTTTAAACAGATTAGCAACAGATGTGCTTATTATAGGTGGTGGAACAGCAGGCTGTTATGCGGCACTTACAATAAGGGAAAAGTCAGATGCTTCAATTATAATTGCAGAAAAGGCGAATATAAAGAGAAGCGGCTGTCTTGCGGCTGGTGTTAATGCGATAAATGCTTACATAGTTGAAGGCAGAAAGCCAGAGGATTATGTTGAATATGCAAAGAAAGATGCTGACGATATTGTGAGGGAAGATTTACTTCTTACAATGTCAGAAAGACTTAACGAAGTAACAGCCAAGATGGAAAAGCTTGGACTTGTAATTTTTAAAGATGAGAATGGCAGATATGTTGCAAGAGGCAACCGTAATATTAAGATTAACGGTGAGAATATTAAGCCAATACTTGCAGACGCAGTAAATAGTCTTGAAAATGTAATTGTAATTAACAGACTTAATATAACTGATTACATAGTAAAGGATAATACAATTCTTGGTGCTGTTGGTTTTAATATTGATACTGGTGAAGCTTATGAGATAAGAGCTAAGAAGGTATTATGTGCGACTGGTGGAGCGGCTGGATTGTACAAGCCTAACAATCCAGGATTTTCAAGACATAAAATGTGGTATCCTCCATTTAATACAGGTGCTGGTTTTGCTATGGGTATTAATGCAGGTGCAGAGATGACAACGTTTGAAATGCGTTTTATAGCTTTAAGATGTAAAGATACAATAGCTCCTACAGGAACAATAGCACAGGGAGTTGGTGCAAAGCAGGTGAATTCTTTAGGTGAGGTATACGAGAACCGGTATGGACTTACAACTTCACAGAGAGTATACGGAACTGTAAGGGAGAACATTGAGGGCAGAGGTCCTTGTTACTTAAGAACAGAAGGAATAAGCAGTGAGCAGGATGAGTCATTAAAGAAAGCATACCTTAATATGGCACCAAGCCAGACACTTAAATGGATAGAGTCTGGAAAGAACCCAAGTGAGCAGAATGTTGAGATAGAAGGAACAGAGCCTTATATTGTAGGCGGACATACGGCGAGTGGTTACTGGGTTGATACTAATAGAAGGACAACAATCAATGGTCTTTATGCGGCAGGAGATGTTGCAGGAGGCTGTCCTCAGAAGTATGTGACAGGTGCTATGGCAGAAGGTGAAATTGCGGCAGAAGATATTGTTAAGGAATTGAATAGATCGGACATCACAGAGAATGCATTTTCACAGATTACAGCTGATGAATATGCAGACAAGCTTACTGATGAAAGAATAAAAGAATATAACGAATATCTTAGGCGTGAGGATAAAGATACCATTTTCTCGACAGAAGAACTTGAGGAAGCTATGCAGAAGGTTATGGATACATATGCTGGTGGTATAGGAAGTCATTACCAGTTCAATGAAAAGCAGCTTAAGCTTGCCAAAGAAAAGATTGAACAGATAGAAACTCTTTCAGAAAAAGCTAACGCTAAAGATTATCATGAGCTTATGTTTGTATATGAATTAAAGGAAAGACTTACAGTCTGTCAGGTGCTTATAGAACATTTGAAAGCAAGAAAAGAAACAAGATGGCACAGCTTTGCTGAGAACCTTGATTACCCAGAGAAGTCAGATGAATGGCTTAAGTATGTTAATACAAGAAAGGTAGACGGAAGGATAGAAGTGAAATATAGAAATCTTGTGGGAAGAGGTGAGACATATGAGCATAGTAATTAATAAGGAGAAATGTGCTGGCTGCGGACAATGCAGTATCGTCTGTCCGGGAAGTCTTATTAAGATGGGAGAAGATAAGAAAGCATATATGAAGTATCCTAAGGACTGCTGGGGATGTTCATCTTGTATCAAGGAATGTAAGTTTGAAGCTATCGCACTTTATCTTGGAGCAGATATGGGAGGTATGGGAAGTAAGATGAGCGTTATTTCCAAAGGCGACTTCCTTAACTGGAATATAGATAAGACAGACGGAAGCAGGGAAACGATAGTAATTAATAAGAAGGAATCTAATAAATACTAGAAAGGACGGATAAAAGAATGGCAGAGTTATCACATCTTGATCAGCTTGAAGCTGAGGCAATATATATAATAAGAGAGGTGGCGGCTGAGTGTGAAAAGCCGGTTATGCTTTACTCAATAGGAAAGGATAGTTCAGTAATGCTTCATCTTGCAATGAAACCATTCTACCCGGAGAAGCCACCATTTCCATTTCTTCATGTTAACACAACATGGAAGTTCAAGGAAATGATTAAGTTCAGAGATGAAACAGCTAAGAAGCTTGGCATTGAAATGTTAGAATATATCAATGAAGATGGTGTTAAGAAAGGAATTAATCCTTTTGACTATGGTTCAGTGTATACAGATATTATGAAGACACAGGCATTAAAGCAGGCACTTAATAAATATGGTTTCACAGCAGCTTTTGGTGGTGGACGTAGAGATGAAGAAAAGTCGAGAGCCAAAGAAAGAATATTCTCTTTCCGTAATGAAAACCACGCATGGGATCCTAAGAACCAGAGACCAGAGATGTGGAAGTTATACAATTCGCGTATTAACAAGGGTGAAAGTATAAGAGTATTCCCAATCTCTAACTGGACAGAAACTGACATATGGCAGTACATAAAGAGAGAAAATATAGATATCGTACCTCTTTACTTTGCGGATAAAAGACCAGTTGTTGAAAGAGACGGAATGTTAATTATGGTTGATGATGATCGTTTCAAGTTAAGAGAAGGCGAAAAGATTGAATACAAGAATGTAAGATTCAGAACACTTGGCTGCTATCCTCTTACTGGTGGTGTTGAGTCTAATGCAACAACACTTGATGAAATTATTGATGAAACTCTTAGTGCAGTATCTTCTGAGAGAACAACAAGAGTAATTGATAATGAAGCAGCAGGAAGTATGGAAAGAAGAAAGAGAGAGGGGTATTTCTAAGATGATAGGATTATTAAAGTTTATAACATGCGGAAGCGTGGATGATGGAAAGTCTACATTAATAGGACATATATTATATGATTCAAAGCTTTTATATGCCGATCAGGAAAAGGCTTTAGAGCTTGACAGTAAAGTAGGAAGCCGAGGTGGTGCTATTGATTACTCGCTTCTTCTTGACGGACTTATGGCAGAACGTGAACAGGGTATCACAATCGATGTTGCTTACAGATATTTTACAACAGATAAGAGAAGCTTTATCGTAGCTGATACACCAGGTCACGAAGAATATACAAGAAATATGGCGGTTGGTGCTTCATTTGCTGACCTTGCAATAATTCTTATTGATGCTAAGCAGGGTGTTCTTGTGCAGACTAAAAGACACGCAAGAATATGTGCCCTTATGGGAATTAAATATTTCGTATTTGCAGTAAATAAGATGGATTTAGTTGGTTACTCAGAAGAAAGATTTAACGAGATAACTAAGCAGATTGATGAATTATCTAAAGAACTTGGACTTGCAAGTGTAAAGATTATCCCTGTATCAGCAACAGAGGGTGACAATATTACAGTTAAATCTGATAATACACCTTGGTATCCAGGCGAAGCACTTCTTACTTACCTTGAAAACGTGGATGTAAGCGAAAAGAAGAAGGAAGAAGGTTTTTATATGCCAGTTCAGAGAGTATGCCGTCCAGACCATACTTTCAGAGGATTTCAGGGGCAGATTGAATCAGGCGTTGTATCAGTTGGTGATGATATAATCACACTTCCTAGTGGTGAGTCAGCTAAGGTTAAGAGTATTCTTGTTGGTGATAAGGATAGTCAGTCAGCACAGGAAGGACAGCCAGTTACAATCCAGCTTGATAAAGAAGTTGACGTATCAAGAGGATGTGTACTTTCAAGCGGAACAACACTTCCAGTAAGCAAGTCACTTACAGCAACAATACTCTGGATGGACGATGCAGAACTTACAGTTGGTAAGGATTACATTGTTAAGATTGGCACTAAGCAGGTTCTTGGTGTATTAAAGAACATTCAGTACAAGATAGACGTCAATACAGGAAATTTCCTTCCAGCTAATGGACTTAGCAAGAATGAGATAGCAGTGTGCGATATTGGACTTCAGGAAGCAGTTGTTATTGATGAATTTGCAAAACATAAGACGCTTGGCGAACTTATTCTTATAGATAGAATAAGCAATATGACATCTGCCTGCGGTGTTGTCACAGATTCGAGTGCATATGATAACAAAGAAGTAAAATGTGCATTTGTAAATGGAAGCCTTAAAGGAAATGCAGATATATTTGAAGAATATTATTATAACCTTGAAAGTGCTACAGTTACAAAGGTAAGCCCATCAGGCAAGACATACAAGGTCGGAGATGTAATTAACGTAAGCGGTGAGACATACAGCTATCCAGATAACTTTGATGTAATCGTTCTTCGTGATAAAGTAGCAGTTACAGTAAGAGATAAGAAGATAGAAGCAATCACAAAGCTAGAAGAATATACATACACAGGAACACCAGTAATCAACAGCCGTGGCTTTGAAATCAGGCTCAATGGTGAGGAAGACTACAACAACCTTATAAATGACTTAAATGCCATCGAAACGGCTAACAAACCACTCAATGATGAATTCTTCAACAAGTGGACAAAATTCGATACTTACAGAAAAATCATCTTCAAGGATGAAGTATGGGAATATGTAATATAATGAGCCGTGCCTGACTTAACAGCAAAGTGATGCTTGTGCTTGCACAAAGCAGCACTTTGAAGCTAAGTCAGATAGGGCGAAGCCCGCAAGTTCCAGAAGCCAGAGGCTTCTGGAACTTGCACGGTGTAAGAATCTTCTCCCACCCACCAGCCTATGAACAGTGCGTTAGCACGCCTTCATAGGCACAAATATTAAATACAAACATATATACTAACAATATCCTCTCGTCCAGAGAGAAAAAACTACCATATATGCCCCGGTAAGTCATTATCAGACTATCATTGCAATTATTACAATATTCTTCACCCCACATTATTGCGAACCAACCTAAGATTATGTATAATATTATCTATTATGATATGCATGCAGAAAGTAATTTTGCTACTCACATCATTATATTATTAATGTACGAAAGCAGGCGGATAATTATGGAGTTTGTTATATGTGATGATGATAGATTGTACGCATCCCAGTTTATTGAACAGCTTAAAGTGTTGGAAAGCCAATACGATGAGCTGTTCAATTGCGTTTATTATGACCATTATGAGAACTTTATGGAGAGCCTTAGAAATAAGGAATGTGATAAAGCCGATATATATTTTTTAGACATAGAATTTGGCGAAGTGTATGGTATGGACGTGGCAAAGATTATAACAAGAATGAACAGGAATGCCGGTATTGTGTACATTACGAATTATGAAGAATATGCAATCAAGGCATTTGTGTGCAGACCATTAGGATTTATAAGAAAAAAGCACGATGCAGAGGATATAAAAGTTACAATGGATAAGATAATATCATATATGAATGATAAAAATGTGTTGTATACCTTTAAGAATAACAGGAATACGCTTGTGTTAAATCTTTCGACAGTATTATACATAGAAATGTCCAATCATGATATGAACATATATATGACAGATGACTGCCTGGTTGTAAGGGATAAGATTTCAAGAGTAGAGAAGGAATTGGCGGCTAAAGGCTTCGTTAAGATTAACAGGTCAAGTCTTGTTAATATGGAGCATATTGTAAATATTAAAGATGATGAGGTAATAATTGATAATGGTACAAAGCTGTATATAACTGGCAATAAGCAGGAAATGATTATACGTGACTGGCAGGCGTATATTATGGGATATAGTGAGCAGTAAGAGTAAGTGATAGAAAAAGCTGAAAGAATATGCAGATATAGTAAGCGTTACGGGTACATACAGTTTAGCGAATGCTGGATAGAATATACATAGTAAATGATAAAAAAGATTGGAGAAAATATGGATAAAGTTTCGTTTATAGTTGAAACACTTGCAAATATTAATCAGAGCATTTTGCTTATATATTTTTTATGCGGTACATTGAACGTTAATAAAAAGATTAATTCCAAGATTGCAGTAATATCAGGTGTTTCGATAATATTTGCATATCTGGAAATCCAGTATATGGTTGTTCCGTTTGAGGGACTTGGTGTTGGCATATTGTGGGCAATGCTTGTTATATATGCGTGCCTTTTTATGGATGGCAATATATTTCAGAAAATGTATGCTTCAATGTTTATTATAGCAACGATAATATTTGTTACGGTACTTTTGGGCAGTATAATGGGAGCATTGTATAATGTGCATTTTATAGAATTCACAGGAACAGCTTCTATGGAAAAGTGCCTGCTGGTTATTCTTATACAGATAACAATATGGATTGTTGCGGTAATACTTGTAAGAATATTAAGAAGATACAGCTATGGAGTGAATATTAAGGACACGGTAATAATTATGGCGGCTATGATAATGTCAGTTATTATCACCAATGAAGTGCAGATGATGTCAACAGACAGTGATGCTGAGAAAATGATAGTGCGCTCAATTATAATAATGATATGTGTAACAATAATGTTTATCCTGTGTGTGGCATTGTATGAGATTATACAACGCAGTACATACGCTCTTATGGAGCAGACAATAATGGAACAGGCATATAAAAGCAGATTAGAAAATGTCGAGGATATAGAAACGAATGTCGAGCGTATATCAAGAATAAAACACGAACTTAATAAGACACTGATTGCTGCTAATCTTATGCTTAAGGATGGACGTACTGAGGAGGCAAGAGAATTCTTAAGCCAGTTTGATGGAGATCTGGATAAAATAATTGTTGAGAAAATGTATACTAATAATATAATTATCAACGAGTTCCTTACAAAGAAATCTAAAGATTGCAGACAGAAAAACATAGATTTTGTGGCTGTTGTCAACGGAGAGTTAAAGCTCATTAAAAATGTAGATATATTCTGTGTGCTTTCTAATCTGCTTGATAATGCAATTGAGGCTCAGACATTTGTTGATAATAAGAGAGTTGAGGTATTTATAGATGAGAATGAGGATGTATGTTCCTTAAAAATATATAACAGCATATCAGATGATATGGTAAAAGCCTTCAAAGAAGATACTTTATTTAAGACACACAAAAAGGATAAATTAATGCATGGATATGGTCTTAAAAATGTAAATGATGTTGTAAAGAAATATAATGGCAGAATTAATTATTCAATAATAGGTACTTGTGTTCTTTGCTGTAGTGTAATTCTTTACAGGGAAAAATAAATTCACGACATATAAGATATAATTCACGACACGCTTATTGAAATGATGGAAATAAATGTTAATATTAAATCAGCTTTTGTGCTAACTCGAATAAGGGATGAGAGTTGAGGATAGAATGAGAGCTGATTTATCAGCATCAGATATATTAATACTTGTAACGTCAGACGTCAGGTAGGAAAGGAGTTGGAAGATATGAAGAAGAGCAATGTATTATTAAATTGTGTTGCTAAGGCGGCACAGCATTCTGCTAAGAAGGCTGTAAACAGTGCTTCAATATGGAGCTGCTATCAGCCAAAAGAACCACAGACAGCAGCTAAGTTAAAGAAGAACAGATAATACCAATGTATTACTGAGAGGTAAGGGGATAGGGATAATGCTAGGAAGAATAGCAGATAGTATTGCAGTTCTTTTTTTGAAGAAGAACATAATTAATGAAGATGAGCTCCCTGTATACCAATATGGTATGCAGGTGCTTATCTGCAATATAGCAGGAATGTTGACAGTCCTTATTGTTGGCATATTAATATCAAGACTGGTTGAAAGCATAATATTTATTACAATCTATGCTACATTAAGAATATATACAGGAGGGTATCATGCAAGAACTCCATTAGTATGTAATATAGTATTTCTTGGGACATATTTAGTTACAGTTATGCTTGAAGCTTTAAAAGTCAATAATTCGGTTGTATGGATAATGTATTTATTATCCTGCCTTATAATATTAAGATTTTCACCAATAGAGAATGTTAATAAAGAATTAGATGAGAAAGACAAAGAAATATATCGTAATAAAAGTTTGATAATTAGTACATTATTATTGATGATATTATTAGCGGGTGACATTACAGACAGATATAGTAATGGTGCAGTTAATAATATTATGATGAATATGTATAGTGATATAAGCCTTTATATGAAGCTTGTTATAATAAGCATAGCAGTGCTTATGTTATATGCACTTTTTAAAGACAAATAATTAATATAATAATATCTATTATAATTCCCATAGGTTATATGCTTAAAAGAGTACAAACCTATGGGATTTTTGCGTGTATAATAGATATGTGAAATTTAAGCAGAAAAGTAGTATAATGACATTTATGATGGAAATTTCAACAGGCAACTTCCATTTAGGATTTGGTATTGGTACGATACTTGCAATCATTAGTGTTGACAGGGTTATTGCTTTGTTTAATAATTTGTTTATGGAGAAGATGAACAAAGCAGTATTTGATTATTTCAAACAATAATATAAAATAAGGGTCATAATATTATGTATCTGTATTACAATTGGGAATGGAGTTATAATGAGAAAAAAGATAGTTGTGTCAGCAATAACAATCTTGGCTATATTAAATTCATTAGTTATAGTATTAATAAAATGTAATGAGCCACAGAATTCGCCTGTGATACCACAGATTATACTTGTGTATGCGGAAAATCAGGTTGAAGATTATCCTACTACAAAAGGTGCTTACGAATTTGCACGTCTTGTAAGTGAGAAGACTAATGGAAGAATTAAGATAGTTGTTAAATGTAATGGTGAACTGGGTGATGAAAAGTCGATTATCGAACAGCTTAAATTCGGTGGAATAGATTTTTCAAGAGTTTCTATATCTTCAATATCTGATGATATTCCAGAATTAAAAGTTATCCAGATGCCGTTTTTATATTCAGATGCACAGGAGATGTGGGATGTATTAAATGGCGATGATGGAAAGCAGTTTATAGATGCAGTTGGGAAAAGCAATCTTGGGGTAAGGACTTTATCCTGGTATGATGCAGGTGCAAGAAGCTTTTATTCGGTTAAACCTGTTACGACAATACAAGATTTGTATGGTTTAAATTTAAGAGTACAGGAGTCAGAGCTTATGTCTGAAACGGTAGAATTACTTGGAGCCAATCCTGTGAAGATGATATATTCAGAAGTCTATAAGGGGCTTAAGACAAGAAAAATAGACGGAGCAGAAAATAGTCTTGTATCATATATATATTCAAAGCACTATGAACAGGCGAAATACTGCATACTTGATGAGCATACAAGAATTCCAGAAGTACAGCTTGTATCAGAGTATACATGGAATAAATTAACAGAAGAAGACAGGGCAGTAATATCGGAATGTGCCAAAGAGTCAGCCATATATGAAAGGTATATATGGAAGGACACAGAAGAAGAGGCTGTAAGGACAATTGAAGATAAAGATATAACAGTAATTGAAGTCAGTGAGGAAGAAAGACGAGACTTAAGAGAAAAGTTACAGCCAATATATGACAGATATTGTTTAGATTATATGGATATAATTGAGAAAATTGAAAAAAATCAGGAGTAAATATGTCTTTAAAAAGAAAAATCCAGTATGTATACACGATAAGCAGTGCAGTTGTTGCATTTGCACTTGTGCTTGGAATATTACTTTCCATAAAAGGAATGAGTATGCTGACAGATACATTGGACAATAATGATAAAGCTTTAAAATTATATAAGGCTGTAACTAAGGAACGTAATGCTTTAAAATTATATTTTGAAGATGAGCAGGCAGAATTACCTGAACAGATTGATGAAGTAAGAAATAATACTAAAGATATTCTTGGACAGATTCCAGCTGACTATAGTTATATGAATGAGGAACAATATATTATTATCCAGTCAATACATAATATATACGATAGTTATGACAATATATATAATAGTATTGTTAATTCCAATCTAAATGACAAAGATTATAGAAGTGCGATAGACAACTGTTATAAGGTCCAGAATTATCTGGAAGATTATGCCAAAAGGTATGAAAGCATAACAGTATCTTTAGGAAATGAGCAGTATAACAGCCAGAAAAAGCTATTTTATATAATACCAGTTATATGTATTATTATTGCATTTGTAGTAATAATATTATCTATATGGATAAGGCTTTTTATGAATAGAAGCATTGTAAAACCGATATTAAAGCTTTCAGATGAGGCAAGAAGAATAAGTGTGAATGACTATTCCGGCGATGATATAATAATAGAAGGTGATGATGAAATTTCGCTTCTTATTAAAGAATTTACGCAGATGAAACATTCAACAAAGAATTATATTGTTACGCTTAAGGAAAAGCATAAGGTTGAACAACAGCTTGAGCATATGCGGTTTGAAATGCTTAAGAATCAGATTAACCCACATTTTCTTTTTAATACATTAAATCTTATTGCAGGGACAGCAGAGATTGAAGATGCCGTAACGACAGAGAAGATGATAAACACATTAAGCCGTCTTTTCAGATATAATCTTAAAACGCAGACTTCCATAATGCCATTGGAACAGGAAGTAAAGATAATGGACGATTATATGTATTTACAGCAGATGAGATTTGGACAGCGCATAAAGTATATGTGTGATGTTGATAACAGCAGTCTTGATGAGCTTGTGCCAGCATTTGTGTTACAGCCGCTTATTGAAAATGCAATTATACACGGATTATCATCTTTATCAGAAGGTGGTCTTATATATGTAAGAGGTTTTAAGAAAGATGATAAAATGTGGTTATCAATTGCAGATACGGGTGTTGGAATTGAAAAAGATAAACTCGACAGCATAAGAAAATATCTTGATAATATATTTGCACTGCCTGATACTGAAACAGCTGCATCTTCTGAGAATGATAGTAATTATGCTGACAGTGAAATAAATAGAAAAACTGTAGGAGTTGGCATTGGAAATATTGCATACAGAGTAAAAGGTATGTACAATAACAGTGGTATGAAGATTTATAGCAGAAAAAATCACGGAACGGTTATACAGATATATTTTGGCAATAATAGTAAATAATGTTGGTGCAGGTGAAAGACTTATGTACAGAGTATTATTAGTTGATGATGAGCAGATTGAGCGTATGGCACTGGCTAAGAAAATAGACAGGTATTACGGAGATAAAGTGAATATATATCAGGCTGTGAATGGAAGAGAAGCGGTTGCTATGTGCAGTGAGCAGAAGAATGATATTATTATTATGGACATATCTATGCCTGAAATGAATGGCGTAATGGCAGCTAAATATATA
>ENA-OPAV01001516-OPAV01001516.1-human-gut-metagenome-genome-assembly--contig:-NODE-1516-length-15565-cov-7.026241_pt1 | contig 15565 bp, 10 predicted proteins | sample MGYA00241056_ERZ501428 | MGnify/ENA primary metagenome ERZ501428 (study PRJEB25962, sample SAMEA2042621) | human gut metagenome | biome: human gut; feature: human-associated habitat; material: faeces... | reverse complement strand
TAAGCCCAGTATAGCAACTGAAAAATCATTTTGCAATTCAAAAGGCGTTCATAGCCGTAGCAAGCAGTGCAGACGTATATACATCTGCCTATTTTGCGTTGCAAAATGCTTGTTGGGAAATCCCAAGCCCTTGAACTGCATCCGACGGATGCAGGCTGCGCGTTTTACAAAACGCTCTTTCAGCACACCGCAGGAATGCGCAGCCATCACGGAATTGTGATGATTACAGGGATTGGGATTGCATCCCAACAAGCGAATGAACACAGCAGAATTTTAATTCTGCGTGCGAATTTAGCCTTTGTGCGCACAAAGGCTCTGCTTGCCACGGTTATGGTTCTGCGAATGCGATTGAGAAACTTTTCATTCGCATTGCAAACCGGGTGGCACTTTTGTATAATTGGTTCAATGAACGCACGCATAAAATCGGAGAGGCTGTCCGATTAAAAAAAATCTAAAAATGCGCTATTGCAGGCCACTGGGAGGAACAGCATGAACAAGCAGCAACTCGCATCGAAAATCTGGGAATCTGCCAACAAGATGCGCTCTAAAATCGAAGCCAACGAGTACAAGGATTACATTCTGGGCTTCATGTTTTATAAATTTCTGTCGGACAAAGAAGTCAAATGGCTGAAAGAGAATGACTGGACAGACGAATACTTGCCGGGTCTGACCGAAGGTGATGCCGAAACGGTGGATACCGTTCGGAAGAATGTCGGCTATTTTATCGCCTATGAAAATCTGTTTTCCACATGGATCAGCAAAGGCAGTGACTTCAAGGCCGATGATGTAACGGTAGCATTGCAAGCATTCAGCCGTTTGATTGATCCGCACCACAAGAAGGTGTTTGACGGTGTCTTTGCAACGCTGCAAACAGGTCTATCGAAGCTGGGTGAAAGCTCCGGCGCACGGACAAAGGCAATTCGTGACCTGATCTACCTCATCAAAGATATTCCTATGGATGGCAAGCAGGACTACGATGTACTGGGCTTCATCTATGAATATCTGATCAGCAACTTTGCAGCAAACGCAGGCAAGAAGGCCGGCGAGTTCTACACGCCGCACGAAGTTTCGCTGCTCATGTCTGAAATCGTGGCGTACCACCTGAAAGACCGGGAAGAGATCAAAATTTACGACCCCACCAGCGGTTCCGGCTCGCTGCTGATCAACATTGGTCAGTGTGCCGCACGGTATATGGGCAATGGCAACAACATTAAATACTACGCACAGGAGTTGAAGGAAAATACCTACAACCTGACCCGCATGAACCTTGTCATGCGCGGTATTCTGCCCGACAACATTGTAACGCGCAACGGCGATACGCTGGAGGAGGACTGGCCGTATTTTGATGAAAACGATCCGGTCAACACCTACGACCCGCTGTTTGTGGATGCGGTGGTATCGAACCCCCCATATTCGCAGGCGTGGAATCCGAACGACAAAGAGAACAACCCGCGCTTTTCGAATTACGGCCTTGCCCCCAAAGGCAAGGCAGACTACGCCTTTTTGCTGCACGACCTGTATCACATCCGCAATGACGGCATTGTGACCATCGTTCTGCCCCACGGTGTTTTATTCCGTGGCGGTGAAGAAGGTACAATTCGCAAAAATCTGATTGACCACAACAACATTGATGCAATCATCGGTCTGCCCGCCAATATTTTCTTCGGCACAGGCATTCCCACCATCATCATGGTGCTGCGGAAGAATAAAAAGGATTCGGACGTTCTGATTATTGATGCGTCTAAGGGCTTTGAGAAGGACGGCAAAAACAACAAGCTGCGTGCCTGTGACATCAAACGCATTGTGGATGCTTACAAGGAACGCCCGGAGAAAATCGAAAAGTTCGCACGCAGAGTATCCCGCGCAGAGATTATCCAGAATGATTACAACCTGAACATCCCCCGGTATGTGGATTCCTCGGAAAAGGCTGAGAGCTGGGATATTTACGCTTCCATGTTTGGCGGCATTCCCGAGGCCGAACTGCAAGACCTGTCTGCCTACTGGACAGCATTCCCGCACTTGAAAGCGGCTCTGTTCAGCCCGGACAACGAAGCCTATTGCCGTCTGAATGTGGCCAATTTAAAGAACGCTGTTCTGTCCCACCCGGATGTGGTGGCGTTCAAGACCGCTTTCCAGAATGCTTTCGGTGACTTTGATGCCTACTTGAAGTCCGCACTCATCGACGGCATGACGCAGCTGAATGCTGCCGGCGAGGAAGAACGCCTGAGCCGGGAGATCTTTGCACGGCTGGCAGAGATTCCGCTGGTTGACCGCTATGCAGCATATCAGCTTTTGGACGATGACTGGAAGAAAATCGCCATTGACCTTGAAATCATCCAGACCGAGGGTTTTGCTGCAACCAAGCAGGTAGACCCCAACATGGTGCTGAAAAAGGATGCCGAAGTACAGGACGGCTGGGTGGGTCATGTGCTGCCCTTTGAGTTGGTGCAGAGCGTTAAAATGCACGAGGAAGTAGCAGCGCTGCGGGCAAAGGAAACCAGACTCTCCGAAATCGCCGGAGAATATGAAAGCTATCTGGACGAACTGAGCGAGGAGGACAAGGAGCAGAACTTTGTGAATGACGCAAAGGACGCCTTTGTTGCCGCTGAAGTCAAAAAGGCCATCAAAGCGCGGGAGGTAGAACCTGCCACCATGAGCATTCTGAAGGATGTGGACGCGCTGTTTGCCGAGGAAAAGACCCTGAAAAAGCAGGTCAAGGACGACAGCGCCGCCCTCCACCAGCGCACCAAGAGCGTGATCGAGCACCTGACCGATGAAGAAGTGCGTGACCTGCTGCATCGCAAGTGGATCCTGCCCCTGATGGAAAATCTGAACAGTCTGCCGGATGCCGTTCTGGACGATTTTGTGAAGCAGTTGGATGCCGTCTGCAAGAAATATGAAACCACTTTTGAGGACGTAGAAAGCCAGATCGCCAGCACCGAGCACGAATTGCTGGGGCTGCTGGACGATTTGCAGGGAAATGAATTTGACATGCAGGGCATTGCAGAACTCAAAAAGTTGCTGGGAGGTGAATGATTATGCAGGATAACGAGAAGAAACCTGCCCTCCGGTTCAAGAGCTTCACTGACCCTTGGGAACAGCGTAAGGTCGGAACGCTGATTGAAGATTATACTGAAAAAACTGTGACTCAGAATCAATATCCGGTTTTGACATCATCCCAGCAACAGGGAATTGTCCTTCAAGAAGATTATTTTGCAGATCGACAGGTAACAACGGATAATAATGTTGGCTACTATGTACTACCTAAGGGCTATTTTACTTATCGAAGCAGAAGCGATACGGATGTATTTGTTTTCAACCGAAATAACATCGTAGACAAGGGGATTATTAGCTATTACTATCCGGTCTTTGCTCCTAAATCTTGTGATTCAAACTTTCTTCTAAGGCGCTTGAATCACGGAATAAAAAAGCAGCTTTCAATGGCGGCAGAAGGTACCGGTCAAAAAGTTCTTGCACATGCAAAGTTCAAAAATATGGCGGTTGACGTTCCATCTCAATCCGAACAAGAAAAAATTGGAACAATTCTCGAAGAGTTGGATACCCTTATCACCCTTCATCAGCGTAAGTATGAGAAGCTGGTGAATATCAAAAAGTCCATGCTGGACAAGATGTTCCCAAAAAATGGGGCATCTGTGCCGGAAATTCGCTTCAAGGGTTTTACTGACCCTTGGGAACAGCGTAAGTTCTCTGATATTACTTTTCCAGCAGGAGAAAAGAATCGAGACAATCTTCCGCTAGAAAGCTATTCTATAACAAACGAGCATGGATTTATCCCGCAAGATGAAAAATTTGAAAACGGCGGAACGATGAGAGAAGCCGACAAAAGGATGTATTATATCGTTTCTCCAAATTCTTTTGCGTACAATCCTGCAAGAATAAATGTTGGCTCTATTGGCTATCAGAATACCGGAAAAGATGTGATAGTAAGTTCACTTTATGAGGTTTTCAAAACATCGGATGATGTTGATGACCGTCTTTTGTGGCATTGGTTCAAATCGCCAGATTTTCAAAAGCTGATTTTCCAGTTGCAAGAAGGTGGCGTTCGCCTTTATTTCTATTATGACAAACTTTGCATGGGAACGGTTTCCCTTCCATCGCTTGAAGAGCAACGCAAGATAGGACAGTTCTTTGATAGCCTCGACACCCTTATCACCCTTCATCAACGTAAGTTGGAAAAGCTGCAAAACATCAAGAAATCTTGTCTTGAAAAGATGTTTGTATAAAAACAAGTGGTGCAATTTGCCCGCAACCAGAAGATGGACGTACCGTCGTTTGTTGTTTGGCTAAGGAGCAACGCAATTTCTCTTGCCAATTCAGAATATGCAAAACAGGCTGATGAATGAAAATTAAGGCAATGTCAGACGCTTGGAACAGCTGTGTTTTAAGACTATCGAGAGTCAAAAATCAAAATTTGAGCCGAATACGCAAAACCGAGAGTGAAATTTTCAGCGAACATTCGGTAGGCGGTGGAAAATAGCTGCTGAAAGTGTGCATTTGCTCCTACTTGGGAACAGCGTAAGCTGGGTGAAATTGCAAAAGAGGTAGTCAGAAATGACCCTGCATCTGATGCACCGATTATGATGATAACGGCGGGCAACGGATTTATAGAGCAGTCTGATAGGTATGCCTTTAATAATGCTGGCGAGAGCCTAAAGAAGTATATTCTTTTGGAATGTGGCGAGCTGGCATATAACCACGGAGCATCCAAGTTGCGTCCGTATGGTTCCTGCTTTGCATTGACAACAGTTGAAAAAGCACGTATTCCCTTTGTTTACCATTGCTTCTCAGTAGAGAAAAGCAATCCGGAATTTTTATCTATTGAGCTAAACGGTGCAAATGTTGAAAATCAATTGCGAAAAATAGTATCTTCTGGTGCTCGAATGGACGGACTTCTTAATATTGCTTACAGCGAGTATACAGAAGTGACCGTTCAGCTCCCCAAAAAAGAAGAGCAAGACTGGATCGCGAAATTTTTTAAGCATCTCGACACCCTTATCACCCTTCATCAGCGTAAGCTGAAAAAGCTTGTACAAATTAGAAAAGCCTTCGCAGAGAGGTGCTTTTTGCAAAGTCGAAAGGAGTTCGTTATGGCGTTTACAAAAGAAGCCGATTTTGAAGAGGCGGTGGTAAAGCTCCTGATAGAACGCGGCTGGAAAGATGGTGTGCTGAAGAACTACACCGAACAGCAGCTGATCCAGAACTGGGCGAACATCCTTTTTGAAAACAACCGTGGCATTGACCGACTGAACGATTATCCGCTGACGGATGGCGAGATGCAGCAGATCATGGAACAGGTCATGAACGCGAAAACGCCGATGAAGCTGAATAAATTTATCAACGGCAAAAGTGTGCTTATCAAGCGTGACAATCCTGACGATAAGCTGAATTTCGGCAAAGAAGTGTCCCTGAAAATCTATGACCGTCTGGAAATTGCAGCCGGACTTAGCCGCTACCAGATCGCAGAGCAGCCAAAGTTCCCCACCAAGTCCAAAATTTTGAATGACCGCCGTGGCGATTTGATGCTGCTCATCAATGGTATGCCGGTCATTCACATGGAACTGAAAAAGAGCGGTGTTTCCATCAAACAGGCTTGCAACCAGATTGAAAAATACGCGGCAGAGGGCATTTTTACGGGACTGTTCTCGCTGGTGCAGATTTTTGTGGCCATGAACCCGGAAGAAACGGTCTACTTTGCCAATCCCGGCCCGGAAGGACAATTCAACCCCAGCTACTATTTCCATTGGGCGGACTTCTACAACGAGCCGATGAACGACTGGAAAGACGTTACGACGGCACTTTTGTCTATCCCGATGGCGCATATGTTGGTGGGCTTTTATACCGTTGCCGATGGTTCTGATGGCATTTTGAAGGTGATGCGCAGCTATCAGTACTACGCTGCCAGCAAAATTTCGGATGCCGTTTCCAAGGCGAAATGGGAGAATGACCAGCAGCGCGGCGGCTACATCTGGCACACCACAGGTTCCGGCAAGACTATGACTTCTTTCAAGTCCGCTCAACTGATTGCATCTTCCAAGGATGCGGACAAAGTGATTTTTCTGATGGACCGAATCGAGTTGGGCACTCAGAGCCTGAAAGAATACCGAAACTTTGCAGAGGAAAACGAGGAGGTGCAGGCTACCGAGAACACGGATGTTCTTGTGGACAAGCTGAAAAGTACTTCGCCGTCCGATACGCTCATCGTGACTTCCATCCAGAAGATGAGCAACATCAAGGATGATGCACAAAACAAGCTGAACCCCAACGACATTGCGCTGATCAACGCAAAGCGGTTGGTTTTTATCGTGGACGAGTGCCACCGTTCCACCTTTGGCGATATGATGCAGACCATCAAACATACATTCCCGAAAGCACTGTTCTTTGGTTTTACCGGTACGCCGATCCAAGGCGAAAACCAGAAGAAAATGAGCACCACCGCCACCGTTTTCGGCAACGAACTGCATCGGTACAGTATTGCAGACGGCATCCGGGATCACAACGTGCTGGGCTTTGACCCTTACAAGGTGCTGACCTTCAAGGACAGCGACTTGCGGAAAGCGGTCGCACTGGAAAAAGCAAAGGCATATTCTGTGGACGAAGCTCTGGCCGACCCGCAGAAAAGCAAGGCGTTTTATAAGTATCTGAATCTGCCGATGGCAGGCGGAAAAGATGCGCTCGGTGAGGAGATAAAGGGCATCGAGGATTATATTCCCAACACCCAGTATGAGGGCGAAGAACACCAGAAAGCCGTGGTGGAGGACATTTGCGAGAACTGGCAGACCCAGAGCCGCAACAGCAAATTTCATGCCATTTTTGCAACCTCCAGCATCCCGGAAGCCATCCAATATTACAAGAGGTTCAGAGAAGCCGCACCATGGCTGAAAGTCACCGCACTATTTGACCCCAACATTGACAACAACGGCAAAGGCATCACCAAAGAAGAAGGGCTAAAAGAGATCGTAGAAGACTATAACGCCCGCTATGGACAGGACTTCAGCATTCCGACCTTTGCCAAGATGAAAAAGGACATTGCAGCACGGCTGGCGCACAAATTGCCCTACCAGCGCATCGAGCGCACCCCGGAAAAACAGCTTGATCTGCTGATCGTGGTGGATCAGATGCTGACAGGCTTTGACTCCAAGTGGATCAACACCCTGTATCTGGATAAAATGCTGCAATACGAAAATCTGATTCAGGCGTTCTCCCGCACCAACCGACTGTTTGGCGATGACAAACAGTTTGGCACCATCAAGTATTACCGCCGTCCGCACACGATGGAGAAAAACATCGCAGATGCGGTAAAAGAGTATTCCGGCGATAAACCGTTTGGCCTGTTTGTAGATAAACTGGACAAGAACGTGGAAAAACTGAATGCCCTCTATGCGGAGATCAAAGATCTGTTTGTGTCGGCGGGCATTGAAGAGTTTTCGCAGATCCCTGCGGATATGGCAGAGCGCAAAAAGTTTGCCGACCTGTTCCAGTCCTTCAACGAAAATCTGGAAGCAGCCAAGGTGCAGGGCTTCGAGTGGGATAAGCCTATTGTGATCGTCAACGAGGATACAGATGAGAAAACAGAACTTCATGCAGACTTTGACGAGAGAGCATTCAAAGTTTTGGCACTCCGCTATAAAGAGCTGTTCACGCCGAATCCAGATGGCAGTGAAAATGACCCGGACGATGACGTTCCCTATGCGGTGAACAGCTATCTGACCACCATTGATACTGCTGACATCGACACGGATTACATGAACTCCCGCTTTGAAAAGTACCTGAAAATTTTCTATCAGGAGGGTGCAGAAGCAGAAGCCATCCATCAGGCCGAAACGGAGCTGCACAAGACCTTTGCCACCCTCTCGCAGGAAGAACAGAAATATGCGAATATTTTCCTGCACGACATTCAAAGCGGCGCAGTGGTTCCGCAGCCGGGAAAGACCTTGCGGGAGTACATTGCCGAGTACATCGCCCAAAAGCAGAACGACCAGATCCACAAAGTAGCTGAAGTTTTCGGCTTGGACGAAAAGAAGCTGCGGGCATTCATGCGTGCAAATATCACCGAAGCCAACATCAACGAGTTCGGACGTTTTGATGACTTGAAAGCCACTGTGGACAAGGCAAAAGCAAAGGCATATTTTGAGGCAATTGAGGGGACAAAACTCATTCCTCCCAAAGTGCCTGTCAAGTATGATAAACTCTTGCGCGAGTTCATCGTAAGTGGCGGATTTGATTTGAAAATGCCAAAAGAATCATAAAATGGGTGCAAAATCACCCTGCTCACCAAGAGCCGAGGCGCGTCCTCGGCTCTTTTTTCGCGCCAAAATCCCAAAACACACCTACTTGGGAACAGCGTAAGCTGACGAATTTGTGCGAAAAATTCACAGACGGTGATTGGATTGAAGCAAAGGATCAAAGTGATTCTGGTGTGAGGTTAGTTCAAACTGGAAATGTTGGAGTAACCGAATATCTTGACAAACCTAACAATAAAAAATGGATATCATTCGAGACGTTTGAACAGCTTCACTGTGAAGAAGTTTATCCGGGAGATATATTAATTTCTCGATTGCCAGAGCCAGCCGGAAGAGCATGTATTATGCCGAACCTAGGCACAAAAATGATAACAGCGGTAGACTGTACAATCGTGCGACCCAACGCAGTGACAAGCACGCGGTTTTTATTGCAATATCTGTCATCACAGGCGTATTTTGATGCGGTAAATACTTGTCTTGCAGGAGGAACACGACAAAGAATAAGCAGAGGTAATCTGGCGCAATTTAATGTTCCAATTCCATCCAGCAAAATAGAGCAAGAAAAAATTGGAGAGGTTCTTGAAAAACTGGATACCCTTATCACCCTTCATCAGCGTGAGCATATAAAATCGATTTTGGAGGTAAAACGTGTTAAACGAAATGAATGAAAACAACCTGTTCTGCGATTATTATGAGCAATGGGTTGCCGTATACAAAGAGGGCGCAGTTCGCCCGGTTACATTGGATAAGTACAAAATGACCCTTTCTTGGGTGAAAAGGCTGGCACCTGATTTGAAGTTGTGCGAGGTTTCCAGAGTGACGTATCAGCAGCTTTTGAACGATTATGCCGTAGGCCATGAGCGTCAGACCACGATGGACTTCCACCATCAGCTGAAAGGGGCTATTATGGATGCCGTGGATGATGGACTGATTGTGAAAGACCCGACCCGAAAAGCGATCATCAAAGGCAAGCCCCCGGTGCCTAAAAAGGTGAAATACCTGAACCAGTTTGAACTGCATCTTTTGTTGAGCGACTTGAATCTACAGGGAAAACTCAACTGGGATTGGATGATTTTGCTGATTGCCAAAACCGGCATCCGCTTTTCCGAAGCTTTGGCGATCACTCCTGCGGATTTTGACTTTTCGCACCAGATGCTTTCCATCAATAAAACATGGGATTATAAGGGGAACGGCGGATTTCTGCCGACAAAAAATAAATCGTCTGTCCGTAAAATTCAAATTGACTGGCAGACGGTGATTCAGTTCGCAGCACTGGTAAAAGACGTTCCTGAAGATAAGCCGATTTTCGTGTTCAAGGAACACGCCTACAATTCCACCGTCAACGATGTTCTGGAACGGCACTGCGACCGGGCCAAGATCCCGGTCATCTCGGTACATGGTCTGCGGCATACCCACGCTTCGGTGCTTTTGTTTGCAGGGGTATCCATTGCAAGCGTAGCAAGGAGGCTGGGGCATTCCAGCATGACAACCACGCAGAAAACCTACCTGCATATCATTCAGGAACTTGAAAATCAGGACATCGACCTTGTAATGCGGTCACTCTCTGGATTAAGCTGATAAAATAATCAACTATCGCTCGCGCTGGTGAAGGATGATAAGAGAAAAGCCAAACCTCAAGCTGTACAGGATGTACGGTGAGGTTTGGCTTTTTGGTATCAGCTGCTCTTTTGACTTTCGTTCATAATTCTTCTGGCTCGTCCGCGCGTGGTATCCTCAAAGGTTTCATCCTCGTTGAATCGCAGCCAATAGGGGTCTTCCATTAGGCAGGCGTTGGTGCGTTTGACGATTTCCCAAGCATTGTAATCAGGCAGGCCCATCATTTTCAGGATTTCCTTGCAGTCCATCCGATTTTTCGGAAAAATACGCTTCTTTGCCCAAACTACCACATCGACTAACGGAACTTTGCGTTTGTCACCGATGAAAAGGTTCAGTGGGAGGTCATACTGCGGCACACCCTCATTTGCGCAAAGATACTGCCCATCTTCACTTAGATGAGCAAGTTCTTCTTTATCCATCATCAATTTAAGGTAGGCCATTTTATCACCCCATGGCAGCTTTCAGATAGTGTAGACGGTATTTCAAGTATTGGCGAATTGCGGATGCTCGTTTTTCGCTCAGTAACCCAAGAATTGGAGAGATGGTCTGAATGATTTCCTGATACAGTTCATCCAAATCACGCACAGGGATCACCGGTTCGTCAATCAGCTTGATTTGCTGGGCATGGCGACTGCGGAATGGCTTGGCATCATCAAACTGATAGTGGAGTTTTGTATCAATCAATTCTTCGTCCATCGCCCATGCGAGTAGACTTCCGCCATTATCATAGATGGGAGGAGCATAAATCAATGGAGCATCTGTTTGACGGTTTTGAATGACAATGTCAAAATTGTTCTCGTGACGGTCAGCATTACCGATAAAAGCATCAAATACCAGCATTTGATAAAGCCATTTTTTACCATAAAGCTTGATTGCATATTGGAATCGGTTTTCTTTCGAGGCTGTTAGGCCATGAGAAAAACAATAGGAATCAGCGACATCAGCAAAATGATAAAGTCGTTCATTATCTGTTGTAAATCTAGGACAGACACTAACTACATCACAGGAATATGTCTTGATGTCAGGAAAAAATTGGGCGGGCATCAGTGTGTATTCTACATGAGGCAGCTTTAATACCTGTGCAATCAGCGATGCCATTGCCTCCGAATATGGTTCATATCCTGCTGTTCCGGCTTCTGTAATAGAGTTTCCCTTAACCATAAAAGTCTTGCCTTCGATGCAATACCAGCCCTTTGAGAGAACTCCACGACTTGTCCGTGTTTCTTGCTTCTCAATTAGTTGAATACTTGAAGGAATTTCAATCGGGCTCATGGTATCACGCTCCTTTGCTCCATTATACCATGTTCAAACGGGTAAACAAGGTAAATCTACTTCACTTTTTAATGAATGGAATCGCTCCATACCGGCCTTGCAGGTACCCTTTGGAAATGTTATCACCTTTCCGGGGAGAAAACTCAGTCAGGGCATAAATATCAGTCTGCATGGTCTTTTCGTTCTTCTCTGCAAACCAGATTTGATCCCGGCGCAGCAGGGTCAGGTCGAGAAGTCCGGTATCGTGTGTTGTGAAGATGAGTTGTGCATGGTTTGTATTGATAGCGGCATCCTGCACCATCTCGATCAGATGCCTTGTCAGCAGCGGGTGCATACTGGATTCGATCTCGTCTACTACCAAAACAGAGCCTGCTTCTAGTGCCGCAAGCCACATACCGATGCGAGAGAAGAAACGCTGTGTTCCAACGGATTCTTGCCCCAACGGGAGCCAGAAACCCTTAGAAGTGCCATCTTCGGCATCGAGAGTGTGCAGTGCGGAAATGATAGGCTCTTCCTTGGAGCCTGTAATGCGGATGTCCTTGATACCGAGGTCTGCATACAGCATTTCATGCAGGATACGGCTCTTTTCAGAGCCGCCCTGCCGGATGGCAGACAAGGTGGCATCTAGCTGCATTTCAGTTCCCATAAAGCCGGTCAGTTTCTCAAAGAACCACAGATACGCTTTTTCGGTCTGGGGGCAGTTCCACTCGTTCGAGCTGGACAGGTAAAGCCGGTTTTCTGCGGTGCGTCCGGCAAGGGTAAGCTGTTCCTGAACATTCTCGCGGAACTGATAACCATTGCCTTGTCTGGAAAAAACCAGAGCCTCCCGGCCGTTGGGCCAGTGATAGAGATATTCGGTCAGGACTTTGGACTTGTCAAACGAGAACCCATAGGCATACTTGATGCCGCCATAAAAATAGGTGGCTTCAAAGCTGGTCGGCTGTGTGGGCTGGTCGGTGAAAGCAAACGGCTCCTGCGGAAGGGACTCACCTTTCAGCAGCTTGGCATATCGGCCACAGACCATTTCCCGCATGAGCAGGAGAGCATGGAGAACATTGCTCTTCCCGGCTGCATTTGCGCCGTACAGTGCCAGTACAGGCACAAGCTGTTTCTTCTCGTCTGGCGAAATCAGGCAATCAGACAGACTTTTATCCGTAGATGCTTTCAAGCTGATAATAGCCGTGTCCTTGATGGAGCGGTGGTTGGTGACTGAAAATTGAAGCAGCATCGCGATTCCTCCCAGATGATTTTCTGAATCTAGTGTACTCTATTCTAGGCGGAAAGTCAAATTTTGATTTTGAAATTTGCAAATATTCCGCAAAAATCAAGAATAAAATCCAAAATGTCGGCTTTTGATACCGTTCGGATGTTATCAGAAATCATTCTGCATACACGACTTCCCTCACCACTACCTCTTCAGCCTGCGCTTTCAGCCCGTTCATGTGCGCCACCCAGAGAAGCTGTGCGCGCTCTTTGTCCGGCGCGGGGTACTTGTCTAACAGAGTGGTCATCGTGCGTTCCAGCCACTCGCAGACCGTTTTCTGGACATCCTGCAAATGCGGCCAGAGCGTACCGTTCAGCAGCATCCGGTTGTACAGCACAGGACGCTGATTCTTGAGGTAGACCAGCCGCATCCGGCCATACTTGCCCAGCAGTTCAGTATCATCGGTCTGCGGCAGGGTGAGCAGGGGCAGCTGATACTCCCCAACCTGTGCGTAATGGATCTCGGTGCGGACAGTGTTCGTGTTCTTCATGGAAATTCTCCTTTGCATTTTCAACAGGTGCTGCGTTCTTTGTGGAAAACAGCGCTTACTTCCTCCGATTCTGTGCGGTCAGCCAGTTGCCCTGCGCCTGATAGTAGTGCTCCATCGTGGTGGGGGCGTTCAGGATGGTGGTGCGCAGATAGGCCATGATGTTCTTGATGGGCTGGGTGGTGTTGGACATCACATCGAAGATGTACTCAACGTGCTGGCTGGTCAGCTTGTCCAGCCGCAGTCGGAGGGCTTTGGTGGTCTGCGGCTGCTTGCCGACGTACTGGGTCTGCCGAGGACAGCAGTACATCTCCACAATGTTGTCCAGCAACTCCTCCAGCTTGTCGGGATCGTATCGCTGGGCAAGGGTGTCGATCTCTAGCCGTTCCCGAAACTCCTCCCGCACCTGTGCTTCCATCTGGTCAAAATCTGCGGATTCGTCTGTCTGCCCTGATAGATTAGTACTTTGTCTTTTAGTATTTTGTTTATTAGTATTTTGTTGCGTTGCCTTTTCCAAATTGGGCTCAGCCAAATTTGGAAAATCCAAAAATGGTGAAGAACAAGGTTTCATGCGGCTTTTCGGGCTTTTGGTTGCGGACGGGTCCGACGGCCCGCCTTCCTTGCCGGGAACGGCAGGAGCGTCCTCAACAGGCGATTCATAGACCTGATAATCGTAGTCGATGATCTGCCCTTTGGCATTGCGGACTTTCTGATGGCGGACATCTAAGCAAACAAGACTGCCTCACACAAAATCTTGTGGAGCAGTCCCGTTCGTTTATGATAATCAATGGACCTTGTAGAATACCCGATTTCCAGCCTTTCGTGCAGCCAACAGTCCCATTTCATGGAATTTCATTGCAAATGTTCGAATGGTGGCATACGCAGCGTTGCAGAAGCAGGACAAAAAGGCGTTACATCCGTATAGCCTGAGATTAAAGCATTTTTCTCAACACGTTCGCAGGCTTTGGAATAAACCCCCTTGCTTTCGGCAATATAGCGAGAAAACGGCGTGAACAGCGCCGCAGGATAAGGTGGCTGCTGCGGCAACTGTATGATGGAGACCTTTTTTGATAGATTGAAAAAACAAAATATTCTGTGATTTTGAGAAAGATTATCCTTCCTTTGAAGTGTTCTCCGAAGTGATTGCTGATGATATCGACTATTCTAATGCAGAATCCAAGCGAAAACAAAATGGATGCCTCCCGTAAAATTCAGGGAAGCATCCATGATGAAAAGTTAATGATTCAATTTTGAACCGGTGTCCGGAAAACTGGGGACAGATCATTTATTTTACAACAGCAATGGCCTCAATCTCGATCGTCATTCCCCCATTGAATTTGCCCACCTGCATCGTGCTTCTTGCCGGCGGATCCTCCGGAAAATACTGCCGGTAGGTTTCATTAAACAAAGCGAACTGATCAATATCTGCCACAAAGACTAAGGTCTTAAAAACATGATCCATATCAGATCCGGCTTCCTCCAGAATTGCTTTCATGTTCTTCATAATCTGATGTGTCTGAGAAACAATATCATCGGGAGCTGCCAGTTTCCCTGTTTCCGGATCCACACCTGTTATACCTGCTGTATAAATGAGATCTCCGATTCGAAATGCTTGGGAATACCAGCCGCCGGGCTGTGCAGCTTTGGACGTTGAGATTTTTTTCATTTCCATAAGATTATCTCCTGTTCTTTGAGAAAAGGCTGCTGTACAAGCGTGCAGCAGCCTTTAAGATCTTTTGTAAATTAGTTTCCGTCAGCTGCGGTTCTGTTTTTCTTATCGAAGAAATAGTAGGCAGGCAGACCGGTAACAAGTGCAACGCCACTGGCAATCAAGGCTGCAGTAGGTGCCCACATGAACGTGGAAACCAGAAGGATGCCGTTTGCAAAAATTGCAATAACCGTCATAATTTTCCACGCCGGGCATTTCCAGCCGGGGTTATAGTCAGCCTTTTTGCGGTGAACAAACATGGTGCAGAACACCAGCATGTTTTTCACCAGACAAATAAATGTGAAATAGCCCAGAAGATCGTTGATGCCGGAAACGCAAACCAGAATGATTGCGTAAATAGCCTGAGCCATCAGTGCAAAGGAAGGCGTATTGTATTTGGGATGTACTTCCGCAAAACGGCTGTACCATAATCCGTCCTTTGCCATTGCGTACTCCAGACGAGGCTGGTACATCGTTGCACCGGAAACCGATCCCGTAATTACAACGATTGCCATCAGCGCGGTGATGATGCCTGCAGTGGAACCGATTACAGGGATTTTTGAGAATGCAAGCGCAATAGGAGCATCGGAGGCCGCAAGCTCTCCCAGAGGGATCAGGCCTGCTGCAATGGTAGAAAGACCGGCGTACAGAAGAATGACAATTGCAATGCAGTAGATCATTACCTTTGGCATGGTCTTGTCGGGATCTTTTACTTCGCCTGCCATATAGCAAGCGCCTATTGCGCCATCGTAAGACCATGTGGTTGCAGATACGCCGGCGAGCAAGGCGGCAATTCCTACAGGAGCGCCTGCAGCAGCGGGCACAGAAATCAACTCAGTGTTCATGTAGAACAGGCCAACGCCAACCAGCAGGAAGAAGGGCAGCAGCTTCAGACTGGTAATAAAAGCCTGAAACCGTGCGCCGGCTTCTACGGAGCGATAATGCAGCGTGGTGAA
>ENA-OPAV01001509-OPAV01001509.1-human-gut-metagenome-genome-assembly--contig:-NODE-1509-length-15614-cov-2.521306_pt1 | contig 15614 bp, 8 predicted proteins | sample MGYA00241056_ERZ501428 | MGnify/ENA primary metagenome ERZ501428 (study PRJEB25962, sample SAMEA2042621) | human gut metagenome | biome: human gut; feature: human-associated habitat; material: faeces... | reverse complement strand
CCTTTCGTACCGGCAGGATAACCGCCTATGCTAATAGACGGGCCCTTTTCTGCATATCCTTCGTAAACAAGCTCTTTACCTATGGTAGGACTTGGATTGGTATTAGGTTTTGAAGAAAATGCTCCACACCATGTATTTATGGCAATTGGCGCCGTTTTCTCACTATAAACCGATTTCTCCAATTTGTCACCATCTTTATATCCTTGCAATAAGTCTTTTTTCAAAATCTGTGCATTTCCGGTAAAAGCAAATGCAGCCAATGCCAATGTAAAAATTACCTTTTTCATGATTTTATGTATTTAAGTTGTTATTCTTTAATTTCCATCCGGCTTCTCTATCTCTGTAAATGGTGACAGGTTCCATTTAAAATTCTTGAATTTATCCGGTTTTGCGGGGTCAAAGTTAGCATAATCTGCTTTTAAATCTTTCACAATAGGAAGATTTGCTTTCTTCATTCCCTCAATTACGCATTTTGCTACCTCATAAGCTCCAAAAGTATTAAAATGTGTGTTATCTTTCAGTTCCTGAGTCTGTCCGGGATAAGTATTTGCCGGATAATGTACATAGAGATGCTTGGATTCTTCTACCCCCATTGTTTCACATAATACTTTTGTCATGTCCTGCAAGTCAATGACAGGGATATTCTCACGTACGGCAATATCCCGGATAGCGGCAGGATAATCGGCATGCGTATCCTTGATTTTGCCATTCTTATCATACTGACGGCGGCGAGTTGGCGTAACCAACACCGGATAAGCTCCTTTCAGGCGAGCCTCATCAATAAACTGTTTGATATAATAGGAGAAAGAATAGTAAGCTCCTTTACCCGGTCCTTTCTGTTTTTGGTCATTATGACCGAATTCTATCAGCAAGTAGTCGCCTTTTTTCATCTGGGTCAATAGTTTATCCAAACGTTTTCCACCGATGAAAGTATTGGCAGAAAGCCCCGATTCGGCATAATTCGCTATACAAACTTTATCCGTAAAGAAACGGGTAATCATTTGTCCCCAGCTTGCCCAAGGCTCATTATCATTATCAACGACCGTTGAATTACCACAAAGAAATACAGTAGGAACCTTGTCAACCCTTTCAATCACTAAAGAAGATAAACGGGGAGCATCACCATTAAACTCCAAGGTCAGTTTATCGTCCCAATTCAGTTTCTTCTTCTCGCGTTCCTTGATTTTTACTTTCTGATTACCCTTAATAACGGTATTACGTTTATTAATTGTAAAAGTCTCCGTTACGAGTTCTCCTTTCTTTGTGTCGAGGTTCTCAATGAAAAGACGGCGTGATTCACCACGAACTGTGGTACTGCCGGCAGAATCTTTACTTCCCAATGTTACAGTCACTCTATAATTGCCATCAGGAACATTTACCGAGAAAAAGAAAGGCGCGTTACTTTTACCGTCCCAAGCAGGCTGAAAGTCATAACCATAACCCGAATCATTATTAAACAAAATTGAGGGAGTTATTTTGGTAAAGCCTTCTTGTTCTTTCTTATCAGACGAGAAATCGAATTTGAAAGTTTGAGCTTGGGCAAGCAAAGAGCTTGCCACAAGCAGCAGAGAATAAACAAATATTCTTTTCATAATTCAATGATTAAAAAGCTACGGCAAAGCGGAAGAAACCTTTGGTTCCATTACTAACTCTACCAATAAATAAATTGGTTCCCTCAGCAACTGCACATAAAGGAGATATCCACGCATTAGATGATCCTCTAAAATCACTTGTCCAATAAAATCTATCAGAAGCCACAGCATCATAGTCACTATATTGTAATAAGCTTCCTCCAATTTTTGTGATACTTGCAGAAATAACAGCATAGTTATTTTCGATAATATTCAGTTCCTCATAAGAGGGTAAATACCATCCAGAAGTTTTTCCTTCTTCAATAACCACAGTAGTACGATAAGTATTAAGGAAATCTACAAAATCCGTTCCTAGCCCCCCTACATTATCAGCAGCGAGCTCTGTAACCTTAGTATTATTATAACCTACTATTTTTGTAGGAACATTATTAATACTTAACGTAGCGTCAATATAACCAGAGGCATAATCTTGGGTATTCAGCCATTCCTTATAATCAGATTTGGTTGATCCAAATCTACCGCTAACAGCACCACTCTTACTGATAGCATTATTAAGCGCTATCGCCAATCCATTAACACATGAAGGACATTCTCTCTTCAAGACATCTTGAGTCTCGGTATATGTACCATTATACAGTACTGACGGTTGAGGATTACCTACATAATACACAACACCAATAATACTTGCTTTTACAGCTTCATCCAATTGCTCCAGATTATAATCTTTATCAATAGTCGTACCATCCTTACAAAGGAAATCCCCTATCTCCAGCGTAGGATTATAATTAACCTCTTCTTCCACACCGATATTCCCTTCAACATTAGGTGTCCATCCATCAATAGTCGGAGAATCAATCTGTAACTTTTCACCACTTTCCGTCTTACTCAAATCAACAGTATACTGGTATTCCTGAGAACTATCCAAAGCAGGTTTCAAACTTCCTGCATAGATTTTATCTCCTACCTCAATAACCAATTGAATAGGCTCCGCTTCACTTTCGGCAACTACCGGTGGTAAAATAATAGAAGAGGTAGTACCTAATGTAGTTTCCACCTTTACGCTTCCTTTAGTAGATCCAGGTTTCACTTCACCGGTAGCAGTATCGAAAGTTCCATCAATAATAACTCCCTGCAATGTATAGGAGATAGAAGTTTCCGCTTTAGTTTCAGCAGCGCCGCCATTCGCAATATTCAGACTCACTTTACTCATCTGATGCTTGAATTTAAAGGCTACATTCGGATTACTCCGCGAAGCAGTTGCCTTAGCATACATAAAATCTATCGCATTATGGCCTACATACTTACCTGCTTCATCAATAATCTTAAAATCAAGTACTCCTGCGGATATATTTTCATTACCTGTATACGGATAATAAGCAGTATATTCAACCTCATCATTACCTAAAATATAAATTCCTGTAGTACTGGAGAATTCACCGGTAACACTACCTGCCACATATTTGATATTCAGATTCGGATTAGAGAGATTATCGCTTACACCGATTGCATCACCTACCGTCCAAGCAATACCGTCATCGCTCACGCGCGTGTTCACCTGATCGATACTGGCCGACACTATCAGTTTAGACCCTACAATATCTTGCCCGTCATAATCGTTATTACAGCCGCTTAGCAGAGCTACTGCAACAGCACTTGTCAAAAGAATCTTTTTCATCTTCATGATATTAAATATTTATTAGATTATTAAAGTTAAACCGCCATGTTTATTCGCTGATTCTGTTGCAAATGTAAACAATGTCTCCCAAACCAGCCATGACGTTTATTCACTTTGCATGTAATTTCATCCACTGCCCCAAAAGCGTTCTTTTTCCATGTATTGTGTACATATATACATAATTAATAGAAAAATATCCGTTACTTTTGACCTCGAAAAACAATATTCCCGTAACCCAAGAACTGAAAAAGATATGAGAAAGCACCTGTATTATCTAATCGCATCCATGCTGATTATTACTATAAGCTTAAACGCCCAGACTAACTACAACTACAAGAAATTGCAACGTGAAAATCTCGGACGTGGTGTAGTCGCTATCCGCAAAGACGCTTCTACCGTCACCATTTCATGGAGATACCTCTCATCCGACCCTATGGATACCGAGTTCAACGTATATCGTAACGGGGAAAAAATCACCTCGCAACCGGTCAGTACCGGCACCTTATATAATGACGCGTACACAAGTCGGAATGCTGCAACTTATGAAGTACGCCCTGTTGTAAAAGGAAAAGAGACCAATCATAAGAACGGCCGTTATACCCTGCCCGCCAATGCCCCGACAGGTTATATCCGGATACCGATGAACAAACCTGCAAACGGCGTCACTCCTGCGGGGGATACTTATACCTATTCGCCCAACGACGCCTCAATAGGCGATATAGATGGAGACGGAGAATATGAAATCATCTTGAAATGGGATCCGAGCAATTCCCACGATAATGCTCACGACGGCTATACCGGTGAGGTGCTGATAGACTGTTACCGCCTGAATGGCGAACAACTATGGCGCATCAACCTCGGAAAGAACATCCGTGCCGGTGCCCATTACACACAGTTTATGGTCTATGATTTGGACAATGACGGCAAGGCCGAGGTAGTAATGCGTACAGCCGACGGAAGCATAGACGGTAAAGGCAATATCATAGGTGATGCCACCGCCGACTATCGTGAACCGGGAGAGATGTATACTCCCCGAAAGAGGAAAGGAGATACCCGAACACCCGAACCGAGACTCCGTAATCAAGGACGTATCTTTAAAGGAAAAGAATACCTCACCGTATTCTCCGGCATGACGGGAGAAGCCTTGCAGTCCATCGACTACATTCCCCAACGAAATGAGTTGAGAGGCTGGGGCGATAATCGTGCCAACCGTAGCGATCGTTTCCTTGCATGTATCGCCTATCTGGACGGTATCCATCCCAGTGTAGTCATGTGCCGCGGTTATTATACCCGTACCGTCCTTGCCGCTTTCAACTGGGACGGAAAGAATCTGACGAACTCCTGGACCTTTGATACGAATGAACCGGGCAATGAGAATTTTGCCGGTCAAGGTAATCACAACCTGCGTGTAGCGGACATAGACGGCGACGGCTGTGATGAGATAGTCTACGGTTCCATGACCGTAGACCACAACGGGAAAGGACTGTACTCCACCGGCATGGGACACGGTGACGCACTGCACCTCACACAATTCGACCCGTCCAATCCGCGGCTGCAGATATGGGCGTGCCATGAAAATAAGAAAGACGGCTCTACCTTCAGAGATGCAGCCACAGGGAAAGTCATTTTCCAGCTACCGCATCATACGGACGTAGGGCGTTGCATGGCAGCCGATATCGCCCCAACCCACCCCGGCGTAGAGATGTGGTCGGCACGTTCCGAAGGCATACGCAATATCAAAGGAGAAATCGTGGCTCCCAAAGTAAAGAAGCTCCCGATGAACATGGCCGTATGGTGGGACGGAGATTTACTACGGGAGATGCTCGACAAGAATATCATCAGCAAATATAACTGGAGAGTGGAAACATGCACGCCGCTTGTCACTTTCGAAGGTACAGCCGGCAATAACGGTACAAAATCCAATCCATGCCTGCAAGGTGACATCATAGGTGACTGGCGTGAAGAAGTATTGTTACGCACCACCGACAACACGGCATTACGCCTATACGTAAGTACCGTTCCCACAGAGTATCGTTTTCACACATTCCTTGAAGACCCTGTATACCGTATCAGCATAGCCACTCAAAACGTAGGATATAACCAGCCTACCCAGCCCGGATTCTACTTCGGACCGGACTTAAAAGGCGTATTCAGAGGATACCGGTTAAAACAAAAATAAATCAGGTAATAGGTTATTGAAATTTCCTACCGACAAACGAACGTTTCAAAATAGGCCGCTATATACCATAACAATAACATCTGTCATCATGAAAAGATTAAAAACAATATTCCTTTTACTTTGCCTGCCGATAATGCTGACAGCCAAAGAATACTATGTGGCAACCAACGGTGACGATGCCAATACGGGCAGCATCGATTCTCCTTTCGCTACGCTGGCGCGTGCGCAGGCGGAAGTAAAAGCCGGCGATATAGTATATATCCGCGGCGGGAGATATATCATGGAAGAGTCGCAAATTATGGGAGAAAGAGAAAAAATCTACGCCTGCGTATTCCTGATGGACAAAAGCGGAACGGACAACGAACACCGTATCCGTTACTTCGGTTATCCGGGTGAACGTCCGATATTCGACCTCTCTCAAGTAAAGCCCTTCGAGAAGCGTGTCAGCGTGTTCTATGTCAGCGGCTCCTACCTGCATTTCAAGAATATCGAAGTAGTAGGTACACAAGTCACCCTTGTCGGGCATACCCAATCTGAATGTTTCAGCAACCGGGGCGGCAATAACAATATCTATGAGAACCTGTCCATGCACGATGGCATGGGAATCGGTTTTTATCTGGTGAAAGGAGCTGACAACCTGGTATTGAACTGCGACGCTTACAATAACTACGATACCGTTTCGGACGGTGGCAGGGGCGGTAATGTGGACGGCTTCGGCGGACACCCCGACAACAATGGAAGCGGTAATGCATTCAGAGGTTGCCGTGCGTGGTGGAACAGTGACGACGGCTTCGACCTCATCAACTCCGGCCAAGCCGTTGTGATAGACCACTGCTGGTCTTTTTACAACGGTTACCGGCCGGGCAGCACCTCCGCCAAAGCGGGAGACGGTACCGGCTTCAAGGCGGGTGGCTACGGCATGAGTGACAGTCCCAAAGCCCCTGAAATCATACCGATGCACGAAGTAAAAAACTGTATAGCTTATTATAACAGCAACAAAGGTTTTTATGCCAATCATCACCCGGGCGGCATTCTTTGGTCCAACAACAGCGGATATAAGAACCCGTCCAACTATTGCATGCTCAACCGTAAATCGATAGAAGAAGCTGTTGATGTAGCCGGATACGGACATATCCTAAAAAACAATCTCTCGTACAGTCCGCGAAGTGCGGAGAAACATATCATCGACATTAATGAAAGTCTGTGTCAAACAGCCAATAACAGTTTTCTGCCTACGGTTATGATACTTACAGAAACAGATTTCCTTAGTCTGGATGCCGGCCAGCTAACAGCAGAGCGCAAAGCAGACGGCAGCCTGCCGGACATTACATTCCTGCAACCCTCGGAAAGCAGCCGGCTTTACGCCACCCGGATAGGATATTCGTTCGAAGCCCCTGTTACCGATGAAGACAATGACGGAGTCGACGACAATACAATAATTGGTGAGAAAGACTGGCTCATGGAAGCCGCCATTCATGTAAATAACAGCATTGCCAGCATAGAAGGACCGGGAGCGGAGGAATTTACCGCTTTCTACATCAACGGACAAAAAGTGAAAATGAGTAACGGAACTGTCGACTTATCCGCATATAACGGCAAACTGAATCTGAAAGCGACCTCTACTCAAGGCGGCATCGTGAAACTTACCCTACACAAATAAAGTTTATAAACAGCATAATCATGAAAAGAATCATCCATACATTCGTTATCGCCTTTCAGTTTATCATCTTATCAGCAGTTCTCACCGCCTGCAAAGAGGACGACGGTAACATCTCCTCACCTCAGGAAGTCACTCCCTCATTCTTCTGGGAAGGGAGTTCATTTCAGCTGGAAACGGACAACGGTTGGGGTATTACCCGCTTTGCCAACCGCGTCGCCCTTAGCAATTTCCATCAAAAATGCCAATACCATCTCTCATGGGACGGCGGTTCGGGAGCAGGAGAAAAGACAAACGGTATTTTAAAGATAGCCGAAGCAGGAAAGAAACTGCAAACCATCCGTCTCGACGCATTGCTCATAGAAGACATCAATGGAATGTATTACAACATCCATTTCCAAAAAGGCGAAGCAACGGGTATATTGCTATTCTCCAAATAACCATGCAAGAACAGACGGAATATCACAAAACAACCATTATCAAGTTTGTGATATACCGTCTTTGTTCTTTTGATAAGTTGAAGGAGACACCCCGAATTGCGTCTTGAAGCATTTACTGAAATAGAAAGGATCATTGATGCCTACCTGATAAGCCACTTCCGCAACAGTGGCATCCGTCTTCAGTAACAACTCCGCCGCTTTCTTCATACGCATTACACGCAGATACTCTTTGGGTGCATAACCGGTAACTCCTTTCACCTTCCTGTAAAATATGGTTCGACCCAATGCCATCATAGAAGCAAAATCATCCACGGTAAAATCAGGATTATCCAATTGTTCCTCCACGATACGTGTCAGCTTATCGGTAAACTCTTTATCCTTATCTGTCGTGCATATCACCGGACGTATCATGGAAAGATCGCTCGAGAACTTCTCACGCAGTTTATCCCGTTGCTCAATCAGCTTAAATACGCGTGCCAGCAATAGCTTTGTACTGAACGGTTTCGTAATATAGGCATCCGCTCCGCTTTCCACCCCTTCCAAGTGACTTTCGGGCGCATTCAAAGCAGTAAGCAGAATGATAGGGATATGGCTCGTATTAAAGTCGCTTTTCAATTTTCCGGTAACCTCGAATCCCGATAGCCCCGGCATCAGGACATCACAAATTATCAAATCAGCGTCATACGAGTAAGCCCGTTCCAACCCGGCATTACCGTCTGCTTCCGCCATTACTTCAAAGTAAACGGAAAGCTCCTCTTTCAAGAACTCACGTACATCCGTATCATCTTCTATAATCAACAGTTTCCGTTTATTCAAAGGTACGACCGGCAGACCTTCTTCCTGTGTCTCTTCCTTATCCTGCCCTGTATCCTCACCTATACCGGAAACCATCCTCTCTTCCATGTCCGACAAATGTTTCTGCGCCATTTCTTCCTCACGAAGCAGAACATTGTTGGGTATCAAAAAATCTTTCTCTTCATAAACCGAAGTATCGGTAGAAAGCACCACCGTAAAGACAGAACCGCCTTCGGGATTTTCATCATACGTTATAGTCCCTTTATGAACATTTACCAATTCATGGGTCAGATGAAGCCCCACCCCTACACTGCTACCGGAAAAGTTACTCTGCATGAAACGTTTGAAAAGCTGGTCGCGTTTCTCCTTAGGGATACCGACACCGGAATCGGTTACCTTAATAACTAATTTATGAGCGGCGGCATCCACCTGTATAGAGAAATCTACTTTCCCACCCGATGGAGTATATTTGAACGCATTAGAAAGCAGATTATAAATAACCTTATCCAAATTACCCTTATCAATGAACATTTTATAAGACGCCGCGGAAGGGATAAACCTGAAGTCCATTTTCTTGGACTCGGCGGCATCCTTGAAACTCAGATAAATTTCATAAAGGAACGCTATAACATCGGTTTCTTCCAACGAAAGAGCAAGCTTGTTATTCTGCATTTTCCTAAACTCAAGCAGTTGATTAATAAGTCTCAGCATGCGTTGTGTACTCTTATCCATGACTTTTACCGAATAGGCCATTTCTTTGGGTATCTTGCCAACACGATGCATCTTCTCCAAAGCAGCCTGAATCAGCGTCAACGGAGTACGAAACTCATGGGAGATATTGGTAAAGAATACCAGCTTGTATTCCGTAAGCTGTTCCTCCACTTTGATCTTATTACGCAAATCATTCATGTTGCGAATAATACGATAGACCGTATAGAACACAAAAACTATAAACAGAAAATAAAGCAGATAAGCCCAAGTAGTACGCCAGAACGGCGGCGCAATGACAATCCGGAGCATCGTATCCTTATCGCCCCACTGTCCTGCAGCATTACATGCTTTTACATGCAAATTATAGATACCCGGTTTCAAATTTTTATAGGCAGCAAAAGTCAAGGTAGACGGAATACTCCATTCTTTATCATACCCTTCCAATTTATAGCTGAACTTTGGCGGAATCGTAGTAGAATAATCCAGCGTAGAAAAGTTTATTCCGAACGAATTCTGGTTATATCTCAAATGAATGTCACGGACATAAGCAAGGGAATATTCCAAAGGTGAATTAGGTTCATCGGAAGATACCGATATACCGTTCAGCTTCAATTCGGTGAAAGTAACGGAAGGAATACTTTGCACGCTTTCCACTTGCGACGGGTTAACGATAGTCAGTCCTTGATTGGTTCCCATAATAATCCTGCCATCCCGCAATCTCAACGCACTGCTTTCGCTATATACATTGCACAGCATATCGCTGGAGAAGAAGTAGTTCTCAAAAGTCTTTGAGCCAGGAAAAAAGCAGGAAACTCCATATTCGGTAGTAATCCATACTTTACCTTCCGTATCTTCTACAAAAGCCTGTACCATACTGTTCACTAAACCATTGGCTACACCATAATGAGTAAAATTCAGCTTGCCGTAATCATTACCGGGCGTACAAATACAGAACCCCGCACCGGATTCGGCAATCCAGATATTTCCCTTGCTGTCCTGCATTATATGCCGCACTTCATTACTCAGCAAACTTCGGTTACTCCAATTATAATGGTGATAGGCTTTAGGATTTGCCAACAATTCCTCAGGACGGAATACAAATATACCATCACTCGTGCCTGCCCAAATCCATCCTTGTTTGTCTTCAATCAATACGCGTATGCGTTTCTGCGAATAGTATTCATTGAGGAAATGACGGAATTTATAGCCGCCCTGTCCATCGGGTTCGGCAAGGTCCAGCCCACCGCCAAAAGTACCGATCCACATCCGCCCTTTACTATCGCGCAACATACAAAATACTTCATTGGCTGCAAGCGAATTCACATCATCAACCCGATAAGTGTACTTTTTATCTCCCGCATACAGTCCATCACCCCTACTTCCCAACCAAAGGACACCTGTGGAATCTTCACAAAGCGCGTATATATTTTTGCCATAGACAGCTTTAGGCAAGACAGTACAGCATCGTATACATAAACCTTTCCATCGCGAGTACCCAGATAAATATCCCCATTAGTTGCGGCAGCCAGCATACGAACATTATTCACATGTGTTTCCGTATCGTATTTCACCGGCTCCGGATAGAACTGTGCGGCTCCCTCATTCACTACCTTCAAATGAGACACTCCCGTATACTCGGAACTCAACCAAATGCTCCCCGAACGGTCTTCCATGATATATTGCAGGGCATTGGACGAAATCAATGAGGAACGGCTGTCATCCGCTTTGAAATGGCGCAGTTCGTCAGTCCGCAAATCATAGGTAAAAAGCCCGTTGCCATAAGTTGAAATCCAAAGAATATCACGTGAGTCGTGTACTACATGATAGCGTTCCATATCGATATACCCCACCTTTTCTTGGAGCATCAGTTGAAAAACTTTCACGACGCCGGTTTCCGACTGAATATAATATAGCTTACCTGTCTTGTTGTGTACCCAATAATTCCCCCGGTTATCTACAGCAACTTCACCGCCGGGAATATTCCACTCCGGTGGTGAGGGTTTCAAAGCATTGCTCTCCAAATCAAAAACGAAACTGCCTTTTGAAGTAAAGATAACCCATTGGTTACCAACCGACAAGCTACCCGGCAAATCCATACCCGAAGATACATCCGGCAACTTTGCCGCAAAGGCAAGCCGCCCCTTCTTATCCGCAGTCCAAATTTCACCTTCGATGGTTATAAAGCAGGTTTTGTCTTTAAAACGATAGGCACGCTGGAAATAATGTGACTTATCAACACACTGCAACGCATTATCTTTCCAATAATAAAGTCCTCTATCCGTGCCAATCCACACCCGTTTACCGCTATCCTGCAACACAAACAGGATATTGTCCGATTGGAGCTGTCCACTTTTCGCATTAAAGACTTCCGAAACAAACTTGCCTTCTCTATATTGTATACGCCGACAGCCTTGCCCCCGTCCCCATAACCAGACTTCGTCAGATAATATGGTTATATATCCGTAGTGGTCTTCATGTTCCCCACATCCGGTGAAATCCACGAAACAATCCTTCTTCAAATCATAACAACTGAAACGATCGGCAGAGGTAGATATCCACAAGAAGCCGTTATTATCTTCATACAAATGCTTGACCCGTCGGTCTGCAAGTGAAATGTGTCCGTTATTTTTAGGCAGGAAAGTACGAAACGAATTACCGTCATAACGGTTCAGTCCGTTCAGTGAACTCATCCAAATAAAGCCTTTGCTATCCTGATAAATATAACGGACAGAATTATTGGACAATCCGTCCGCTGTAGTCAGATATTGTACATGTACCTTAACGGAAGCATAACCCGACAAATTCATTAGTGCAACAAGACACACTACCAGAAAGGTATAAATTCTTCTCCCGCAGACTCTTTGTTCTATGTTTTTCATAAGTTTCCGATGTCGTTACGGCAAAAGTAGTGATTTTCTCCGTATTACGGGGAACTTCTATCTAATAGTTACTATAATTTCATCGCCAAAAGGGTCGAAGTCGAAAAATGCTTTATCGGAACGAAGTTGTACGGGAAGTTTCTTTTTCCCTTGTCGGACGGAAAGTTTCTTTATAGTTTTCCCCTCAATAACCATAGTCAACGGTTCTGTAAAAAGTTTCTTATCCAAAGATAATTCCGGAACGATATATAATTTATTCTTTTTCTCCGTTACCCTCAAATGAATCGCTTCCTTTTCTTTGAGATAGGAAACAACCTCACAGAAAGTTCCGACCCATACTTTGTCTTCATTGGCTTTGACCTGATCCCAGTGTTCCCACAAAAGTTGCGGATTTCGGAAAGCATCATACCCGTAAGTCAGACCGTGCGTCATACCCACACCCCAATCACCCGTCCTAATCAGTGTTTCCAGCCACTTCTGCAAATCGCGGGCTGTACGCTTACTGCCTACGGAACGTTGTTTTAGCCGCGTACCCACACGGTTTCGAGCAACAAATTCCATTGCGTCTCCTTGCTTCGTATTATTGGGATAAGCGTATGTACGAGGCATTATACCGACATTGGCATATATCGCACTGTCGTTTTTCATTATATCTTCCTTGAGTACGTCAAACGGGAATTTGGCAAAATTACGATGGGCCCAGCCATGATTGGAAATCTCATGCCCGTTTTCCGCCATTTCTTTCAATTGAGGCCACGTTACACGAGTAGTATCTCTCACGCGTCGCTCATCCTTATTCACTTTAGAACCATTAACAAAAAAAGTTCCGCGAAAACCCCGTTGTTCCAATTGCGGAGCTGCCAGTGTATAGTGCTCTGCCAACCCGTCATCAAAGGTATAACTGATAGCGCAAACTTTATCATGCCGATACTTGGCGACATATACATTCCAATCCGTCCCGAATGAAAAACCGGAATAAAAAAGCGTACATAAAAGAATAGTCAAAAAAGTTCTCATGGTTGTCCTATATTTAAGTTTATCCTCGACAAAGATAAATAAACGTCCTGATATACAGCAGCCATGAATATTCGGAAACCATGTAGTTTTGTACACTTACCTCATCTGCGTCATACCGCTTCCACTTATTATCATGCATCGCGATTATTCATTCGTTACCGTAACGCGTAACATCAGATACGGCAACAATGGCAAACGAACTTTCCGGAGATTCACATCATAATGCCGGTAATCTATCGTTTTTCCGACTTCAAACGTACCGGGATACTCAGTGACAGTCATATTCCATGTATCAATGATTTCCACTTTATATTTTGTACCGGATCGCACTTTTTGATAAGAAGCGTTCTTTGCCGGAAGATTGAATAACCATTCATCCTGTATCTGCCTGCCGAAATAAATCAAGTAATAACCATCTCCGGCCGTAGCTGTCCGATGGTCACGGCTGACATCCGCCAATTGCAACGGTTGCGGCAGTGAGTCCAGCAGACTGCGGGTAAAAGGAATACGTTTCCACGATTCACCCCGCCACTCTCCGCCTTTTGCCCAGAAAATAGTGTCCATGCTGCCGGTATTCCACTGGTAGCATTCTCCGTGCGTGACGTATGTACCGGCTATCAATCCTTGCCAAATACGATGAAGCATTTCAGGTCCGCTCAAACGTCCCCAACGGGAAGCCAGATTCCCCTCATAACACACTTCATCAAAGATGACCGGCTTGCGGTAAACACCGCGCACAATAGAAGCACGCCCGAAATCCTCAACCGGAGCCTCATCCTGAATACTGGTATGCGTCAGTTCTTCCATCCAATAAGGGAAATAGGTTGCCGTACTCCCATGAATGGAGCATAAATGCCCATAGGGGTCTGACGCGGCAACAGTCCGTATCAAAATATTCCAATCAGCTTCGTTTTTGGCCTTGACGTAATCATACTCATTCGCCAATGACCACCACACATTACTGAAAGAAGCAAGACGCGCCGTCAGATATTTGATATATGCCACATTGATTTCCATCGGCATACTGTCAAATCCCCAACGTCCTTTATCATAAGGATGGAACAGAATTAAATCCGCTTCGACACCCAAATGCTTCAGATTATCAATGCGTTTCTCCAAATGGCGAAAAAAAGCAGGATTGAAACGTGTAAAATCAAACACCGGTTTCCCGGAAGAATACTCTTTGACAAGAAAAGGATAGATTACCGGTTCTTCCTTGCAAAGGCCGTAATTCTTCGGAAACACACACATCCGCAGTTTATTAAACCGCGCTTTCCCCAATGACAACAACGTTTTCTCCTGTACCGGCTGTGACATGTGGGTCCAGGCATACGCCGTAGTGCCCAGCGGATAATATACGGTACTGTCGGCATACATAAAATTATGCGTATCTTTCACCCTCACCGGACCGTGATTGTCCGCAACGGCCGGCACACATTCCAGAGCGCCCTGCTTTCCGGTCAAAGAAAGCATATTGCTTTGCGTGACATAATGCCACATCCCCGGTAAAGCAGGCATAAAGCGGATAATATACCGCCCGTCTCCGTCATAAAAGCCCTGCACGTTGACCGTGTCTCCTCCTTGCTGCCAAAAAGCGGCGGCCAGACTGACATCCGTAAAAGGATTTCCATCGGAAGTACCTTGCAACGCGACCTCAAACCGTTCCCACTGCGGAACTTTCTTCACCTGTGCATTAAGTTGCCAAACAGAAGTTATGAGGCACAGCACGCATAAAGCTATTTTTCTGAAATATTCCATAATTCCCTGTCTTGAAATCCGGGCTTACTGTTGAAGCGTAATACCCATTATTCCTATCACCACCTCATTAGAAAGCGTTTCCAATACCAGACGCGAAAGTTTCTTCTTGGCATTCAACGGCATTTCCAGCAAGACAGCCGCACCGCCGTCAACCTCACGCGACACCCCGGTAAAACCAAGTTCTTCACCGAAATTATTACTTAGCTCACCCGTTTTCAAACGCAAGCGATAGAGAGACGGAGCATGACGATTAAAGGCCTGTCCGTCTTCAAAGAATATTTGTTCGATAGGAGGCCAATTGTCCGGATTTACCAAAGGCAGAGTATCACAAGTGCCATCTTCATAATATACGCGGATTACGCCATTCTCAATATGGCACTGCATATGATTGGTACTGCCCGCCATCAACAGATAGGCACGGGATGCCTTACCGGCCAGAGGAATCTGCAAGCTGTCCGGATAATTGTCCCAAAGAGAGGTGAAAGCAATGTTATGCCCCGCGGCAGGAGTACGGAAAGGTATTCCGAGTTTTGTTTCCAGCACACCTTCGCGCACAGCGGCACGCAGACCCGTATCATCAATCCCGGCCGTTTTCAGCGGATGACACCACTCGCCTATACCTTGTTTGGGTAATTGCAACGTAGTGTACGGAGAGCGGGGCGATAGATATTCATTGCGGAAAATATCCGTTACATTTGCATTGAACACCTTCTGCATATCAACGGGGGTACATTTGGCAGAGTCGACGGCTTTAAAGTCACCAGCCGGAATAGTTTGTTTACAACTGCCGGCTACCGGTTGTTCCACCGGCGCCCACCATTTCATCTGTCCCTGTTCCATGGCAATAAAGCTGACAGGTCCCGCTTCACGAACACGGGCCGAAGGATAAGCATCAATAGAAACGGGAACTG
>ENA-OPAV01001475-OPAV01001475.1-human-gut-metagenome-genome-assembly--contig:-NODE-1475-length-15822-cov-3.565929_pt1 | contig 15822 bp, 16 predicted proteins | sample MGYA00241056_ERZ501428 | MGnify/ENA primary metagenome ERZ501428 (study PRJEB25962, sample SAMEA2042621) | human gut metagenome | biome: human gut; feature: human-associated habitat; material: faeces... | reverse complement strand
TCCTTCGCCGCCCAGGAGAGCCTGTTCTAGGGATTTTGCGACGTCGATGCGACGCTAGTGCGACGCTGTTGCGACGCCAGTGCGGTCGGCGCGAGGAACGAAACGGGACATTCCCGCGTCATTTTTACGGTTCGCTTGGTTTACCATGGCCCCAGCGACCGAGGCAATGTGTGCTTACCGTGATGGAGAAATGCAGGTTCAACCGCAGCAGGGAAAGCTCTGCTAAGATAGCAAGGCTATTCCTGCTCCGGTGTGTGCCTTCACCAGCCCGGAGCCGTAAAGTCCAAAGGAGGTGAGCTGATGAAGGCGTATGAACTGCTGTTTATTGTTGCTCCGACGATTGACGACGAGACGCGCGCTGGCGTTATGAAGCGCATCGAGACGACGATCACCGACGCCCCGGCGAGCGTCTTTCCGTATTGGAGCAGGACCATTTTAAATATGACGACCAAATTGTTTTGGACACCGTAATTGCAGGAAATCAAAAACTATATGACATCATGAAGGAAAAAGATGCCATCTATGCCAAAGAAGACTTCTCCGAAGAAGATGGTATGCGTGCAAGTGAACTCGAGGCCGAGTTTGCCACCATGAATGGATGGGAAGCAGAAGCTGACGCTGCCACCTTGTTAAACGGACTTGGTATTGCCACGGAAGTTCACTACAAACAGATGAGCGAACTGCCGGACACAGACAAGGTTAAAGTCTTGTTAGCACGTGCCTTATTTGGCAACCCGGATATTCTTCTGCTCGACGAGCCGACAAACCATTTGGATTTGGACTCCATCCGCTGGTTAGAAGAATTTCTCATTGATTTTGAGAATACAATTATTGTAGTATCCCATGACCGTTATTTCCTCAACAAAGTATGTACTCATACCGTTGACTTAGATTACGGCAAAATGCAGATTTATGCAGGTAACTATGATTTCTGGTATGAATCCAGTCAATTGATGATTAAGCAGATGAAAGAAGCCAATAAGAAAAAGGAAGAAAAAATCAAAGAATTGCAGGAATTTATCCAGCGATTCAGTGCAAATGCTTCCAAATCCAAACAGGCAACTTCCAGAAAACGTGCGCTGGAAAAAATCGAGTTAGACACTCTGCGCCCAGCCGTAAATATCCTTATGTTGACTTTAAACCGGACCGCGAAATCGGAAATGAAGTCCTTACCGTTACCAATCTTTCAAAGACGATTGATGGCGAAAAAGTGCTTGACAATGTTTCCTTTACCGTTGGCCACGATGATAAAATTGCTTTTGTTGGTTCTTACGGTATTGCGGCAACAACCTTATTCCAGATTCTTGCCGGTGAAATGGAACCGGACGAAGGCGATTATAAATGGGGAATTACAACTTCCAACTCATATTTCCCGAAAGATAACACAGCATACTTTGACAGTAACGATACCATCGTAGACTGGCTAATGCCATTTTCTCCGGAAAAAGATGCTACTTATGTCCGCGGCTTTTTAGGACGTATGCTCTTTAAGGGCGACGATGGATTAAAGAAAGTCAATGTACTTTCCGGTGGTGAGAAAGTTCGTGTTATGCTTTCCAAAATGATGATGCTTGGTTCTAACGTCCTTTTAATGGATGAGCCAACAAACCACTTAGATATGGAATCCATCACTTCCGTAAACAATGGTCTGATTAAATTCCCCGGTGTTGTTTTATTCACTTCCCAGGATCATCAGTTTATCCAGACCATCGCCAACCGTATCATTGAATTTACGCCAAATGGTATGATTGACAAGGTAACCACATATGACGAATATCTCGACAGTGATGAAATGGCCAGAAAACGTCAGGCTTTAAGCTGATTTGACGCTGACTTAAAAAAGACAAAACTTGACAATATTCATCCAATCAGATACAATGGTTGGAAAATAATCCATAACGACCCTGGATACAAAAGGAGATGAGGACTTGGGGCCCAGTGACGCGGTAAATATACTTATAATTATAATTTTACTCATATTATCCGCATATTTCTCTTCCGCAGAGACGGCATTAACAACGGTAAATAAAATCCGCATGCGCTCTTTGGCAGAGGAAAATAACAAAGCAGCAAAACGCGTTTTGAAGTTAATCGAAGAACCTTCCAAAATGCTGAGTGCTGTACTGATTTGTAACAACATTGTAAATCTTTCTGCTTCTTCGATATCAACATCCTATGCATTTTCAATATGCAAACGGATTGGTATGGAAAACAGCACTAGTCTTTTTGCCGGTATCGCAACCGGTATTCTGACTGTATTGATTTTGATTTTTGGTGAAATCACACCAAAAAATCTTGCAACAAAAAATGCAGAGAAATTAGCACTCTTCTATTCGAGTTCAATTTCCGCTATCACTCACATATTGACGCCTGTTATTTTTATCGTCAATCAATTTGCAAGATTTTTAATGTTTTTACTGCGTGTGGACACTTCAAAAAAATCAAGCAGTATTACAGAAGATGAGCTGCGTACCTTTGTTGATGTCAGTCACGAAGAAGGTGTCATCGAAAGCGAGGAGCGTAAGATGATTACCAATATCGTAGACTTTGGTGATACACTTGCCAAAGATGTTATGATTCCACGTATGGATATTGCCATGGTGGAGGCAAACATTTCCTATGACGAACTGCTGACGGAATTTACGGAAAACAAATACGCAAGACTTCCGGTATACGAAGAAACCATTGATCACATCATTGGTATTATCAACTTGAAAGATTTCGTTTTTTATCAAGGCGACAAAGAAAACCTGAACATCAAATCTTTGATGCGGGAAGCTCATGTCACTTATGAATACAAAAATGTCTCCGAACTTTTCATGGAAATGCGGAAGGACTCCATTCCGATGACCATTGTTCTGGACGAATATGGTGCTCTCGCCGGTCTGATTACCATGGAAGACCTCATTGAGGAAATCGTTGGCGAACTACGTGATGAGTACGACACAGACGAAGAAGATGACATTCAAGTACTTTCTGATTCCGTCTACAAAGTGCTTGGTTCTACACCATTAGATGACATTGCCGAGGCACTCGGCGTACCGCTTAAATCCGATGATTATGACTCGATTGCGGGGCATGTCATTAACCTGTTGGAGCATTTTCCAACTGAAGGGGAAACAGCCGAAGATGAATTTGCCAGGTACACAGTACTTAAAGTCGACGGAAATCGAATTGATACAGTAAAACTTGAACTCAAACCAAAAATAACAGAGGAGCCGGAAGAAGCCGAATAGTTTCTTTCGGCTTCTTGCCATTTAATCTTTTTCAAAAACAATTTTTCTTCTCACACTCACCGTCTCTTCTTTTCCCTCATCCATATTCATTCTGCCGCAGACCTCCACATCCATCTGTCTTTTATCATAATCCATTTTATGAACCAGAACCGTCAAATCAATTTCATGGTTCCATTTTGCAATCAGGGACTGTAAAAGGGCTGCTAGCATCTCATTGCGATTTTCAATTCCATAATGGTTTTCCTCCATCACCTCCGACATTGTCTGCTCCATAGCAGATGATAAAGAAGTTTCCGCTCTTTCATATGACCACATTCGTTTTGACGCCGTATGTTGAATCATAACAACAAATAAAATTGAACCAATTCCAATCATCGATATCACAATTGTCTTCACACAAATCACCTCCTATCCTGCATATTCATACCCATCAATCACATATTTTTTTCGTAATCCAAAAGGAAAAACGACATCATACCACAGAATAACACGAACATACCCTGTCGTTTTACTCTTTATCTGTACCTGATAGCCTCTGTCTTTTGCCTCCTTATAACATTGTTTTTTTGCTTCTTCCGAATAATCACTTTTCTGCAATTGATATACAGCCTCCCGGTAATATGTTCTGGCACTTCCATATCTCACATTTTGAGAGAGATAGAACACCAAAAGAAAAGAAAGCGCTGTGAACAATAACATAAGTATAAATTCATCCACTAATCGGCTCATCTCACCCTCCATTCCAAATCGTCATCTGCTGAACAAGAAGAGAAAATACTAAAACACTGTCCCACATGATTTTTACACCGGCAATAAAAAGTGGAATCCGACGAAATGCACGCAGACGCAACGCATGTTTTTTACTGCTACTCTCCTCTTTCTCATCGTACTTACTATACAACTGTTCCATAAGGAAAAATATCTCCTGCTTTGCCTGCTCACAGCCATCGACATTTGCCCTTCCCAATACTCTCATTGCGATGCGAAACTCCATGTCATCAAATTCCTCACAAAAAGAATCATATGGTTTATAAGAGGCCGGATCCTGCCGAATATTTTCCAATAAAGTTTCCAACTCTTCACGAAACCATCCATCCATTTCCTCAATTGACAGCAAAATCATTTGATAAACACCTTTTGTCTGCAAAGAACAGGCAGCTGTCATAATCCAGTAAGAAGCCATCTGTCTCATCTCCTGCGCTAAGATGGTACTGTCCTTTTTCCTCTTTTTCTTCCAAAACCATAATAAAAAACAAGTAACAGTCAACAAAACCATACCACAAAAAACAGCAGTAGAACCAAGTATATTCGTTTCTTTTCCCGTCAACATAAGAGAGCAAAAATGCAGCATAAGAAAAGAAACCAAACAAAGGATAAATGCCAGTATCACCGATAACAAATACTCTTTTTTTATCTTTTTCTCAGACTGCCTTCTTTGTTCTCTTCTCCTTTTCCACGCATCAAAATCACGTGTTATAAAATCAAGTGCTTCCCCTTCCATCGTTTCCATTCGCTCATACAAATGGAGGAAACGATAAATCACAGCAATCTCATGATAAAGAGATTCATCGCACACTTTCATGAAAGCCTCCAATCATTTCCGGGAACAATTTCCCCAATTTGAAATTTTCTCGACAAACTTTTGGGAAGACGGTAATTAACAACTTTTCCATCTTCCACGAGCATAATCATCCGGTTCGCAGTTTCTCCTCCCCTTACCGGTTCCCGTTCAAACACACCAATCTGGTCAATAAAGCGGTGCAAAAGTCCTGTCTCATCCCGTTTACTTTTCACTAAAATACCAATATCCAAGTAACGATACGTGTCATTTTCAATCCATCTGCTATCTTCTTTTTCCCCTGCCATAGCTAAGATTCTCTCCGGAATACTCCTTACATCCTCTGCAAGCATCGTAGTCATTCCACAAGCTCCGGTACGAATTGACTCTAAGAAACATTTCACCTCCTCGGACTTGATTTCGGACAAAATCAGCCAGTTTGGCAATTGTTTCATACATATTTGGATTGCCTGCGTATAAGAAAAGTTTTCCGCCACTCTCATCTCCACACAATCTTTATTAGGATTCATTTTCTGATAATGAATCTCTAACACATCCTCTATCGTAACGGTTCGCTCTGCAGCAGGAATATACTGCGTCAGATATTTCAATAATTCTGTTTTTCCGGAACCGGAACATCCGCATATTGCAATACTGCAATGCGCTGCCATACATTGAATCAGAAATTCAATCACTCTTGCATCACAGTAGCCATTTCCTGTCATATCCTCTTTTTTCAGCCGGCGCACGGCAGGTGTTTTTTTCAGTGAAATCGAAAGCCCGGAATACGCAACACTTGGATGCACCAGACAGACACGAAGTTCTTCCGTTTCCACTTCCATAACCGGATTATCCCTGTTAAATGCCTTATTTGATAAATTCGATAATAGCATGGAAAACCGATTTGCAAATGACTCAGATAAAACTTCCGGTGCCATATACCGCCCCTTTTCCAAGTCATCAATCCATAACTGTCTGCCATTCCAATGAATATCTGTGACCGTTTCTTCCATCACGTAAGGATATAAAACACCATAGTCCTGACGCTTCAGCAAATAATCTTTTTGAAATTCATTCATTTTTTACCACTCCTTTTTTCGCCTTTGCAAACTGTCTTAAAAAGCTAACATTTACCTCTCTGCTAAAGGGCTTTTCCTGACGGTGTATAAACTGTCGTGCCACCTTCAGTGCATCTACCGAAAAATGCCACTTTTCTTCAACAAAATCTGTATTATCCGGCTCGACATACAAAACCCGCCCATGTATTTCTTCTTTTTTATCCATAACCGGCATTATTGTTTTTTTATGCTCTGTCGAATCTGTCTTTTGTTGTTTTTCCTTTTTTAGGGTATCTGTCTTTTCCGGCTTTGGTTTTGCCGTTTTAGCTGGCATAAGGTTATGTTTCTGTTGGTTTTCATTTGTGTTTTTTTGCTTCGACTTAGTTATCTCTGACTGATTTTGTTTTGGCTCCTTTTTCTTTGATTTCTTATTTTCCCAGCCGGTAACCTTGCCATCAGCATAAATCTGCTCCTTCCTTTCATCCGGATTGTTTGTCAATGTGCCGCCCTGAACAAATAACGAACCGCCTTTTGCCACATAAACAGCTCCACCGACACCTCCGTAACAAATATCACCTTTTCGATAACCTTTGGCCGTATTTCCCGATATAACTCCACCTTTGAACCAGACACTGCCTTCCGAGTAAATCGCTCCACCTCTTCCATCAAACCCTTCCACAGCACCGACTCCTATCGTTTTGTTACCAGTAATTACACCTCCCTGTATCAGTAATCGGCCGCCCTTTTTTACATAAAAGGCCGCTCCACCGGAAACATTTCTGTTGTTACGCACGCTCCCTGCTTTCATAATGCAAACACCTCCGCTGCCAATCTCAACTGCTCCACCTCCGTTGACCGCAAGCGTTTCATTCACATTATCCTGCAGAAAGCATCCTTTCCCAATCACCAATGTTCCCTGTCTGACTTCGATTAACCTTCCAAATATCTTAGATTTTGTATTTTCCCCTGCACTGCCGGAAACCGTCACACGGCTCCATTCACATTTTTCCCCCTGCACTAAAAACAGACATCCACCATAAACTTTCCCATGCAAAGCACTCCGAACCAGATTATGTCCTCTGCCATGAATTATTTTCTCTCCTCGTATCACTACAGGTTCATCCACGATTATATCCGAAGTCAGCTCGATGGTTTCCTTCGTATCCGATTCACACAACTGCTTAAACTCCGAAAAATCAGATACCATCCTTTTTGCTAAAACCGGCCGTACACTCACACAGAGCGAAAGAGCGAAAAAAAGTGCAACTCTTTTTCTCATTTTCTTCATGCTCCACCTCTCCTTTCACCCATGCTTCCGAATCTGTTCCTGCAGCAAAGACACTGTCTCTTTCACCGCCTGCATAAACATCTCATGGGAAAGAGAATTTTCTTGCATATAATTTTTCAGCAAAAAAGGAATCAGCTGTCCCCTTGACATTGCATCGGAAAAACCGGTATCATGCGGAATCGTGCCAATCTTTGCGCCGGGTATATGAAACTGTTTCATAATCGCCGACTTTGTAAGCTCCGACTTTCCATCATAATTTCCAATCAGATAAAATGCCTTTTCCTGTATGGATGAGTAATTTCGAAAAAAATGAGAAAGCAATGGAAGATTCTGATTCAAATTCACAACAACCAAATCTGCCTGTTGTAAAATTTTACGCGAGCTCGCTAACGGTGCGGCCGACGTATCGACCATAACCATATCGCTAAGCCGCTCTAAACATTCCATCGTTCGAACTGCTTCCCGTTCTAAATAATACTCTAGATAATCAGAACTCTTTACCGGTTCTGAAGGAAGATAAAAAAGACGTTTTCCCAAGTAATCCTTAGTCAAACCATATAAATTTTCTTCAGAAAGTTCTTCCCCTTTTTCCACTAATTGAAGAACCTTCTCCAGACCACTTGCGGTCTGGTAATACATGGGCTCTCTTACACATCCGGCAGACTGCGGATGATAATAAGTGCTCCCCAGATTCACAATATTTTTGTGATTTTCAAAGACAATTGTCCGCTCATTCGGACAACTTAATGCTGATAATACGCTGATACAAGCCAAATTACTTGTAACACCGGAATGTCCTCTGACATTGCTCCAAAAAGCAATTTTCATTTTGGTACCTCCTTTTTGTTATTGGAGGTGGAGTGTTTCCTATCTTAGCACCTTATTTTCTCCTTGTAAATTATCAATTAGTACCAAAAAAGAAACTAAAAATTTGTTCAAATACACGTTTTTTCAGCGAAAAACGCCGGGAACACAAAAATCCCGGCGTCATACGACATGTTTTCCAATCATTTACTTTTGAACACCATACTTCTCATAGTATGAGTCGATGGATGCCTTCATTTTGTCATCAATCACAATTTTTCCAAGGCATTCTTTATTATACAAACGCTCAACTACCTCTTCCATTGAAACGATAGCAGCCGTTTTGAATCCATATACTTCACAAATTTCATCCAGCGCACTCTTTTCTTTTGTTTTTCCCTGCTCCATACGATTTAGGGATACCATAAGTCCAACAATCTCCACATCTCCCTGTGCCTGAATAATCGGGAAAGTTTCTTCAATGGATTTTCCTGAAGTCGTAACATCCTCAATAATTACCACACGCTCTTTATCCTTAATTTTGCTTCCAAGCAGAATTCCGGTATCACCATGATCCTTGATTTCTTTGCGGTTTGAACAGTAACGGATTTCTTTGCCATACAATTCATAAAAAGCAATTGTGGTTGCTACGCTAAGCGGAATGCCTTTGTATGCAGGTCCGAATAAAACGTCAAAATTATCTCCATACTGGTCATGAATCGCTTTTGCATAATATTCGCCTAAACGTTTTAACTGAGAGCCGGTTACATAAGCACCTGCGTTCATGAAAAATGGTGATTTTCTTCCGCTTTTCAGCGTAAATTCACCAAATTTCAAAACATCGCTCTCTACCATAAACTCAATAAACTCTTCCTTATATCGTTCCATTTTCATTCCTCCTAGTCGTTTAACAGTTTTTCAACGGATGCTAATTTGACACAAAGAACAAAGATTTTTGTTGCTTCTGCCATTTCTTCCGGTGTTGGGAAAGAAGGGGCGATTCGGATATTGGAATCTTCCGGGTCTTTTCCATATGGATAGGTAGCACCTGCTCCCGTAAGAACTACACCAAGCTGCTTACATTTATCAACAATCGCTTTTGCACAACCAGGCATTGCATTAAAGGAAATGAAATAACCACCACGCGGTTTCACCCAGGAACCAATTTCAAGCCCCTTGAGTTCTTCCTGTAAAATCTGCAAAACAGCCTCAAACTTCGGACGCAGAATTTCTGCATGCTTCTGCATATGATTTTTAAGACCGTCAATATCCTTAAAAAATCTTACATGACGAAGCTGGTTAATCTTATCATGTCCGATAATCTGCACCGTCATGTGCTGACGGATAAATTCCACATTAGCTAGTGATGTCGCAATTGCAGAAACACCGGAGCCAGGAAAACTTACCTTTGAAGTTGAACCAAACATGTAAACCATATCCGGATTTCCTGCTTTCTCACACTCCTCCAAAATGTTTGGAATTTTGTCATGAATTTCATCGTAAATGTGATGAATACAATACGCATTATCCCAGAAGATACGGAAATCTTCTGCTTTCGGATGAAGATTTGCAAAACGTTTTACTACCTCATCCGAGTATGTGATACCAGTCGGATTAGAGTACTTTGGCACACACCAGATACCTTTTACTGCCTCATCGTTATTCACATATTTTTCAACTAAATCCATATCCGGACCATTTTCATCCATCGGGATGTTAATCATCTCGATACCAAATAACTCCGTAATTTTGAAATGTCTGTCATATCCGGGAACCGGACACAAAAATTTAACTTTATCCAGTTTACACCACGGAGTTGAACCATTCACACCACGAATCATGGAACGAGCAACCGTATCATACATAATATTCAAGCTGGAATTTCCACATACAATTACATTATCCTTTTTTACTTCCATCATATCAGCTAACAACTGGCGGCACTCTCCGATTCCATCCCAGTCACCATAGTTTCTGGTATCATTTCCTAATAAAGTTTTCATGTCAGATTTGCTGTTAATCACATCCAGCATCGGCATAGATAATGCAAGCTGAGAAGCTCCCGGCTTACCACGTGCCATATTTAAAGACAACCCTTTCGCCTCTTCCGTTTTAAACTCTTCTTCCAGACTAGCTTTCAATGACAGGAGTTCCTCCCTGCTCATCTGCATATACGATTTCATATTGACCTCCATTCTAAAGTGTAACAAAGTGTTTCGAAACACTTCCTTTTGTATCTAAACTTAATTTCTTACTATTTTACACATCCGATAATATCTCGGATACTCGAAAGTTTTTCCTTCTTTACATACTCCTCTAATCCATCAATAATCTGGGATGTTACATACGGGTTAAAAAAGTTTGCCGTACCGACTGCCACCATGGTAGCACCTGCCATCAAAAATTCAAGAGCATCCTCGGTATTCTGTACACCACCCATTCCTAAGACTGGAATGGAAACAGCATTTGCCACCTGATATACCATCCGCACTGCAACCGGTTTCACGCATGGACCGGACATACCGCCGGTCTGATTGGCAAGAGCAAATGTTTTTCTTGCTACATCAATTTTCATACCGGTCAGCGTATTAATCAGTGAAACACCATCTGCACCTCCGGCTTCCACCGCTTTTGCCATCTCTGTAATGTCCGTGACATTCGGACTAAGTTTCATAACAATCGGCTGCTTTGCCACTGCTTTTACAGCTTTCGTAATTTCTTCTGCCATCTCCGGTTTCTGTCCAAAAGCAATCCCGCCTGCCTTTACGTTCGGACAGGAAATGTTAATCTCTAACATATCCACGTCTTCATCCGCAAGACGCTCAACCACTTCCACATAATCCTCTTTGGAACGTCCGCACACATTTACGATAATATGTGCACCATGCTCATACAGATATGGCAAATCACGTGCAATCAAAGTATCAATTCCCGGATTCTGAAGCCCAATAGCATTGAGCATACCACCGTGGGTTTCCACAATACGCGGTGTCGGATTTCCGGACCACGGCACATTGGCAACACCTTTTGTCGTCACGGCACCAAGTTTCTTCAAATCCACAAATTCACTGTATTCGAGTCCGGAGCCGAATGTACCGGACGCCGTCGTTATTGGATTTGGAAACGTGATTCCCGCGAAATTTACTTCTAACTGTTTGCTCATTTTCCTCCTCCTTATAACTCAATGTCTGTCGATAAAAAGACCGGACCATCTTTACAGATACGTTTATTTTTCACTTTTGAATGCGAGTCGATTTCCTTTGACTCACACACACAGGCAAGACAGGCACCAATACCGCACGCCATCTTTTCTTCCATTGAAATCCACGCCGGAATCTGTTTTTCAAAAGCCCATTGTTTCACACCGCGAAGCATCGGCGTTGGTCCACAGGAAAAAATACAGTCTCCGGTCACACCTTCTGCTTCCATGGCATCCAAAACGGTTCCTTTTATTCCTATACTGCCATCATCTGAAGCAATTACAACACGATCTGCCGCCTCTTCCAATTCTTCCCGCAAAAAAGTATCGGCATTTCGGTATCCAACCACCACCGTTGTTTTGCAAGGCAATTGCTTTGCAAGTTCCAAAAGCGGCGGAATTCCAATTCCACCACCAATTAACACTGCCGTCTTGTCTTTTTCACAAGCATCCAATGGAAATCCATTTCCCAAAGGTCCGAGAATCCGGATTTCATCATCCTTTTCTTTCGCCGCAAATTCCTTTGTTCCCGCACCAACAATGCGGAATACAATGCGGAGAAGACCATCTTTTTGATTCACTTCACAAAGACTTATCGGACGTGGAAGAAGTGTATCCGAATTATCGCAGTACAGCGAAATAAACTGTCCCGGTTTTGCCGATTTCGCAACTCCCGAAGCCGACAGCCACATGGATACAATCCCCTCTGCAAGAACAGAAACTTCCGTTACCTTTGCCATACACTGTATCTTTGCCATCATCATTTCCTTTCCAAAACTATTTTCTAAAATCATTAGAAAATACGGTTAATATCCTCAATCATGTCAATTACTGCCTGACGAGAAGCATCGGCATAATTTTTCTCACCAAATGAAGCATACTTCTCCTGTTTGTAAGCACAAATAATACCACGGGATGAATTTACAATTGCACCAAGTCCATCTTCATTGAAGTATGGACGAAGAGAATCTGCTGTTCCTCCCTGTGCACCATAACCCGGCACCAGAATATAACTTTTTGGCATAATATTACGAAGCACTTTACCCATTTCCGGATAAGTAGCACCAACAACCGCACCTACCTCGCTGTAACCGCAGGAACCAACACAATCTTCGCCCCATTTTGCCACATGTTCACCAACTAACTCATACAATGGTTTTCCATCGATTAACTTATCCTGAAATTCGCCGGAAGATGGATTTGAAGTCTTTACCAAAACAAAAATACCCTTCATTTCCTCTTTGCAGACATCAACAAATGGTTTCACACCATCGGTACCAAGATACGGATTGACCGTAATCATATCCTCATCAAAGCCACGGCAAACGGTAGTCCCAACGGTCACACTGCCCAAATGAGCATTTGCGTAAGCCGTTGAAGTCGAACCAATATCACCACGTTTCACATCACCGATAACAACCAGTCCCTTTTCTTTGCAGTAATTTACTGTTTTCTGAAAAGCCACAAGTCCCGGAATTCCAAACTGCTCATACATGGCAATCTGAGGTTTTACAGCCGGAATCAAATCATAAACCGCATCCACGATTCCTTTGTTATATACCCAAATCGCTTCTCCGGCCGCCTCCATGGTCTCTCCATATTTTGAAATGGCATCTTTTAAAATCCATTCCGGAATATAAGAAAGCATAGGGTCTAATCCAACAACAACCGGTGCCTTTGTCTTTTTAATTTTTTCAACTAATTGATCAATCATGGTGTCCTCCATTTATTCATATTGATAAACAATGTTTCCGCCTACAATCGTATAATACACACGACCATTGACTTTTGCTCCGTCAAATGGTGTGTTCTTACCTTTTGATAAAAAGGTATTCTTATCAATCACATATTCCGAATCCATATCCGCAATTGTAATGTCCGCCGGTGCCCCCACAGAAAGTGTTCCACCTGGTACCGAAAGAATCCGGCATGGATTCGTACTCATTCTTTCAACTAACTGAAGCGGGGTTAATTTTCCCGTCTTCACAAGATGTGTCACAGAAAGTGCATATGCCGTTTCTGAACCAACAATTCCAAACGGTGCCTTTGCAATCGACTGTTTCTTTTCTTCTTCGCCGTGTGGCGCATGGTCCGTAGAAATTGCTTCCATCGTGCCATCCGCTAAACCATCCACCAAAGCTTCTACATCCGCAGCACTTCGCAGTGGTGGATTCATTTTATAATTCGCATCGTCTCCTGCGATTTCATCCTCTGTCATTGCAAAATGATGTGGACATACTTCTGCTGATACACTGACGCCATCCTTTTTTGCAATACGAACCATTTTTACACTGTCTTTTGTTGAACAGTGACACAAATGAAGATGAACTCCGGTTTCTTTCGCAAGAAGAATATCTCTTGCCACAATCACATCTTCTACCGCATTGGTGATTCCGCAGATTCCAAGTTCTTTGGCTTTTTCCCCGGCATTCATTGCTCCGTGGCCTACCATGTTTTTATCTTCACAATGGGCAAGCACCGGAATTCCCGTTTTTTTTGCTTCTTTCATCGCTTCACGGTAAATTTCGGCATTCATCACGGACTTGCCATCTTCGCTAATTGCTTTTGCTCCTGCTTTTACCATACCGGCAATATCCGTCATTTCCTCGCCTAGCTGCCCTTTCGTAACAGCCCCAACAGGATAAACATGAATCGGACTGTCTGTTTTGGCAATCTTAAGAATTTTTTCAATCATTGCCGGAGAATCTGTCACAGGTTTTGTATTTGGCATCGGACAAACCGCTGTAAAACCGCCCTTTGCCATCGCGTGCGTACCGGAATAAATTGTTTCCTTGTACTCAAAACCGGGTTCTCTTAGGTGCACATGCAAATCAACAAGTCCCGGCATCACGTATTTTCCTTCTGCATCAATCACCGTACATTCGTCTGGAATTTTATCCGACGAAAGGCTGCCAACACAGGCAACCTTTCCCTCTTTCACATATACATCACATACTTCATCCAGATGATTGGCAGGGTCTAAAACATGTCCATTCTTAATCCATAGGTTCAATAAACAAATCCACCTTTCCAAAATCATCTAGGTCAAAACTACTTGTCAGACCCGCCTTCTCGATATCTTTAACAACTGCCTGATTGGTGATTACCTGAGCAATTTCGCTTTTTGGGACCCACTTACTGTCACGAAGTTCCTCTGCCAAAATCACTTCATCCATCTGTGCATCACACAGAAAAGCAATTCCACATGTACAAATCTCACCTGCGGTAAATCCCCAGGTGTACAGTGGCTTATTTACCTGAACAGCCACTCCTGTTTTTTCCGCCACAATGCGTTCTACTGCTTTTTCCGGTGTCTCTCCGAATTCCATCTCCCCATCAATGAATTCCCACTGATAAGGGTCAAAAATACGGTCATCATACCAGCGCTCCACTGCTAAATAGGAATCCTGATACTGTACGATTCCTTTGACCAGTACACGAAATTTACTCATTCCCATCATCCTTTCCCAATTTATTTAGCTGTTATATATCCTTTGGCTTTCAAAAGTTCCGCCATCAGCACAGCACCACCTGCTGCACCACGTACGGTATTATGGGAAAGTCCCACAAATTTCCAGTCAAAATATGCGTCTTTGCGAAGACGTCCGATACTAACGCCAAATCCATTTTCATAATTTACATCCAAAGCAACCTGCGGACGGTCATCCTCTTCTAAATACTGAATAAACTGCTTTGGTGCATTTGGCAGTCCCAATTCCTGAGGTGCACCCTTAAACTCAACAAGTGCCTGAATCAGCTCTTCTTTCGTTGGTTTTTGTTTAAAATTAACAAATACAGCAGCCGTATGTCCATCCAGTACCGGCACACGGATACACTGGCTTGTAATCAATGGGCCATCGGCTTTTACAATCTGTCCATTCTCAACTTTACCCCAGATACGAAGCGGCTCCTGCTCACTCTTTTCTTCCTCACCTGCAATGTAAGGAATTACGTTGTCGATCATCTCCGGCCAATCCTTGAAGGTCTTTCCTGCTCCGGAAATAGCCTGATATGTAGTAGCGACTACCTCGTACGGCTCGAACTCTCTCCACGCACTGAGTGCCGGAGTGTAGCTCTGGATCGAGCAGTTCGGCTTTACTGCGATAAATCCATGGGTCGTGCCGAGTCTCTGCTTCTGGAACTTGATCACCTCAAAGTGATCCGGGTTGATCTCCGGAATTACCATCGGAACATCCGGTGTCCAGCGGTGAGCGCTGTTGTTGGAAACCACCGGAGTCTCTGTCTTCGCGTAAGCTTCCTCGATAGCGCGGATCTCTTCCTTTGTCATATCAACGGCGCTGAATACGAAATCAACGGTCTTGGATACCGCATCCACGTCGTTTACATTCATAACAACTAAATTTTTAACTTTTTCCGGCATCGGAGTCGTCATTTTCCAGCGTCCTCCAACTGCCTCCTCATATGTTTTTCCTGCAGAACGCGGGCTGGCTGCCACGGTCGTCACTTCGAACCATGGATGATTCTCAAGGAGAGAGATAAATCTCTGTCCTACCATACCTGTTGCTCCAAGGATACCTACTTTTAATTTCTGCTCCATTGTTTTCTTCTCCCTTTTCTTCTTATTTTCTATTTTCTATCCAAACGTTCTTTTTCAATTCCCATTATATAATGAAAGAAAACATTCAGTTATTTTGGGTCGCTGTGATTATCCATTACTC